>Ga0075017_100000492_pt1 | contig 22216 bp, 20 predicted proteins | sample AleBraG_ABR_2012_FD_71475 | JGI IMG/M metagenome (GOLD analysis project Ga0075017, IMG submission 71475) | Freshwater sediment microbial communities in response to fracking from Pennsylvania, USA - Alex Branch Run_MetaG_ABR_2012 | ecosystem: Environmental > Aquatic > Freshwater > Creek >... | reverse complement strand
TTTTTTTTGCGCCCTGGCCGCCGAGAAAGGTGCCCAAGGTCAGATCTGTGTCCCTCGAGACCCTGATGCTCCAGCGCGCCTGTAGCTAGCAGGCCGTTACCGCAAAAATTAAATCCACACTGAAATTGTGTAATCTAGTAGAACTGTGACCGTCCCGCTCCTGGTGGAACCCGATCTGTCAACTGACCGGCTGCGAGTGGACCAACTTCTCGCAGAACGCCTCAGTGGACAGCCTGGCGTGGTGGGAGATGCTATGCGCTATGCGGTGCTGAGCGGCGGACAGCGACTGCGGCCGATTCTTGCCCTTCAGGTAGCCGATCTGCTGGGTACTGTGACCGAAACCACGCTCCGCGCTGCCTCCGCTGTGGAACTCTTTCACAGCGCGTCTTTGATAGTAGACGACCTGCCTTGCATGGACAATTCCGCGCTACGCCGGAATCGCCCCGCTGCCCATATCCAATTTGGCGAGGCCACGGCGTTGCTGGCCGCCTTCGCGCTGGTTGGCTTGGCTGCGCGCACCGTCGCCGATCTCCCGCCGTTCCAACTTCACCTGCTACGCATGCTGGATTCGAGTAGCCTGGTCGGCGGCCAAGCCCTCGATCTCGCCTTGCGCGGCGAGGAGCGCGACAGCCAGCGCGCTCACGTCACCGACCTCAAGACCGTTCCTCTGTTTGAACTCGCCGTGGAAGCCGGCCTGCTGGAGAGCGGCGGCCAGCATCGAAGGCGGCTACTGGAATTTGGCCGTGAACTCGGCATCGCCTATCAAATGATGGATGATTACGTAGACGGCGAAATTGCCGATCGAGCCGCCATCGACCGCCAATTCGCACGCACCAGAGACCTGCTGGCGCCGTTCGGCGTATCAGCCGTGGGACTGCATTCATTCCTCGACCACCTTGGCAATGCCTAAGATCGCTGTAGTCGGCAGTGGTTTCGGCGGGCTGGCCACGGCCCTGCGCCTCCAATTCCGCGGCTATGCCGTTCACCTTTTCGAAGCGCGCGACAAGCTCGGCGGCCGCGCCTACGTCTATGAGCAGGACGGATTCCGCTTTGACGCCGGTCCCACCGTCATCACCGCGCCTTTCCTCATCGACGAAATCTTCCAGCAGTGCGGCCGATCCACAAAAGACTATGTAGACATCGTTCCCATCGACCCCTTCTACCGCATCGAGTTTCACGACGGCCGCTCCTTTGAGTACAACGGCGACCAAGCCGAAACCGAACGCCGCGTGCAAGCCTTCTCTCCGCGCGACCTCGACGGCTACCGCGCCATGATGCGCCACGCTCACCTGATCTTTGAGAAAGGCTTCCTCGAACTCTCCGACCGCCCGTTTCTGAAATTCTCCGATATGCTGCGTGTCGCGCCGGATCTCATCCGCCTAGAGAACTATCGCACCGTCTACGGATTCGTTTCCAAATACATTCGGGACCCGCTGCTGCGCCGCGTCTTCAGCTTTCATCCGCTACTGGTCGGCGGTAACCCGTTCCAGACCACCTCCATCTACGCGCTGATTCACGCGCTGGAGCGCCAGTGGGGCGTGCATTACGTCATGGGCGGCACCGGCGCGCTGGTACAAGCCTTCGGCAAGCTGTTCCGCGAGATGGGCGGCGAAATCTGCCTCAATACGCCTGTTAAGCGCATCCTCACAGACCAGCGCAAAGCTGTCGGCATCGAGACGGCGCGCGGCGACCAGTTCAAATGCGACGCCGTAGTCAGCAACGCCGATGTGGCCAACACCTATCGCAAACTCCTGCCCGCTGAGGACCGCCCCAAGTACACCGACGCCCGTCTGGCGAAAATGCACTACAGCATGTCGTTGTTCGTGATCTACTTTGGAACGTCCAAACAATATCCGGACATCCGCCACCACACCATCATCCTGACCGAGCGCTACCGGGAACTGCTTCACGATATCTTCAACACCAAGCAATTGCCACAAGATTTTTCGATGTACTTGCACCGGCCCACCGCCACCGACGCCAGCATGGCGCCGCCGGGCTGTGACTGTTTCTACGTCCTGATTCCCGTGCCAAATCAGAAGAGCGGCATCGACTGGACGCAACAAGCCAAGCCGTTCCGCGACCGCGTCATGCAGTTTCTCGAAGCCAATCATCTCCCCAGCCTGCAAGCCTCTCTCCTGACTGAGCGCCTCTTCACGCCGCTCGACTTTGAGACCGTGCTCGATAGCTATCAAGGCTCCGGCTTCTCCTTTGAGCCCATCTTTCGCCAGTCGGCCTGGTTCCGTCCACACAACGAATCGGAAGACATCCGCAATCTCTACTTTGTCGGCGCCGGAACGCATCCCGGCGCGGGCGTTCCCGGCGTTCTCTCGTCGGCGAAGATCGCGGAGAAGTTGATTTGCGGTTGAACGAGTTGTACGCCCGAGCCGGCGCAGTCACGGCAGAGGGCTCCCGGAGTTTCTATTTCGCCACGCGATTCTTCCCGCGCGAGATGGCGCGCTCCGCGCACGCTGTCTATTGGTTCTGCCGCCACACAGACGATTTGGTGGATGAGTGCGACTACATCGAGCAAGGCCGCGCCGATCTGGAAAATTGGTCCCTCAAGGTTCATTCAGCTCTCGATACCGGCGATAGCGACCACCCCGTCCTAGCGCCGTTCCTCGATACAGTCGCGCGCTATTCCATCCCGCACGAATATCCGCTGGACCTGCTGGAAGGCATGCGCATGGATCTCAACGCCACCCGCTACCGCACCTTCGAAGAACTGCGCATCTTCTGCTACCGCGTAGCATCGGTCGTAGGTCTCATGATGTCCCACGTCATTGGCTTCCGCGATCCCGCCCTTCCGCATGCCATCGATCTGGGAATCGCCATGCAACTCACCAACATCCTGCGCGACGTGGGCGAAGACCTGGACCGCAGCCGCATCTATCTTCCCCAAGAAGATCTGGACCGCTTCGGTTACACCGAAACCGACCTGCGCGCCAGAGTCAACAACCCCGCATTCCGCGACCTGATGAAGTTCGAAGCCGCCCGCGCCCGCACCTACTACGCCTCCGCCGAACCCGGCATTTCACTCCTATCCCGCCAAGGCCGCTTCGCCGTCCAGATTGCCTCCGACGTGTATAAAGGAATCCTGACCCGCATCGAGCGCTCCCACTACGACGTCTTCGACACCCGCGCCGTGGTGCCCGCCTCCCAAAAATACTGGCTCACCGCCAAAGCCCTCCTAAGGTAGGGACAGCCCGCGTGTTTCCTGGTTTCTTGATCCTACTTCGCCGTCAAATCCGACAACTCCCGGATCGCCTCGGTCAGCGAAGGCAACGCCCGCGGCGTGTCACTCAATTCAATGGCCCGGGAATAAGCCGTTAGCGCCTCCACGCGATGTCCTGCCGCCGCCTGCACCTGGCCCATCAGCATCGCCACGCCGGCCGATTTCGGCGACGCCGCTTCCGCGGCCCGCGTCACTTCCAGCGCGTCGGCGGTCCTCCCCTTCCGCAGAAGCGTTCCCGCCAGGCGCGACAGTTCCCCTTCCCGCGTATCGTAGACCGTCCCCGCCTGCATGGACTTCAGTTGCTCCATCACCGCTCCAATCCCGGAGGACTGCCACGTCTTGTACAACACCGGCGAAGCCGGCGTCTTCGGCATCTCGGCCGGCTTACCATCCAGAATTGCCCGCAGCCCTTCCACCATCGCCTGCAGCGGAGCGCCCCCAGTGTTGTTCAGAAGAACGTATAGCCGTTTCGGCTCGATATCCCGTGTGATCTGGGTGTTGAACCCGTTGATTCCGCCGCCGTGCTCAATCGTCGTAACCGTGCCCTTGTGGATTACCAGCCCATATCCGTAGTTACTGAGGCCGGGTGTGAACATTTTCTGTTTGCTCGCCGCACTCAGCACCTTCTCTCCATATAAAGCCTGATCCCACAGGAGCAAATCGTCGACCGACGAGTAGAGCGATCCGGCGGCGAACGGTTCCCCCATGTCCAGGTACGAAGTATTGACGTAGCCATCGAGCGTGGCATCGTAACCCGCCGCCCGCTTCTCGAGTAGCGGCCTGCTGGAGTCGTAGCCCGATTGCTTCATGCCTAACGGCTCGAAGATCCGTTCGCGCAACAATTGCTCGTACGGCTTGCCGCTGACCTGTTCGAGAATCACACCGAGCAGGAAGAAACCCGAGTTGTTGTAGCTGTATTTGCTGCCGGGTTCGAAGAGCAGGTCCAGGTGGGAGAACATCTTCATGAACTCGGCCGGCTTCTGAGGCTGACGCGCCGTGCGCCCGAAGGCCGGCAACTCGGTGTAACCGGGAATTCCCGACGTGTGGTTGAGCAATTGGTGGATCGTGATGCGGTCGCCATTCGGTTTCGGATAATCCGGCAGATACCGCGTGATGGGCGCGGTGAGGTCGATCTGCCCCTTCTCCACCATCTGCATCACCAGCGCGGCCGTAAACTGTTTCGTGATGGAGCCCAAGCGGAAGCGAGTGTCCGGCGTAATCGGAATGTGCCACTCCATATTGGCTTCGCCGTAACCCTTGCGCAGAATCGGCTTGCCGCTTTCGGTCACCAACGCCGAGCCGTTGAATAACCCCAGTTCCTGATAGCGGACAATCAGCGCATCCAGTTTCGCTGCGGTGTCGGCGGCAAAGGCGGGAAGAACCAAGAGCAGAATTAAGAGCAAGCGCACCATAAACGCGAGTATACAAGTAGAATCGTCAGATATGCGATGTGCCGTACTCGCTCTACTCGCCTGCGCTTCCGCTTTGGCCCAATCCGCAACCTACGACGTCATCCTGCGTAACGGGACCATTGTTGACGGCACGGGAGCCAAGCCTTACCGTGCCGATGTCGCGATCCGCAATGGCTTCATCTACCAAATCGGTGATTTGCGGGGAGCGCGTGCGGCCGAGGACCTGAACGTGCGCGGGCTGGTGGTAGCTCCTGGTTTCGTCAATCTTCACAGCCACGCCACGTCCACCGGAGTGAGTACGGCGGCGAATATGCTGACGCAGGGCGTGACCACCGAGATCATCAACGCGGATGGCGCGGGGAGCACTGCCATTGCCAAACAACTTGCCGATTTTAGCGCCGCCGGTTTGGCAATCAACCTCGGAGCCTATATTGGCTTCAATTCCGTGTGGGCCTCGGTTATGGGACGGGCCGACCGCCGCCCTTCTGCCGAGGAGATCCAGAAAATGAGAGACCTGCTGACGGCGAACCTAAAACAGGGTGCCTGGGGCGTTTCCGCCGGTCTCGATTACAAGCCCGGATACTATGCGCGCACCGCCGAGGTCATCGACGTGATGAAAGCCGCGACCCCTTGGCGCACCAATTTTCCCAATCACGATCGGCTCACGCCCGAATCCAACTACAGCAGCGTGGCCGGCCACGCCGAAACCATCGAGATCGGCGAACAATCGAACGTCATGCCCGTAATCACCCACATGAAGCTGCAGGGCTTCGAGCAGGGCAGCGCGCCGAAAGCCGTGGCCGCGATGCGGGCTGCCTCGGCCCGAGGACATGAAACGGTCGCCGACGTCTATCCGTACCTGGCCGGCCAGACGGGATTAGGCGCTCTCTTCGTTCCCGCCTGGGCTGTTGAGGGTGGCCCGGAAGCGACGTTGAAACGCTTCCGCGATCCTCAACTCCGGCCGCGGATCGCGCGCGAAATCGAAGAGGCTATTCGGGCCCGCATCCTCACGCCCGATAACATCGACATCCCTTCAAAGCAACGCAGATTCACGGATTACATGCGCGAGATGGATGCCGGCGCGGGTGAAACCATGATCAGCATTCTCGAACACGAGAATCCGTCGGCGATCATGAAGTTCGGCGCTGAACCGGATCTGGTCGAATTGCTGCGCTTCCCCGGCGCTGCGATCGCCTGCGACTGCGGCGCGACGGAAGAGTACCCAGGCATGCACCCCAGGTATTTCGGCACATTTCCGTGCGTGTTGGGACACTACGTGCGGGAAACCAAGGCGCTCACCTTGGAGGATGCGGTCCGCAAGATGACCGGGCTGCCGGCCAGCATTATCGGCCTGGTCGATCGCGGATTTGTCGCGGTAGGCGGGGCGGCGGACATTACCGTCTTCGACCCGGCCACGGTCATTGACCACGCCACCTATGAGCGGCCGACACTGCGTTCCGACGGAATCCGCTACGTCCTGGTAAACGGACGCTTCGCGCTCAGCGACGGAAAAGTCACCGGGGAAAAGGCCGGGCATGTTCTCAGCCGTTCCGAAAACATGCCGAGCCGGCCGATGCGGACTCTTCAAGCGCACGCTGTGTCGGTGGAGTCGAAAGCTTTCAAGTTGGATGTCTCCCAAACCGCCGGCGGCCGGGCGCACGGGACATTTCGCTTCCAGGACATCACGGTTTCCGAATTTGGCCTGTTACAAGTCGACGCCAACGGCAAGTGGGCCACCTTCACTGCCCGGGCGCGGCCCGATCGAGCGGTGCTGGTCATCGTGGACGGCGGCAATCCGATGAACAGCGCTGCCACCATAAGCGTGGAGCTGGAAGGCGCCCGCAAATTCCAAGCCCCGTTCGCCGCCACTGAATACCACTTAAAGTAGGGACAGCCCGCGTGTTTCCGTCCAACCTTTCTACACTCCTTCCTCTCCGCCGGCATCGCAATAAAAGTCAGTGCCCGCCGCAAAACTGGAGCGAAGGTGCGAACGAGTATTGGGATTTCTGAAAGTTGAGTCTGCGCGGCCCCACTTACAATGAGGACTGCAACCGGCGGCCTCTCTCGTCACGTACCGAATACCGGTGATGGCTAGATTGTCGTTTGAATCGCGTTGTCACCGCCACAAATCGAGCTACCCTAAAATAATCAGCCATGCACCTGACGATTGATTTATCGGAGCAAAATGCCGCTGCGCTGGAAGCCCAGGCTCGCGCGGCAAATATGCCGCCCGAGCGGTATCTCGCTCAGATCGTTGCACAGGCTCTTGAACGCCAACGCGGAAGAAACGCCGAGAACCTTGGGAAGCACCTCGACAACATGGCTTCTCAAGTTGTCCCAGAGACAACCCCCGAAGAGATGGAAGCCGCTCTTCAGGAAGCCCTGATGCAAGTGCGGCCGCGCCGCAACTGGCAGCCGTGAGAGTCGTTCTCGACACCAATATTCTGGTTCGCGCCAACCCCAAGGTTTCGCCCCAGGGACTTGCCCGCGATCTTCTTCTAACCATCGTCTCGGGAGCTCATGTATTGATCCTTTCCTCGGCCATTTTAGTCGAGGTTCAGCGGGTGTTGACTTACCCTCGCGTCCACGCCCGATGGCCCCTGACGAACGAAGCCATTGAGCAGTACCTCTTGTGCTTGGAAGCAGCGGGCACTTTGGTGGAGCTACCGGTGACTTTTCTGGCCGTTGTAAGTGATCCCGATGACGACCCCATTCTGCAAACCGCGATCGCGGGTCGCGCTGATGTCCTTTGCACTCGCGACGAGGCCTTCCGGCATGAAGTTGTCGAAAGGGTCTGCGCCGCGCACGGGATTAGGATTCTCGACGATATCAACCTACTGCAAGAGCTTCGCCGGTCGAGCCTCACTTAAAACTTGCACTCCCGCCGTCTTGCCAGCATCACAATAAGGTCAGTGCTCCGCTCCGCCCAACTCCGCCGCGTCCCCCTAGCCGTCCTCCTCGGCCTGCTCGTCCACTACCTCTGCTTCTATACCCTCCACACGCCCCTCTGGACTGAAACCATCGCCGAATGGATCATGGCCCGCACGCCCTCCCGCTATGCGGTGTTCTTTCTAACAACGCTCGGCCCCTGGGCCAAGCCGTTTGCCATGACCGGCGGCCTCGCCGTGCTCGGCTTCGCCGCCTCGATAGCCACATTGATCCATCCTCTATTCGGCGCTATCCCCACAGCGCTAGCGCTAGGTTGGGCCTTCGACTATTGGTCCCTTCTCGGCCAACTCTCCTTCTGGTTGCCCGCGATCCTCGTATTAGTTCCACTCGCCATCCCGAAACTGAACCGCCGCCGCGAATTCCTCACCATGCTAACCGGCTTCACCGCCGTTGCCCTCGAAAGCTACGCCCGCAACCGCCAACTTGCCCAGCACGCCAACCAGCCAGTGGACCTGTTTCCCTTCCAGCCCCCACAAGAGAATTTCGGCCGTGGCCTCGTGCGCAAACCCGTCACTCCAATTCCAGAGTTCTACGGCATGAGCAAGAACGCAGTGGACCCAGCGCTCGATCCTTCAGAATGGCGCCTAAGAATCAGCATGGATGGCCACCAAACCAGACAGATTTCCTATGCTGAACTCCTCTCTCTCCCCAGAATCGAGCGATACGTCACGCTACGTTGCATCAGCAACACGCTGCAATCGGACTTGATGGGCACAGCGGCCTGGAGCGGCTTCTTTCTCTCGCAGATCATTGATCGCAATCAGCTAATTCCCGGCATTGTCGAAATAGCCGTCGTCGGCGTGGACGGCCACGGCGACAGCTTCCCAATAGACTATGCTTTCTCAGAAGAAGCGCTCTTCGCCCTCGGCATGAACGGCAAAACTCTCGATCGCACGCACGGATTTCCCATTCGTCTGCTCACGCCCCGCTACTATGGCTTCAAAAACGTGAAGTGGATCGGCGAAATCGCTTTTGTCTCCAAGCCCTATGTCGGCACCTGGCCCAAGCTCGGCTACACCAAGCAGCCGCTCATCCACACGGCCTCGCACATCGATCGTGTTCGCAAAGAAGACGACGCCATCCAAGTCGGCGGAGTATCGTTCGCCGGCGTCCGCGGCATCCGGAAAGTGGAACTCCGCGCCGATGAAGGACCCTGGCACGACGCCACGCTGGAAAAGCCGCTCTCTCCCTATACCTGGACGCGTTGGGTCGGCACTCTACCGGTCGCGCAGGCCGAAGTCATCGAAGCACGGGCGCAGGACGACCAGAGCCACTGGCAGGAATCCATTGAAGGCGCCCTCTTTCCGGATGGTGTTACCGGTCCGACCCGTCGGAGAGTCCATTGAGCCTCACCGCCGCTCTACTCGTTGCCGGCGCCATCATCTTGTTTCTCGTCAAATCTCGAGGTAATTATTTGCGCCTTCCTGAGATCACCGGAGGCGCCGGTTCGTACTCCGTCACGGTGATCATTCCCGCCCGCAATGAAGAACGCAATATTCAGCGAGCGGTGCGCAGCTTCCACCAGAGCGTCCTCGTGGTCGACGACGCCTCCACTGATCGCACCGCCGAACTCGCTCGGGCCGCCGATGCCAGGGTGATCCAGTCGCCCCCGCTGAAGCCAGGCCTGCTAGGCAAGCCCAACGCCTGCCTGGCTGGCGCCCACGCGTCCCAATCGGATTGGCTTCTGTTCGTGGATGCTGACACTTGGTTTGAGCCGTCCTTTGTGCCCGCCCTCGTCTCCTATGCGGACCGTCAGAATCTCGACATGGCGTCCGTATTCCTCAAGCAGGAATGCGCCACCGCCATTGAGCGAATCCTGCTGCCCTATGCCTTCGCCTTGTATTTTTGCGGAGTCCATGCAGAATGCGTGAACAGCGCCAAATCCCCGGAAGCGCTGGCCAACGGTCAGTGCCTGCTGTTTCGCCGTACCGCCTATCATTCGATCGGCGGCCATGCCAGCGTGGCGGGCAGTGTGATCGAAGATGTTGCTCTAGCACGGGTAGCCAAGCAGCGGGGCCTGCGGACTCGTGTAGTGCGCTCTGAAGCGTTAGGCCACGTGCGCATGTACGACAGCTTCGCCGCCATCTGGCGCGGCTTCCAGAAAAACTCGTTCCGGTTTCTGCTGGTCAATCCGCTCTCTGGCCTCCAGGTGATTGCGGCATCCATCCTCCTGACCTCTTACCTGCCGTTACTCATCTGGCTTCTTTCGGATCGCCACTACCTCGCCGCTCTGCTGTTTGCCTTGGTTCCTCCCGTGTCGCTCCTGCCCTGGTATGACAGAACCGGCGATGCCGCCTTGAGCCCAATTGCCATTTACGTGTTTCAATTGATCGCGCTCAACGGCATGCTCACCACCTTGTTGCGCAGAAAAACAGACTGGAAAGGACGACGTGTCTGATCGACCCCGGCTGCACAAGGCGCCCGGGGATTTAGTCTTCGGCCTGGGAACTAAGACGCGGCGCGGTCAACAGATTTCGTTTGACGAATTCACCGCCGCCATCGTCGCGCGCATCGAGCCGCCCCCGGTCTTTCGTGGCCTGGAAAACAGCCGGATTCTCGACACCGCTGCTGTGTTCACTCGCCCAGGTTACGACGACTGCGGCGCCCTGGCCCTTGGCATCGAAACGCCGCCAACCCGCACGCCAATCGCGATTGGCCCGTTTCAACTCATCGCCCTCGGCATGCTCGCCGCCCTCCCGCGCCGTAAAACCGGCTGCCAGGGACGCCGTGGCTGATCGTCCCCTTCAGTACAAGGTCCCCTGGGATCTCGTCTTCGGCCTGGGTGGCAAGATCCGCCGCGGCGAGCGCACTTCGCTGGACGAATTTACCGCCGCCATCGTAGGCCGCCTCGAACCACTCCCGGTCTTTCGCGGCCTGGAAAACCTGCCGCCAAGTCCGCGCTTCGTCCTGGCCGCCAACCACTATCAGCGTAAAGGCCTCTGGATTCTGCACACCGCCGCCGCGCTCACCCGCCCGATACACCATCGATATGGCGCAGAACCGCCCATCCGTTGGATCGTTACCGCCAATTGGCCGCGCATCGAACTCGGCCCGCTCCAGTTCCCTTCGCCCGGCGATTGGTTACTTCCCAAAGTGGCCCACACCCTCTGGTGCTATCCCGTCTCCTTCGCCGGGGCCAACCCTCTCTATACCGCCCGTTCCTTACGTGCCATCTTGCGCGATGCTCGCCACATGCAGTGCCCTCTGGGCATCTTCCCCGAAGGAGTAGCGGGTATCGCCGACAAACTGCACCCACCCTTGCGGGGAGTCGATCGATTGCTCAGTCATTTGGCTAGGGCGGGACTGCCGGTTCTGCCCGCTCGCGTTTCCGAATCGGAAAGCCTTATCATTCGTTTTGGACCCGTGATACAGACAAGCGAACTTCTCACCGTCCCTGATGCTGCAGAACTAGTGATGAACCGTATTGCCGACATGGCCTAAGGCATTAAGCCGACTGTATTCAAACCGGATCTCCCGGATAATGCCCATAGAGTCTTGCTACAGGAAGAAGAAAATCCGGTGCACCAAAACACAACCCCGGGAAACCACACTACCATCGACGAGTCGTCGTTACCTTGTCCTCCCCGAGCCCTCTGGCACGATCTGCCTCCCAGTCTCGGTTCCGGAATTCCAGCCCGCATACGAGGCGCCCGGCCCATTCCGCCCCGCTCGTGGGTTACCGACTTCCTTCCCTTGCACCCGCCGAGCTTCCATGTCGGTAGAGGCGGGCTGCGCCAGTCTACTTGGACTTCGTCGGATCGAGAGCACGTTTTCCTGGCCCCGGCCGAGCCGCTCGCCGTCAAGTTCAACCTGGAATTCCCGCCTCTGGCCGAGGCGCTGTCCCATACGCCGCAGGTTCCACCGGCGGCGGAGTTGAGTGCCTGGACGCTGACGGATCGGTCGGTTCCCTCGGTCCCGCCCAGTCCATTTGCCACTTCGATACATCCGTTGTTCCCAAGCATCGGCTCTCGCAGGGCTATCGGTGTGGTGGTAGCCCCCGCGCAAGCATCCTGGACGCTCAACAACACGTTCTTTACTCCCCAGCGCCGCATCGCCCCACGCCCAGCCGCGATGCGTCCGTTGCCGGTGCCTGAATCCGGTGCCCGGCCGATGGCTCCCGCCCGCGTGCGGCCTACCCAGATTGCCGGGATCGTCGACCACCATCCCTGGAAACTGGCCGAAAATCCGAAGCCACGCATCTCCCTCTGTGACAACGTGGTGCAAGTGCCGTCGCAGCAGCTCGCCAACCCTAGACCCGCTGTAGCCCCGCTTCCCAAATCTGTATTCCAGAATACATTCCCCACCTGGAAAACCGCCCCGAATTCCTTCGTTCGGCGAATTCAGCTCGAGTTTTTTACCGAGGAAGCCACCTTAGTTGCCATTTCCGCACCGCTTCCTCCCTTAGCCGTTAAGTAAATCCTGTACCCTGCCGATGGTATGTACGAAGAGAGTCCCTTGCACCCAGGGACAAAATTGAAGGGGAGAAATCGATGTCGCAGAACGGAATTAGCTTAGAAACCATCGCCGACAACCAGGCCGAGGTTCCCGTAGAGTCTGCCAACGGTAGTATAACTTCCAATATGGGCTCCCACCCGGTCTTGGAGTCCGGCCCAGTTTCACAGCCCGAGCCTTTGGAGTTGAAGACCATGTCCGAGCGAACGCCCGCTAGTCCCGCCAGTGCCCCAGTTAGTGCCAATAGCGCGGTCAGTGCCAGTGATGAAAGTTCACCCCGGCACGCTCCGGATGTGCGCTTACTGGCGAAGGCCGTTACCAACCACCTCGGTGGCCGGTCGGAAGACGCCCTACGGGACCTCGACGCCGCTCTCCGCAATGGAGACTCGTCCGACGAAGTATTGGCCGCCCGTGGATATTTGCAACTCGAACTGGGCCACTACGAAGACGCCCTGAAGACCTATCGGAAGGCCTTGGAACAGTCGCCAGCCGATCCAAGCCTCGCCTTCCACACCGGATTAGCCCTACAACACCTGGACCGCTACGCGGACGCGCTGCCTTGCTTTGAGCAGGCCCTCAAAGGCCAGCCCGGTTGGCTGGAAGCACAAGTGTCCATCGGCATCTGCCAGTTGCACATGAAGAATTACCCCGAGGCCATGCAGACATTTGACGCTTGCCTGGCGAAAGATCCCGCGCGCGAGCCCGCCCTTTTCGGCAAAGCCGTCGCTCTCCAGTTACAGTGGCATTTTGAAGAGGCGAAACCGCTGTACGAGAAGATTCTCCAGATCAATCCGCAGTCTGAGGAAGCTCTGCTCAACCTGCTCAGCCTTGGTCTCCAGACCAAAGACTACGAGACCGTCAAGACCTATGCCAACCGGCTCTGTGAAGTCAAGCCGAACCATTCCGCGGCTCTCGAAAGCCTCGCCGCCGCCGCTTTCGCGGCCAACGATATTTCAACAGCGCGGGATTTGTGCGTTAGACTGACCCAGATTGCGCCCCAGGTCTACGATCATTGGTTCAACCTAGGCCTGGCTCACCAGAAACTCGGCAACATCAACGACGCCGTCAACGCCTTTGTGCGCGCTCGCACGGTCCGCCCCGATGTCGCTTTCGCTCATATTCAACTCGGCTCGGTCTACCAGGAGATGGGCGATCTCACCAGCGCCCGCGAAGCGTTTGAAAGAGCCCTCAAACTTGCGCCGGAACGGGTCGACCTCCAATATCAGATCGCTTGGATTCGCGAACAACAGGGAGACGTCGAGACGGCCGAAGGTCTGTACAAGCAAATCGTGGCCAACAACCCCGAAATGCCGGACGCCTACTTCCGTCTCGGGTATCTCCTCCTGCGTCGCGGCGATTTTGCCGGCAGCGCCTCTTCCTTCCGGGAATGCCTGGCCAAGCGATCCGATTGGCGCGAAGCGGAACTGAACCTCGCCATGGCCTACTGGAAGAACAAAGAGCACGATGCGGCCCGCGAAGTCCTCACCAATCTTCTTCATCGCCAGCCCGATTCCATGGACGCACGCCGTGGTCTGGCCGCCATCGCGCTCGACGCCGGCGACCTCAGCGAAGCGCTCGAAAATCACCTCAAATTGCTGGAAATGGGTGAAAAGACCCCAGACGTGTTCTACAACACCGGCCTGCTGTCGCAGAAACTCGGCAAAACCGAAGAGGCCGCCAATCACTATCGCGCCGCTCTCAACGAGCGTCCCGAATTCCCCGAGGCCCTGCTCAACCTGGGCCACGTACTAAAGGCTCTCGGACGCGAAGACCAAGCCCGCACTTACTGGGCTCTCGCCATCGAAGCCAAACCCGACCTGGCCGCCGGCTACTTCCGGCAATAAATCGAGAGGCCGGTCTCGCCTCACCCCGTGCGTTTTTACCTAACGTCCGCGCGGGCCGGATTAGCGGACTAGTTCATTCCTGTTGCCCGTCGCGAAACAGTGCCCGAAATCCTTCCTGCTCGAAGTGCCGGTCGTTCGTTAGCGCTTCTATCAGACCTTCCCGGCGCATGGTCTGCATCGAGATGCAATCCGTCAAGCTATAGCCTTTGTCAGGACGTTCGCGGTAAAGTTTCAGGCCCTCAAGGAAAAGAGCCCCGACTCTGCGGCACAATGCGAACTTCAAGACTCTCGATCAGGTGGGCGACGTTTCGGCCCACCAGATCTCGGATGCTTGGTCCAGCGCCGGCAAAGAACGTCAGATACTCACTCAGAACCTCGTCCGTCGTGACGATCCTGTCTGGCGCAAGTGAGCGGCTAAGGTCCATGGCTTTCGCATGTGCGGGATCACCAATGCTAGTCAGGGCAGCCCAATAAAACGTGTCGGCGAACACGACTTTCACGGAGTTCTCTTGGGTACGCCGTATACGTAGTGGTCAATCTCGCTGAGGCCATCCTTGGGCAAGGCAGCAAAGTCTTCGGGACGAACGTCCTTCATGTTTTCGGCGATGACTTCCCAGATGTGCCGGCGATCTTGCGGCGATTCAAGTTCCTGCGCTAGCACTTGGCGAGCATACTCCTCCGCCGACACGCCTTGCGCGCGCGCCTTAGCAGCAAGCGCGGCATTCTGTTCGTCGGGAAGATCAATGGTCAACGTCATGCTCTCTCTAAGCTTAAGCCGGCCAGTGTTCCTAGGTTAGCTTAGCTCCTTCCTGGCGCAAAACCAGCTTTCTACCCCAGCCCCACATAATAAAGAAGTGCTCAAGTCCGGGGACCGTCTACTATTCACCATCGCAGCCGTCTTTATTGCCGCCTATTTTCTCCTCTTAACCCACGCTTCGCTCGACGCGTACTTCACGCCGGACGACATGATGAATCTCTACCGGTCCTGGTCTCCTCCGATCGGCCAATTAATCCGCTCCAACCTGCTCTTCATTTTCAGTTCAACCTTCATGCGGCCGATGGGCAGCGTTTGGTATCGGACGATCTACGATTTCGCGGGATTTAACCCAGCGCCGTTCCACTTTGCGAATTTGGCCATCCTTCTGGCCAACACATTCTTCACCTATTGCGTAAGCCGAAGACTGACGGGCTCCCGCCTCATCGGCGCCCTCGCCGCCCTGCTGGCTTGCTATCACCCCGGACTGGCATGGCTGTACTTTGACACTGGTTACGTTTACGACGTTCTCTGTTACTTCTTTTATTTCGCCGCTTTCCTGACCTATCTGCGAATCCGCCAGGCTGGGCGCATCCCCGGCTTCTGGGGCATCGCCGGCTTGATCGCATTGTACGTATGCGCACTGAATTCCAAGGAAATGGCGCTCACCCTGCCGGTCACGCTGTTGATTTATGAGTTGGTTTATCACCCGCCTCAATCTCCCCGTTGGCTGCTCCAGCAAGGCCGCACAACCCTCGTTTTGGCCGTGCTAACAGCCGCCTTCCTGATTGGCCACATGACCAGCTCGGAATCGCTGCTCCGGAATGCTCAATACCAGCCGGCGTTCACTGGACAGCGATTCATGGAAACCAGCGGTCACTTCTGCAACAGCCTGTTCAACCAGGACGGCGGCCTCGCTGCCGTCCCCATGCTGCTCGTGTGGGCGCTCCTCCTTGCCATCGCGTGGGTAACCAACTCGAAGCCCCTCAAGTTTGCCTGGCTGTTCCTCATGCTGTCGGTGGCGCCCATCGCATTCGTGCCTCCACGCGGCATGCCACAGTACTACATCCCGTGGTTCGGCTGGACCCTCTATCTGGCAGTAGTGTTGGTAAGCGCAACCGAATATCTGTTGCGGCGTCTGCCGGGTCCGGTGCGCGCCACGTTGCTGTTAGCCGCCGTTGCGGCGACCCTCTTTCCCTTGTACCGGGGAATCGGGTTTGCCAAGGTGACTGAGGTCACGCTGGAGGCTCCTGAGATGCGCTTGATCGTCAATCAATTGCACGGCCTGCGCCCCTCCTTCCCGCCGCGCGCTCGCATTCTGTTTCTCAACGATCCGGTACGTGCCGACGTTTTCGACTTGCTGTTTATGATTCGGTCCAGTTATGGCGACAACACGCTGCGTGTCGACCGCCTCAAAACCATGACAGTCCCGCCCGACGCGCAGGCACAGTCCGAATACGACACCGTACTCGACTACCGGGACAAGCGGTTTATCGATGCCACACAACATCCGCCAAAACTGGACATCCGGCCGGTCTTCACGGAGTTTTACCACGACGGCTGGACTCCCGTCACCCCGTCCCATCCCGCCAAGCGAGGCGAGATCCTCATCGCCAAGGCCGCGGATCTTGGCCCAACTCGGCCGGAAGTGCCCGCCGGAGCGCCATTCCCGTCGCAGCCCTCTTTCGCTCAAGTGCGAGCACGCGTCGACGTGCTCGTTGACGGCAAATATGCGGAGGTGACCAATCAATTCGGATGGCCCGGCCTGGTCAATCTGTACCGCGTGGATTTCCGCGTTCCCGAGAAGGTTTCCGGCGGCTTGGTCAAGGCCGAACTAGTGGTCCAGGGTGCCTCGGGTCCCGCCTCGATGCTTTATGTCCAATAACCCCGAAAGCTCGGGTCGTCCCCGGCCCAGGCGGCTTTATCTGGCTCTCCTGGGGAGCGGGCTGCGAGGGCGAAGCTGAAATCGATGTCTGGGAGCCCGGCCGCTGCCTGCGCACAGCCGCTCCCATGGCCGTCGAATACTCGATCGCCGTAACCGGGTTAATCGGTGTCTGAATCCTCTGCCTCCGATCGCCGCTAACCGGGCTACCTTCTCACGGCCCCAAGCGATCATGCCCCACGAATGGAACCGCCTGCTCGCCAAATCTTCTACAATAAGACTTGCCCTCATCCCTTCTGACGGACGCTCAAGCGGAAGCATCCGAGCGCTTGGCCGATTTTGCCGGCAGGCTCCGGAGCGAAATCTCCGCTACGCTCAATCAGTCGGTGCGCCGCCTGCGCACTTTCAAAAGCGAAAGCCAATGGGGCGACGCCCTGGTCGAGTCGGTAGCCTCGTTTTGTACTCGCGCCCTGCTGTTCACCGTCAGCGAAAATACCCTGCGTTTGCAAGGCGTTGACCTCACTCCCATTCCCATCGGAACGGTCCCCGCCTTCGCCGCCGTCATTGAGAGTAAGGATCCCATTGTGGCCATGCGCACCCGCGGCGAACTCTCCGCCGGTCTGGCGAACTACCTCAAAGAGGTTCCCGGCGCCCGCTGCTGGCTCTTTCCGATTCTGAAAGGCGACCGCGTGGCAGCGGTCTTGTATGCTGACGGAGAAGTGGATGCCGGCGCGGTAGAACTGCTGTCCAATGTTGCCGGAGCTGTGCTGTCGGGTCATCAAGCAACACCAACGCCCCTGCCGGAGCGAAAAGAGCATCTCGAAGCCCAGCGTATGGCGCGTGTGCAGGTGGCTGAGATCGTGCTCTATCACTCCCATGCTTTGCAGTCGGGCCGCGCAAACCGCGATCTCTATCAATCTCTGAAGCCGGAGATCGACGCGCGGCGTCAAGTTTTTCGCCGGCGGTTCCTTGAGAATTCGCCGGCCATGGCCGATTACTTACATAGGGAGCTTGTGAAAACGCTGGCTAACGATGATGCGCAATTGTTGGGCGTCGATTACCCGGGCCCTTTGGCCTAGTTTGCTGTTTGTTCTGGCCCCCGCTCTCTGCGGCGCCGCCACGCTGCAGCAACTCGTCCAGACCTATCGCAAGAACCCGAACCCCGAAACCCGCGCGGCTGTACTGCAGCACCAAAAAGAGCCCCTGGCGCTGCTGGCCTTGGGCGCCACGGAAATCGAACAGAAGCAGTTTCCGGACGCCTTGGAGCATCTGAAGGCGATCCAAAACCGTCTACCTTCGCTCACCGACTACGTCGCCTATCTCACCGTTGCCAGCCAGTTTGAACTGCAGGATTTCGAGGCAGTTGGCAAGACCCTGCGCCCGCTATTTGAGAATAGGCCAGTGTCTCCCCTGCTGGAAAAGGCAGTCCTGCTGCAGGCCAACGCCTACCTCAAGCTCGAAAGACCCAAAGAAGCCATTGATCTGGTGGAAAAGCACTTGCCGCAACTGGTGGAGCCGCAGGCCGACAGTCTGCTGGCGCACGCCTATGAAATGACCGGCGACGCGGCCAAGGCGGGCGCGCGCTTCCAACACATCTATGTAGAGCATCCCACCACGCAAGCCGCCACTGAGGCGGAAGCGGCGTTAGCGCGCTACGGCAAGCCCGCTCCGGGCCAACTGCTCATTCGCGGTGGCAAGCTGATCGACGGCGGCGCGCCCGCCAAAGCCCGCACGGAGTTGCAAGCGCTGCTTCCATCTCTCACCGGGAGCGACCTCGAGCGTGCCCGTGTCCTCATCGGCGTCGCCGAATTCCAGTCGCGCCAGAATCAGGCCGCGCTCACGTATCTAAGTTCCTTTGCCGCACAAGACCCGGATAGGGAAGCCCAGCGGCTCTCCTATCTGGCGCAAGCGGCCAAACGGGTGGAAAACGTGAACGAGATGAACACTTCTCTGGCGCGTCTGGCCCAAGCCTTTCCTCAATCCAAATGGCGGTTGCCGGCCTTGGTGTCGGCCGGCGATTTCTTCGCGCGGCGGAATGAGCCGGCCCTGGCCGATCCGCTCTATCGCGCCTGCGCCGCTGCGTTTCCCAACGATCCGCAATCGGCCGGTTGCCATTGGAAGATGGCGTTTAACTCCTATTTGCGGGATCAACAAAGCGCGGTTCCGCTGCTCAGGGAGCATATCCGGCTCTACCCCGATTCGGAAGACCTCACCGGCGCCATGTACTTTCTGGCCCGCGCCGCGGAAGCGCGCGGCGACTTCGCTGCCGCCCATGCCTGGTATCAACGGCTCGTCACGGTTTATCCCAACTTCTATTACGCCATGCTCGCCCGCGATCGTCTGCGCCAGACGGCTGTAGCTAAAGCGCTCCTGTCCGCTACGGAAACCACCGGACTGCTGGAGCCTCACAAACGTCCGGAGACATTCACTGCCGATCTCCCAACCAAAGTTCGCATCGAGCGCGCTCGGGTTCTTGCCTCCGCCGGGCTGGATGAGCTGGCCGATGGCGAGTTGCGCTTTGCCGCCGGCGCCGATTCGCAACCGCAGGTGATCGCCGTCGCCCTCGCTCAGTTGGCCACTGAGCGCGATCAACCCGAAATGGGGATCCGCTACATCAAGCATTACGCCCCGGGATATCTGTACTTGCCCATCGCCGCCGAGAATCTGCAATTTTTGCGCCTAGCCTTCCCGCTGCCTTATCGGGAGCCGCTGGAACTGTACAGCAAGGAGAGCCAGATCGATCCCTACCTGGTGGCCGGCCTGGTGCGTCAGGAATCCGAATTCAACGCCAAAGCGCTGTCCCGCGCCCAAGCCTACGGGCTGACCCAGGTGCTGCCCTCCACAGGCCGCGAATTGAGCCGCAAAATTGGACTGGTGGGCTTTCGCGCCGATATGCTGTATCAGCCCGAGACCAGTCTCCGTCTCGGCACATTCTATTTGCGGATGTTGCTCGATCAATTGCAGGGCCAGTGGGAAGCCACGCTCGCCTCTTACAACGCCGGCAAGTCTTACGTCACTCGCTGGCTTACCTGGAGCCATTTTCGCGAGCCCGCCGAGTTTGTCGAAACCATCCCCGTCGCCGAAACCCGCAATTACGTACAAAGCGTGCTCCGCAACGCCGATGTCTATCGCCGCCTGTACGGCCCGCCTCCCGCCAAACGCATTCCCTAGCCGTGCAGGCCATTCCGGAATTAGCTAAAATGGATTAGCTAAGGCCATGAAGACAAGTATAGTCACGATCCATCAGGCCAAGACAAATCTCTCCCGCTTACTGCAGAAGGCGTCTCAAGGAGAAGAAGTGATCATTTCCCGTGGCTCAACACCGGTGGCTCGCATTGTGCCTATCGGTGAGGTCAAGGGTCGGCAGCGGCCGGGCTCCATGAAGGGCAAATTAATTGTAGGGCCCGAGTTCTTCGAGAGCTTGCCGGTCGATGAGCTCGCTGGTTGGGAGTAGGTTTCGATGCATGTGCTTCTGGATACACATGCGCTCCTTTGGTGGCTATCCGGCGATACGCTGTTGACAAAATCCGCCCGGAAGACGATAGCCGATACCAAGAATGGCGTATACGTAAGCGCCGCCTCCGCTTGGGAGATTGCAACCAAGGTGCGGCTCGGCAAGCTCCCCACCGCCGTCGACCTCGTTTCTGATTTCGATGGCCTTCTCGCGCGGGAACTGTTCCAAACGCTGTCCATCTCGGCAGAACACGCCATCCGCGCCGGCTTGCTTCCAGGCCCTCACAGGGACCCGTTCGATCGTCATATTGATCGCCCAGGCCCAAGCTGAAAACATCCCAATCATCAGCAACGAGGCCTTGTTCGACGGCTACGGCGTGCGCCGAATCTGGTGAAACCGGCCGTTGCGGGGGCACAAAATGATTACGTGTGGTCCCGTCAACCCACACTCCCCGGGACCCAGAGTCCGGTGCTAGACTGGACCAATCTTATGCTTCGTGTATGGATCGCTACTCTCGCACTTGCCGTCAGTTTGTCCGCAGCCACGACCGGCTCTCGGCGCGGCGTCACTCCGGAAGACTATCTCAACTTCGAGTTCATCGCTGACGCGCATTTGTCCCCTGATGGACAGCAAGCCGCCTACGTCTTCACCACCATCGATCAGAAGCGCAACCGCCGTGTCAATTCGATCTGGGTAGTCGCGACGGATGGCAACTCGGCGCCGCGCAAGTTGACGGCGGATGGCGCCAACACTCCGCGCTGGTCGCGCGATGGAACCCGCCTGGCGTTTCTTGCCAACCGCGGCGGGGAAAGCGAAAGCAGCCCCCGGCAGATTTATGTTCTGCGCTTGGATGGCGGCGAGGGGCAGCAGCTCACCCATCTGAAGAACGGCGTAACCAGCTACCAATGGTCGCCGGACAGCAAGCGGCTTGTCGCCGTTAGCCGGATTGGCCCCGGCGATGCCGGCACGCGCAAGAGTGACGTCCGGCACTACACTCACATTTCCTACAAGTTCAACGATACGGGCTGGTTTGACGACCGGCGCTCGCACCTGTGGATCGTGGACGCGGCCACGGGCGCCGATCGCGCCCTCACTTCCGGTGACGACTGGAACGATACCGACCCGCAGTGGTCGCCCGATTCCACCCGCATCGCTTTTGTCTCCGATCGCACCGGCAAGGAACTGGAAAACGGCTTCAACAAGGACGTGTGGGTCATCTCAGCCGAGGGTGGTCCGCTGACGAAAATCTCCGACCATGAGTTCGCCGACACCCAACCACGTTGGTCGCCCGATGGGACCAAAATCGCGTTCGCGGGTCAGACGCTGCGCCGGCAATTTCCGCGTCTGTATGTAGCGCCGGCGACGGGTGGCGCGGCTTCAGCGCTGGTGGTGGACAATCTGGACCTGATCCCCGGCGGTTTGGAGTGGGTAGCGCCCCAGGAACTGCGCTTCGATACTGGCTTCCGTGGAACCAACCAGATTTTCCGCGTGGATATGGCCGCGCGCCAGTTCGCCGCCGTCACGCACGGTGAGCGGTCCGTGCATGGCCACGATGTCAATTCGAAAGCCGGCCTGATGTCCTATCAGGCCAATGACTTTAAGCACCTGGACGATCTCTACGTCGCATCGCTCGATGGTAGCGGCGAACGCCAACTCACGCACCTGAACGCCAAGCAGTGGTCTGAGCTGGACCTTGCCTCTGTGGAACGGCTTCCCTACAAGAGCACCGATGGCTGGGCCGTGGATGGTTTTCTGGTCAAGCCGCTGGCCTGGGAACCGGGCAAGAAGTATCCGCTGATTCTGAGCGTACATGGCGGGCCCGCCGGTCAATACGGCACGGATTGGTATCAGGAGTTCCAGGTCTACGCTGCCAAGGGCTGGGCCGTCTTTTTCTGCAATCCGCGCGGATCCACCGGCTACGGAGAAAAGTTCGAGCGCGGCATCGTGAATAACTGGGGCGGCATGGACTACCAGGACGTAATGGCCGGTGTGGACGCGGCGATCAAGCAGAACCCATGGATCGACACAGACCGCTTGGGAGTGACCGGCGGCAGCTACGGCGGCTTTATGACCAACTGGATTGTGGGCCACACGCAGCGCTTCAAAGCCGCGGTCACGCTGCGCAGCGTGTCCAATTTCATCAGCGACGATGGCACCCGCGACGGCGCCTACGGCCATGAGGAGGACTTCAAAGGTCCTTTGTTTGACAACTTCGAGCAGTATTGGGATGCCTC
>Ga0075017_100000491_pt1 | contig 22246 bp, 20 predicted proteins | sample AleBraG_ABR_2012_FD_71475 | JGI IMG/M metagenome (GOLD analysis project Ga0075017, IMG submission 71475) | Freshwater sediment microbial communities in response to fracking from Pennsylvania, USA - Alex Branch Run_MetaG_ABR_2012 | ecosystem: Environmental > Aquatic > Freshwater > Creek >... | reverse complement strand
TGCTGCCATCCAGGTGGAATGTCCCGAAGATGTCGGCGGCGCCTGGATCCAATTGTTCCGCGACCCGGAGCGCCAGAAAAAAATGAGCAACTCCGCTCGCCAACTCGTGGAGCAAAATCGCGGCGCCAGCCAACGGGCGCTAGCGGGAGTGGCAAAGTACTTGGGCGGTGCCCCGCGATGAATCTCTCTGGGCCAATGAAAGTATTGCTGTGGCCCGCCTCTAACCTCTACGGTTGCATCACTCGAATCCGTGTCTGGCTCTACTCAATCGGTCTCTTCAAGCAGAAGCGCCTCAAAGGAAAAGTCATCAGCGTCGGAAACTTGACCGTCGGGGGCACCGGCAAGACGCCCATGGTTATCTGGCTCGCCGAACAATTTCTCGCGGAAGGGAAGCGCGTCGCCATTCTCAGTCGCGGCTATCGCGGCACCGGCGAAACAAGCGACGAAGTCGAATTGATGAAGCAGCGACTGGGCGACCGGGTGAGATTTGGGATAGGTGTTGATCGATATCGCACCGGGTCTGGCCTTGAGTCCGTTACGCCAGTGGACGTATTCATACTCGACGATGGCTACCAACATTTGCAGTTGGCGCGAGATGTTAATATTTTGCTGATTGATTCAACCCGTGTTTTGAGAGATGAATTTCTGTTGCCTGCTGGAAGCTTGCGGGAGCCCATGTCCAGTATTCATCGAGCGGACGTGGTCTTTTTTACTCGGTCGAATCATCGCCAGAAAGTTGTCCAGGCGATCCAAGAATCGCCCGAACTGCCCATCTTCTCCTCGGAAACGCGGCTGCATCAGTATTGGAATCTGAATCAGGAATCCTACAATGACATGGAAAAGATCGAACTGCCCGTGCAGCCCATCTTTGCGTTCTGCGGGATTGGCAACCCCGATGCTTTTTTCGCTGACCTCGACCGATGGGGAAATGTTGTCGCGGGTAAGATGCAATTTCGCGATCATCATAAGTACTCAGCCACTGAGATCGAAAGAATCGAAGGGTGGGCGAAAGCAGCCGGCGCACGATCGCTCGTCACCACGGAAAAGGATGCGATGAATCTCGGCTCGTTGCGGAGTGAATCTCTACCTCTCTATCGTTGTGATATTAGGATGCACATTCCGGATGCGACAGCAGTTCTTGCGGAAATCCGCCGGAGGCTTGAGGCACGTCAAGCGGTTCCCGCATGAAAATCATGATTCGAGCCACGAACTGGGTCGGCGACGCCATCATGGCGTTGCCCGCCCTGCGCCACGTGCGAAAGCGGTTTCCCGGCGCGCATATCGCCATCGTTGCTCGTCGGTATGTTGCCGACATCTATCGTGATCAGGATATCTGTGATCAATTAATTCCATACGATCCAGCCGGAACCCATTCTGGAATTCGCGGCCGTGAAACTCTGGCTTTCCAACTCCGCGCTGAGAAATTTGACGTCGCCCTCCTTCTCCAAAATGCCTTCGACGCCGCATGGCTCGCCTGGCGCGCTGGGATCCCCGAGCGCATCGGCTACGCGCGAGATGGCCGCAGCCTCTTGCTCACAAACCCTATCTCTGTTCCCAAGCCCGGCGAAATTCCCTCGCACGAAAAGTCTTATTATATGGAACTTCTTCGCCGCGCGGGCTGGCTGGAAGCGCTCGACGACGTCCCCATGATCGAACTTAACGTTGCCTTGCAAAAAAGGCAGCTTGCCGAACAGTTTCTTCTCTCCACTGGTGCCCACAAGGGCGTCAAGAAAATTGCCATCGGAGCGGGCGCATCCTACGGCTCCGCGAAATGCTGGCCTCCCGAACGCTTTGCCGCACTTGCCAATCAGCTCCAATCCGAATCCGACGCCGACGTCATCCTCTTCGGCACGGCATCAGAACAAGCGGTCTCTTCCGCGATCTCTTCAATCATGCGCAAGCCTCCTATCGACCTTACGGGCAAGACAGAAATCGCCGATTTGCCCGCGCTTCTCTCCTGCTGCGACCTCTTTATCGGCAATGATTCCGGCGCGATGCACGTCGCCGCCGCCGTTGGATTGCCCGTGGTTGCCATCTTTGGTCCGACCAGCGCGGCAGGTACCGCCCCTGTCACGCCCCGCAGCACGATCTTGCAACATGCAACTTACTGCAGTCCTTGTTTCCTGCGCCGCTGTCCGATCGACCACCGCTGCATGACTGCCATCACTCCTGAAATGGTGGAAGCTGCCGCTAAGCCGCTCCTCGCTCTCAGCGGAGGCGCTCGTGTCTGAGCGCAGCCAGATTCGTCCCGCAGTCTTTCCCGATCGCGACGGTGTCATCGCGGAAGAAGTGGGCTACTTGAATCACATCAGCCGTTTTCGTATGTTTCCATTTGCCGCGAAGGCCATTCAGCTCCTTAACGAAGCTGGCCTTGCCGTGATCGTTGTCACAAATCAGTCGGGGGTAGGTCGCGGTTATTTTCCGGAATCCCTGGTGCAGGAAGTTCACGAGTCCATGACCAAGCAACTCGCCGCAGCGGGAGCGAAATTGGACGGCATCTACTATTGCCCACACATTTCCGCAGACCATTGCTCCTGCCGCAAACCGAAGACAGGAATGCTCGAACGAGCAGCCGGCGAGCACAACCTCGATCTCAAGCGTTCATTCATAGTTGGTGATCGGTACAGCGATACCGAACTCGCTCGCAATGCCGGCGCTCGGAGTATCCTTGTCCGCACCGGCTATGGCGCGGGGGAACTCGCCTGGCACTCGAAGAACTGGCCGCACCAGCCAGATCACCTTGCGAGCGATCTCTCCATGGCCGTCCAATGGATACTGAGGCAACCTAGATGAAACGCGTCCGTAGGAAGACCTCTGCATCCCGCTCGGTGGACCTTCTGGCGCTCGCGGAATGCGTTGAAAAGTTCGCCGGCAAGCGAATTGTCCTTCTCGGCGATTTTGTTGCTGACGAATTTCAGTCCGGCGAAATCTCCCGCGTCTCGCGCGAAGCTCCAGTTCTGATCCTCAAGCACCGCGAAACCCAGATTGTTCCCGGCGGTGGCGCAAATGCCGCTCACAATCTTGCGACGCTCGGCGCGCGCGTGGTCCCCATCTCTGCGGTCGGCGACGATCCTGCTGGAAACGCCCTTCTCGCTTTCTTTCGCCGCAAGGCCATATCCACCTCGGGCATCCAGAAGATCAAGGGATGGACCACTCCCACAAAAACCAGATTCCTTGCCGGCTGGACTCACACCACAGGCCAGCAGGTCCTCCGAGTCGACTATGAACCGAATTCCCGAATTCCCGATGCTGCCCGCCAGAAAATCTACCGCAGTTTGCAAAGCAATCTCAAATCTGCTGATGCCCTCGCCGTTTCTGACTACAGCTTCGGAATCGCGAATCCAGATTTTCTGCAGCGCCTCTTTTCCAATCGCAAAACCGATCTCCTGATTACCCTAGACGTGCGCTACGGCCTCCACACCTACGCAAAGTGCGGAATCTCCACCGCCACTCCCAATGAAGCGGAACTCGAAGCCGCCCATCACATGACCATCGCTGGAAACTCCGCCGAACTCTGCAGGGCCGCCACAGAAACCGTTGCCGCTATGAAGCTGGACACTCTGCTCGTTACCCGCGGCAAACACGGCATGGCCCTTTTTGATACTTCTGGCCAAGCCAGCGAAATCCCTGTCCACGGCAGCGACCAAGCCGTTGACGTTACCGGCGCTGGTGATACCGTCCTCGCCGCTTACACCCTCGCTCTCACCTGTGGAGCTTCACCTCTTGAAGCAGCTCACATCGCCAATATCGCCGGCGGCCTGGTCGTCATGAAGCGCGGCACTGCCACCGTCTCTGCGGAAGAGCTTCTGGAAGCCATTCGTAACGAAGCGTCCGGGGCGTCTCTCTAGAGCATGCGTGAAGTCACTTCCAAAATCGTCTCGCGAACTGAGCTGCAGGAAATTCTTTCTAAACATAAACAGTCGCAAAAACGCATCGTCATTGCCAACGGATGCTTTGACACGCTTCACGTCGGCCACATCCGCTATCTCGAAGGTGCGCGTCGCGAAGGAGACATTCTCGTTGTAGCCGTGAACGCCGATTCAAGCGTCAATCAATTAAAAGGACCGGGCCGCCCTATCCTCGACGAAAACGCCCGCGCCAGGCTCGCCGCGGCACTTCGCTGCGTTGATTACGTCGTCCTGTTTAGCGAGCCGAACGTCGAATCTCTCCTCGAAGAACTCCGCCCCCAGGTTCACGCCAAAGGGACCGACTACACGGTAGAAACTGTCCCGGAACGTGCCGTCGCTACCCGGCTCGGAATTCGGGTTGTAATAGTTGGCGATCCGAAGGATCACTCCACGCGCGGCCTCCTCGAAGAAATTCGCAAGGCGCCGCATGGCTGAACAAGATTTTCTTATTGTTCGTCTTGGCTCTCTGGGCGATATCACTCATACATTTCCAGCCGTTGCTGCTCTGCGTGAATCCTTTCCCGCTTCTCGAATCGTCTGGATCACTCACCCCCGCTGGGAACCTCTGGTCCAGAGCAGCTGCCTCGCCTCAGAAATCTGGACGGTTGATACGCGCAGCTACTCTTCCATCAAACCGACGCTAAGCAAAATCAGAGAATCGAAATTCACTTCTTCCATTGACTATCAGGGGCTTTGGAAATCCGCCGCCCTACCTTTCCTTGGCGGAGTTCGTCGGCGCATCGGCTTCTCCTCTGAGTCCATCCGAGAGTTTGGCGTTCCTCTCCTTTATACGGATCGCGTCCATGCACGTGCTGCTCACATCGTGGATCAAAATGGTGAGCTTACCCTTCAAGCTGGCGCACACAACGCAGTCGCTGACCTGGAATTGTCCCTTTCTGAAATTCAGCAAGCTTTCGTCTTGCATCTCATGCGTAGCGCGGGCTTTGAACGATACGTCGTCCTCAGTCCAGGCGGCGGCTGGCGTTCCAAGTGTTGGCCCCCCGACCGCTTCGGCCATCTCTGCCAGAAGATCTATGAGGAACTAAAGCTCCGCTGCTTTATCAACCTTGGGCGTGGAGAAGAAGAATTGGTCGCGAGAGTGAAGGCCGCCAGCCATGGCGCAAGTCCGGTCGCCTACAATGGATCCGTCGAACAGCTCATGGCCCTCTTACGTAATGCGGCCTGCATCGTCGCCGGTGACACCGGCCCCCTCCATCTCGCCGTCGCTCTGGGCACGCCTGCGGTAGCGCTGTTTGGGCCGACCGATCCCGCCCGCAACGGCCCCTACCGCACCCAAACGAAATCCCTGCCTAATATTGCCAAAGACATTGTTCTGCGCAACCCCAAAGCCGTCACCACATACAAGCGTCGAGCCACACCGGATCAATCAATGCTCGACCTCGATGTGGACACGGTCTTCGTCGCCGTACGCAAACTTCTTGAGGCCACAGGATGAATTCCTCCGGCGAATTCTTCATGCGCTGGCGTGTCCGCCTTGGTTATCCCGTGGCAATCGTGGCCCTTTGGTTCGCCCGGCCCGAGCCCCGCAGCATTCTTCTCGGCGGGGCCGTGGGAGCGTTGGGACTGTGTCTCCGTGCGTACGCGGCCGGGTATCTCCACAAACAAGAAGTCCTCACCGTTACCGGGCCCTATGCTTACACCCGCAATCCGCTTTATCTTGGGAGCTCGATCCTCACTGTTGGCGCTGCTATCGCCGCGCGCTCTTGGATTTCCGCGCTAGTTTTGCTCTCTTATTTCGCCGTCTTCTATTCCATCGTCATGCGCAGGGAAGAGCGAGAACTTCGCTTGAAGCATTCTGCCGCTTTCGATCAATATGCGGCAGCCGTGCCGCTCTTTCTGCCCCGTCTCGCTCCTGCCAATTTCGCTACCTCAAGCGAGTCCGGCTCTTCCGATGGGAAATCCTCGGCGGGGTCATTTTCGTTAGCTCAATATATGAAAAACCACGAGTGGCAAGCCGCGGTCGGCTTCCTCTTGCTGCTGACCGTCCTATTTGTTCGGTGGCGAATCGCCTTGCACTGAGTTGGCCACTTGCGCCGAACCGCACGTCACAAAGCATCGAATTTCAAGCTTCTCCCCATCTGTCACCACAATGCGCCAATCAAAAAGCTAGACTCCGCGTGTTTCTCGACCGTAGGAAGCAGGCCCAGCGCTATGCCGCAAACAAACGCTGCGGTTATGGCCACGCCCGGCGACTTTATGCAATTCTTCTCAATCTCACCAGCGTCTCCAGGTGAAACGTCTGCGGAAACAGATCAAAAAGGTGTACTTCGCTGATCTCATATCGATGCTTGGGAGCTGCCATCTCTTTCGGTGCCCGCGCTGTGCCCAGCAGCACCGCCAAATCCCTTGCCAGCGTTGACGGATCGCACGAAATATAAACAATCTCCGCCGCCCCAAGATTCGCCAGCGCGGCCGCGCACTCCGCTCCCATTCCCGCCCTGGGCGGATCCAGCACCACAAACTCGGGCTGCAGGTCCGTCTTTTTCAAGAATTCTTCCGCATGAATATTGTGCGTGGTCACGCTCACCTTCGCGATCTCCGCATTCGCATACAAATCTCGCGTCGCGGCAAGGTTCGCATCCACGCACACCACTGTTTCAAAACTCCGCGCCAGCGGCAGGGTAAAAAATCCCACTCCCGCATACAGATCCAAAGCCGTCCTTCCCCGCGCGCCGGCCGTCACAGTCTTCAGCAAATCTTCCGTCAGAAATCGGTTCACCTGAAAAAACGATAAATGACTTACACGAAAATCGAACCCGCCGGCTTTGTGCGTCAAGTATCCTGGCCCCGTCAATTCAAACCGGTTTTTTTTCTGATCTAGCAGCAACAGACTTTCAATTTCCGGCAAAGCCGCCTGAAAAGTCGCCGCCAACTCCGCCGCAGGTTTCGGATATTTCTCAAACGCTACGTTCAAAGCGACCTTCTCATCCGCCGAATCCACAAACGCTTCGATCTCCTGAATCCCCACCGGCAGAGTGCCAGCCCGCGCCATCTCCTGCAATTTTCCGAACGTCTGCGCCAATTTCGGCGACAGCACGGCGCACTCATCAATTGGCAATATCACCGAACTTTCCGGCAAAAAGTAACCCAGCGCCCGCGGCATCCCGCTCCGAACTCCCCACTGCGCGCGATTTCTGTACCCGTATCCCTCAGCCGTGTGCTCTGCAATCGCTCCTTGCCACGTGATTCCACCGATGCGCGACAGCGTCTCGCGCAGAATCTCTTTCTTCAGCCGTAGCTGCTCGCCCGCGGAGATGTGCTGGTAGCTGCACCCTCCGCATTTCTGAAAATGTGGACACTTTGCCTTCTGCCGTTCCTTCGAGGCAACACTCACACCTGCCAGCTCCGCCCACATCGTTGTCTTTTTCTTCGACTTTGGCCTTACCAGGACCTCCTCTCCCGGCATCACGTATGGAACGAAAATTGTATTGCCGTCGGCGTGGGCCAGCCCGTCTCCGCCGTACACCAGCTTCTCAATCGATACTGTTAACTCTCCAGCCATAAGACGGCTCCATTCTGCGACGATTTGCGCTCAAAGAAAAGGGACTAATCGCGGTTGCAGCGTTTCATCAACAGGCGGGATTTTCTGCTCCGAAAACGAACTTCTTCTTGCGCGCCCACTCACATTAGATAATACAGGCTCAGGCGGGGAACTCCGAACTCTTCCAGCAATCTCTTTTGCATATATTGCCTCTCCACCATCGCCAACTGTGCGCCCTTCATCTTCGAGCGGTAGATTGCGAGTTGGCCATCCACTTCTCTCCGCAGTTTCAGCATCAGTGCTTCCGGAGCCGCCCCCGTCAACGCTGCTTGCAACTTATCGTCCAGCACCGTGAGCCTGCGCTCCAAATCTTCCAAGTCCAATATTCCGGGCGATTCCAGCAGCACAGCATTGCCCTTAAGTGACTCCGCGACGTCACATAGTTGCACTCCAAGTGCAGGCTGAGCCTCTAGCTTCTCCGCCGCCTTCACCAGCAACTCGTGATTCTTCGTAAAATATGCTATTAAATCTTCGCGCGCGTACGCCTCCGTCGCAGTCTGTCTCGATTTCGCCGCCGTCCCCACCCTTGCTTCCTGCTTTTCCTCCGCCGCTTCCAGCACTGCATCCGTGCAATACGCCAAGCTCTTGAGCGGTTTCCCCGCACCGCGCCGCGATCTCCCGTAACTCTCAAACGCCCGGTCAATTCCCTGAAGCGCCGCTTCCAGCGGCACTCCTGCTTTCTGCCACGCTTCCATAATCGCCCAATCGAGCGGTGACACTAGCAGATGTGCTCCGCGCTTCTTCCAGAAATACTCCTCAATCTCCGTAAAATAATTGAAGTAATTAAGTTGAGCCATGTTTGAATCGAATCGCAGGTGTGAAAAAAAACTGACAATCATTTCAAAAGGAGCGAATTACTCACTCTTACCGCCGCAGCTTTCGCGCTTGAGGAGTTCCTCTTCCCGCATTCGCAGGATGATTCTTCTCCCAAATCAGCCGCAAGCCTTTCAGCGTCAAGAACTCATCGGTGTGCTGAATCAGCTTCGATCCTGAAGCCACTAGCGAAGCCTGACCCCCCGTCGCCACAACCACGACATTTTCGTCCAGTTCTTTTTTTATTCTCGCGATCATGCCATCCACCATGTCTACTGCGCCATAAAACAGGCCTGCCTGCATGTGTGTCACGGTATTTGTTCCAATCACTTTTCCCGGATCTTTCACTTCCACGCGTGGCAACCGTGCCGCCCTCGAAAACAGTGCCTCCGCCGCGATCCCCAATCCCGGCGCAATCACTCCCCCCAGGTATTCGCCTTTCTTCGATATCACATCAAATGTAATCGCCGTCCCAAAATCGACTACGATGCACGGCCCGCCGTACTGCTGGTACGCCGCCACGCCATTCACAATCCTGTCCGCGCCAACCTCGGATGGATTGTCCACCAGCACCGCCATCCCCGTTTTGACTCCCATCTCCACAAAAATCGCTTTTTTCCCAAAATATCTTTGTGACATTTCTGCCAGCGTCCAATTCACCGGCGGCACCACCGAGCTGATGATCACTCCCGTAATCGCTTCGCGGTCGAGTCCTCCCAGCGTAAAAAGATTCCGGGTCAGCACTCCATACTCATCCACGGTCTGCTGCCTCGCCGTTGTCAGCCGCCAATTGGCGATGAGCGTCTCTTCACGAAAAACGCCCAGCACAGTGTTCGTATTCCCCACATCAATCGTCAGCAGCATCTATCGTGCCTCCGTTACATAACCCGCCAGCACCGTCACCGTCTTTCCGTCATCGCGTCTCACGCGCAGCAACCCTTCCGGCTCCACTCCCGCTGTTGTTCCCGTATAACTTTCCCTCAAATCCGTAACTTGAACTCTCTTACCGCTCGCGTAACTCGAAATCTTCCCAAATCTTCTCACCACGCTCTCGCTTCCTTCTTTCAGAAAGCCTTTGTAATCATTTTCAAATTCTTGCAGTAGCCGCACCAACAATTCCATCCTGGGCTGTGCGCGCCCCGTCTCTTTTGCCAGCGAAGTCGCTACGCTTTCCAGTTCCACCGGAAACTTCTCCTGATTTACATTCAGGCCAATTCCTACGATCACGAATCGCACCTGATTTGGCTCCGCGTGCATCTCGGTCAGGATCCCCCCAACTTTCCTATTGCCAATCATCAAATCATTCGGCCACTTCAAATCCGTGGTAATGCCGCTCACAGCTTGCACCGCCGTGTGTGCGGAAATTCCCGCCATCATCGTCAGCAGCGGGGCCTGCACTGGCGAAAGCTTTGGCCTCAGCAGCAGCGTAACGTAAATCCCCGCCGCCCGTTCTGAATGCCACACCCGGCCCACCCGGCCTTTTCCCGCAGTCTGCTCCTCCGCAACGATCAGTGCACCCTCTGGTTCATTCCCGCAACCCAACTCCATTCCCAGCCGGTTCGTCGAATCCATCCTGAAAAAGTGATAAATCCTTTTTCCGAAAAGACTTCCCTTCAATCGCCGCCGCAAAATATCCGGAGTCAAGATGTCCGGCACTTGTTCCAGAAAATATCCTGTCGCCGCTCGGCCCTTAACTTTCACCCCCAATTCGCGTAGCCGCTCCACCCACCGCCACACCGTCGACCGGGACACACCAATCTCTTTCGCAATCCGCCCGCCGCTGATTACAATCGTGGAATTCTCCGAGAGCAGCGTCAGCAGCCCAGCCAGCCGTTTATCGGTTGTCCCAGGGAGTGAGTCTGAGGCCATTTGCGTCGAGGCGTTTCCCATCTGCGCGGTATAGCTTACGACTCCTGAATGCTATCCACCAGCAAACTCAAATCTGCTGCCGGAGCGGAATGCGTCAGCATCCCACACGAAAGAAACTCCGCGCCCGCCGCGCCGTAAGCTCGCGCATTTTCCGCCGTTATTCCTCCGGAAATTTCCACGATGCAATCTTTTCGCAACTCCCTCGCGAGCCGCACACACTTTGCAGCTTCTTCAGCAGTCATATTATCCAACAGCACCGATTCCGCCCCCGCCCCTAACGCCTCTCTCAACTCTTTTTCATCGCGCACTTCAATCTGAATCCGCAGGGAACAGTCGCTTTGATTGCTCCCGGCGTTTCCGGTGGCTTCATAAGCGGTCGTTTCGTGCGAAGTCAGTCTGCTTGACGCGAACGTATGCGCCTGATCCAGCGCCGCCTGGATCCCACCGGCCAGGGCAATGTGATTCTCTTTCAGCAGAATCGCATCAAACAGCCCAATCCGGTGATTCACTCCGCCGCCCTTCCGCACTGCATACTTCTCAAGCACTCGCAACCCGGGAGTCGTCTTCCGCGTATCGCGAATCCGCGTCTTGGTTCCTTCGAGCTCCTTCACAATCTTCTGCGTTAGCGTTGCGATTCCGCTCAAGTGCCCCAAAAAATTCAGCACCGTCCGTTCCCCGGTCAGAATCGCCTGCCCTGACCCGCTGATCCGCACGAGCTCGGTTCCGGCCTGCACCGCGTCTCCATCTTTCGCTAGGAATTCCACATCCATTTCCGGATCCAAAGCCTGAAATACCTTTTCAACCAGGGGCAATCCCGCGCAAACAAGCGGCGCCCGCGCAACAATCCGCGCTTTGCCCGTTGCTCCATCCGGAATCGTTGCGATGGTAGTGACGTCTCCCGTAGCCACGTCCTCTTCCAGTGCCCGGTTCACCAACTCCGCGATGTATTCTGAGTCCCAGTCCATCGTTGTCTCTCTTGGCAAATGTAGTTACGAGACATCTTCGAGTGTTTCAAGACGAGCGGTCAGCTTGAGGTGCTCCAGTCTCTGTTCTCCTAGGGTTTTCTCTTCATTTTGAACCACTGAAGCCGGAGCCTTGCTTCGGAATTGCTCATCAGCCAGAAGCTTTTCCTTTGACGATATATTCCTGGCGAGTTGTGTGAGTGTTTTGCGCAGATTTAGGATCTCGGCCTGCGGATCAATATCTTGATCCCAACCCACAAGCACATCAAAGCGCGCTGTTGATCTCATGACTCCGCCCGTGCTCCCAAGACTTCCTTGGCGAACTTTGAGCTCGGACAGACCTGCCACTCGCTCAACCTGATTCTTACTACTGTTTAGAATCTTGGTGTCGTTTGAGTCTCTGCATGATACGTCCGCCTTAAGCTTTCGCTTGAGCTCAAACTTATTTTCCGCGCGTATGTCCCGAATCTTGCCAACCACCTGCTGAACCAGTTCAAAATTGTTCAGCGCATCTACATTGTTCCATTCCGCCCGTGCCATCGGAAACGCATCCAACGCAATCGATTTCGCCTCCGCCGCCTGCGGCAGTTGATGCCATAACTCTTCTGTCAGGAAGGGCATTACCGGATGCAGCAACCGCAGCGCCGCATCAAATGCCGCGAACAGATTCTTCCACGCAACTGTCGCCCTCTCCTGATCTTCACTCTGCAATTCCGGCTTCACCCACTCAATGTACCAGTCGCAGAAATCTCCCCAGAAAAATTGATAAATGCTCTGCGCCGCTTCGTGAAAGCGATATCCGTTCAGCGCATCGTTTACCGTCTCAATCGTTTCTGCCAATCGCCCGAAGAGCCACTCATCCACCAACGGTACTTTCCCGCCTGCCGCGTACGGCGCTCCAGCCCGTACCTTCGGATTCGCAAGCTCTTCCAGCTTCGCCCCCGTCTCCTCAAATTTATCCAGATTCACAAACAAAAACCGCGACGCATTCCAAATCTTGTTCGCAAAATTCCGCGCGCTCGCCAGTTTGTCGTCCGAAAGAACAATATCGGTCCCCGGCGCCGCCATCGAAGCCAGGCAAAACCGCATCGCATCCGTCCCATACTGTTGATTCAAAGCTACGGGATCGAGTCCTGTGCCCTTGGACTTGGACATTTTCTCGCCGCTTCCTGTGCGCACCAGCGAATGCAGGTAAACCGCGCGAAAGGGAACCTGTCCCGTAAAATGCAGCCCCAGCATAATCATCCGGGCCACCCAAAAAAATAAAATGTCGTAACCGGTAATCAACAAGGTCGTCGGATAATATTTCTTATAGTCCGCCGTCACTTCCGGCCAGCCCAATGTCGAAAACGGCCACAACCCCGAACTGAACCATGTATCCAGCACGTCCGGATCCTGCTGCAATTTCGTGGACCCGCATGTTCCGCACTTCGCCGGAACTTCTCGCGCCACCGTCACGTGCGAGTGCTCCTTGCAGTACCACGCCGGAATCCGGTGTCCCCACCAGAGCTGTCGCGAAAGCGTCCAGTCGCGAATATTTCTCATCCAATTCAAATATTCCTCGCGACGGTTGTCTGGAACAATGTTAATTGTGCCTTCTCTGCCGTGCTCGTACTCTTCCACCGCTTTGATCGCGGGCTTCGCGAGATCTTTCATGCTGCAGAACCATTGCAGTGACGCCCTCGGCTCCACTACAGTCTTGCTTCGTTCGCAGATTCCGATCGCCGTGACGTGATCCGTAATTTTTTCGAGCAACCCCTTCGTCTTCAAGTCCTCTACAATCTTTTTCCGTGCCTGGAACCGGTCCAGCCCCGCATAAGCTCCCGCCGCCGCGTTCATCTTTCCGTCATCGGTCATCACATCAATCTGAGCAAGCTGATGCCGCCGTCCGACTTCAAAATCATTCGCGTCATGGGCCGGAGTAATCTTCACCGCGCCCGTCCCGAATTCACGGTCCACCATCTGGTCCGCAATCACCGGAATTTCCCGGTCCATCAGCGGCAAAACAACTTTCTTGCCAATCAACTGTTTATGTCGCTCATCTTCCGGATGAACTGCCACCGCCGTATCGCCCAGCATCGTTTCCGGCCGCGTCGTCGCCACCACCACAAACTCGCTTGACCCCGCCACCGGATACCGGATGTGCCACAAATGCCCTTGGCGCTCTTCGCGGGTTACTTCCAAATCACTCAACACCGTCAGACACACCGGGCACCAGTTCACAAGCCGCTTTTCCCGATAAATCAATCCTTCTTCATACAGCCGGACAAATACTTCCCGCACCACCCGCGACATCTCTGGAGAGAGCGTAAATCTCTCCCTCGACCAGTCGCAGCTCTCACCTATCCCCTTCATCTGTTGCGTAATTTGGCTGCCCGCTTCGGCTTTCCACTTCCAAACCTGCTTTTCGAACTCCACCCGTCCGAGTTTTTGGTAGTCAATGCCCTGATCCATCAGCTGTTTCACAACCACGCGTTGTGTGGAAATCCCCGCGTGGTCGGTGCCCGGCAGATACAACGCGTTGTGCCCCCTCATGCGATGCCATCGCGTCAGGATGTCGATCTCCGTGTGTTCCAGCATGTGCCCGATGTGCAGCGACCCGGTCACGTTCGGGGGTGGAATTACGATGGAAAACACGGGTCTCTGAGAATTTACATCTGCGCGAAAGAGCTCTTCCTTCACCCAGTACTCCGCCCAGCGCGGTTCTATCTGCCCCGGTTCATACGCTTTTGCAATCTTGCGAGCCATCCGATCTAATTCTCCAAGAAAATATTGGGCGAGCCATCACCCACTCGCTTCTTAGCCATTAAAGTAATCTTTGACTATACGAGGGGAAAACCAGCAGAGTCAATTCACGGTTGAAATTCGGCCCAGCGGGCCATCCTCTTAACGATGACCGTTGCCGCGAAACGTATTTCGAGCGAGTTCTCTGGATGGAGCAGGTAAGGGAAACTACTTCTTCGATTTCAACTCTTCTTTTACCATCGCCTCTACGACCGGCTTCAGTATCTCACGCGTCACGGCTTGCAGGACCTCCGGACTCATTTTCGCCAGGACTCTAGCCACTACGTCGTCCATGCTTTGGTTGGCATTCACGCTCGCAGCTTGTTCGGTACTGCCCGTGACACTTGCCAATTGTTCTCGAATCGCTTCCGTCGCATGTTCGATGGTGGAGAGCTGCACAGGAACTGCTTCCATGGGCGCGGGGTTGTTGCCGTTGCTCGCCGTCGGCGAAAGCACCTCGCCTGCCGCCGGAGCCCCTGGACCGGAAATCGCCGAATCCCACGCCGAGGCCAGCTTCGAAGCCTTCTGCGCTTCCACTTCCCAAGGACTGGAAACCGTCGAGTACCAAGAATTTCCCGACGATTCAGCTTTTGGCGCTACCACGGGGCGTGGCTGTGCAACTGAGTTCTCCGCCGAAGCTGCGGCTTCTAGCGGAGCTTCCACAATTTCTTGCGTTTCTTGACTCGCGAGTGATTCCGGACTGTAGGCGCTCGCCGTCACAGCACCCTGTTCGATCTCTGTTTCGGCGGAATTCTCTCTGGTAATTTCCGCTGGAACGCTCTGGGGCAGCTCAGCGCTCGGTTCCGCAGCGTATGCAGGCGTCTCCGATTGTGTCGCAATGACTTCCATCGGCTTCGTAACAGGGGTTTCCGTGACAAATGATTCCGCTACTTCTACTCCGCCACTCGCCGCCTGGGCGACTTCAGAAAGAACGGGCTGGCTTGCCTCTGCCTCCACCGATTTAAACTTTTCCAACTTTTCCTGGACCGCCTCAAATTGTGTCGCGTTCCAGCGATTAGGTTTTGCTCGAGCAGCAATCTCATCAATCTTGTCCGAAATCTCAGGTCTCCAGCCAGACTCCGACTCTCCCTCATCTTCCTCGGAGTCGTCTGAATCGTGCTTGCCCCATTCTCGACCATCGGCAAAGGCTGCATCTGCCGGAGGCAATCCCAGATCCTCATCCGTCTCGTTCTTCGCGCTATCCAGCAGGCTTCCGAACGCCACGGGCTGCGAACCTGCATCAATCCTCAAGGATTCCCTATGCCCCGTGCCCTCATCCAAGAAGCTTTCCCCACTCTCCGAAATCGTTGCCTCGGCAGGTGCCGGTCCAGGGAATCGCATGCTCGCAGGACCGTCTTCGGTATGTGCTTTTGCTGCCAGAATACCAGCCGCTCTGGTCTCCACAGCTTCTGGAGCTGCCGCAGCAGCTGGGCTGCGAAGTGGGACTCCTGCGCGGATCAGCGCAGCCTTCACCATCGCTATCAAAGGATCAGGAGGAACAAAAGGCTTCTTCAGGACTCCATCAGCGCCCACGCGCTGCGCTTCCTGCTCATCGAGTGGATCAAATGCGCCAACCAGCAAGATCACCGGAATATGCGCAAAGTTGGGGTCTTCTTTTACGAATTTGCAGACTTCGTACCCGTTTCGCACGGGCATAAACACATCCGCCAGGACCAGGTCCGGCTTGATGTCGGTGATCTTTCTCACCGCGGCTTCGCCGTTGCCAACGGCCACCACGTCAATACCCTGATCCTTCAGGGCCAGCACCACCATCTTCTGGATGTTGCTGTTGTCGTCCGCAACCAAGATCTTTGCCACTAAACGTCCTCCGCCGAAACTTCCCCCTTGCATGCCACACCCACCTTGTCGTGGCCGCGCAGATGGACCTAGTCAAATTGTATTGGAGCACCGCTTGGGAGTTAGGTCAACGTGAAGCGGCAGCCTGTGTGTCCGAAGTAACTAGGGCCTATGGACAGGTCCTCTTGCCCTGAATGCCCCCCAGAATCGCCTTTCCGCCTTGGAAAGAAGAAAGGCCCTGCACCGGGGGCAAGAAGCGCCGCTTGCCCAAAAATTAAAGGGTACAGCCTGAACTGTACCCCGTCGAAACATCTAACGGCCAAATCCTCGCTGGTATGCCCATCGCAGGCTCGGACGGAAATCCCTTACCAGGGGATAATTTTTCTCAATCCCTTCTTTTTCTTGCTGGTTGACTCTTTCTTGGGATCGGGCTTGGCGCCATTTGCGGCGTCCGTTTTTGTGATGTCAGTTTTCCCGGCATCCGTGCTTGCAGCCGCATCTGTCTTCGGGGCGTCCGTCTTAGCTGCTTCCGTGGTGCCTGTTTCCGGCTTCGCCGCATCAGTCGTGGGTATTGCATCGGTCTTCGCCGCTGCCTTTGCGTCCGGCCGCGGTTGAACCCCACTTGTTCCACCTGCTGCTCCAGCCGCGGATGTGTTCGGTTGCGCCTGACTCCCGCTTGAGCCGCCAGCCGCGCCGGTTGAAGCATTCGGTTCGGAAGCGCCATCGCTAGACGCTGGCGCCGACTCTGCCCCTCCGCCATCACCGATCGCTGAAGCTGATCCTACTGCTCCACTGCCACCGCCTCCAGGGGTCACCGTCGCCACTATCCCCGTTCCGGGTCCACCAAGCGAAGGATGACTTCCCCCGCTCAAAATATCCACGCCGGATTCATTCTCTCCGGCTGGAGTCATGGTTGGCGGGCCGCTTGTCGCCGCGGAACGCAATTCATCTCTCGGCCTGCTATTAACCAGTGCCATGGGCCTCAACACCAATGATTGACGCGGACGCACCGCATTCTTTTCCGCGGTCATCCAGGCAACGGCTTTTGGATCCGGCTGCGGCACTGGCGCTCCCAGCGCCTTTAAGCGGTTCTTGGCGGATGGAGCCAGCGGCGACAGCGGATAATCTTTGACAATCCGGGCATAGTATGGCGCGGAGACTTCCTTCTTCTCCGTCTTTTCCCAAAGATTCCCTAGCATCCACAGCGCGCGGTCTGCTTTGCTGTACAGCGGATAGCGGAATGCCACAGCCCTCAGCCTCGATTCCGCCGCTCTTGGATCGCCCTTTACGTAATAGTAGTACCCGATGCGGAAATCGCCCTCTGCCAGGATTTCCTGCACTTCCCGCAAATGCTGCTCCGCTTTCGCAGCCAGCGGATCGTTCGGGAATTTGCTCAAAAAGGTTTGAAACTCTTCCTCGGCGGCCCTTGCGGAAGTGCGATCGCGATCCGGCTTTTCCATCTGCTTGTAGTGCGTCATCGCCACTTGCAATTGCGCGTACGCCGCTTCGGGAAGGAAGGGGAAGAACACTCCAAAATCTTTGTATGCCTGAACCGCCTGCGTCAGGTTCGCCGTTCCGCCTTCTTTGTAAAATGAATCGGCAATTCCCAGCTTCGCCTTGGCCAAGTATTCACTGTCTGGATACGTGTTGATCAGCGTCTGCATATCCAACCGGCCCGTTTCATGGCGGCCGCGCTTGATATTCTCAATTGCTTTGTCGTAGAGGATCTTGTCCGGCTGCGCGTTGTTGTCCACCCTGGTGGACTTATTCACTTTCTTCTTCTTGTGGAGAATCTGGGCATTCGCGCTCGTGGCGCCCAGCAGCAGCGCAACAGCGGTTGTCCCCATCATCCAACGGCTTGCAATTGTCAGAATTTGATTCCGGCGCAAACTTCACCTCTCATCTGAAACCTTATGAGCATTCCCTCGCGCTCAGTCTTGCAACCGCGCGGTCCCCCCCATGCTCTTTGTCTGCGAACTCCCCAGTATACCCTGAACTGAAGGCCAGCTTGAAGCCCATCTTTGCCCGTCGGGACAGGTCCCTCCCACAAGCCGGGTTCCACTTCCCTAGGCCAGATCCCGCCTCCCCAGCGTACTCTGGGGTTTGATTCTTGCCGTCTTGGATGCGCCTCCCGCCTCCTCCGGGTTGCCCGCCCTTGCGACGAATCCCGCCCTGGTGGCGGCGGCTTTCCGAGGCCGGCGCAGGGCTGCTTTCGCCTTCGCCCTTGTAGGGGCCGGGCTTCAGCCCGGCGTTTTTCAATTTCCCCGACCGTTAGAATACCAACTTAAAAACGCTGTCATGATTATCCCTTGCGACGCCTTTTAACCAACTGCCGCCGTTCACTTCTCCAGACGGCGTCGAAGACGTTTCCATATTCAGAACCGTCCCTTTATCTCCCTTCACTACGGCCCGCGCATAGAAATTCGCCCCCAGCACCTTCGAAACATAAAATCCGGCGCCATAAACCGTATCCCACTCCGTTGCCATCGAGTAAGCCGCGGGATCGCTTACCGTCGTCGCATCCTTTGAAATCTTCGGACGCGTTACCACTTCCCATCGTCCTGTGCACGTCTCTCCATTGCCTGCACCACCGAAATGGTTTGCTTATTGATTGTTTTTCCCGTCATTCTTACAACGTAAATGGGTACTGGCGTCTGCGTGGACAGCGGGCCTTTTACCGGATACAGTCGCGCAAAATCAGTGCATCCCAAAAGTACGCAAACGCCCAGCACCAAAGCCCACCTGGTCGTCCGCTTGGTAACGGCTCGCATTTTCATGGAGTCCCCTCCTCGGGGCGGGTATCTCTTTGTTTCGCCTTCCTTCCATGAGACGTTCTCGACCTGCCCAAGGGTACCTTGCACTTTGAAGGGGCCGCGCTTGCCCCGCCCGTTCCCACCCTCACTTGGTTTCTCCGTCACCGGGCCACCATCTGGGCGGCCCGCAATGGTCACATCTCTTCTCACACTAACTTCCCTTTAATCCTCCAGGGTCGGGAGCGTCTTTAGTATCTCTGTGGCTTTTGGCCGATTCATCACCTGATCGTCTTTCCGGATTCTTCCATCGCGGAAAATAAGCACGCGCCTGGCGAACTGCGCGATGTCGTGCTCGTGTGTGACCAGCACAATCGTCAATCCTTTGTCGTTCAGGTTCTGAAAGATCTCCATAATCTCAACCGACGTCCGGCTGTCCAGGTTCCCTGTCGGTTCGTCCGCCAGCAGAATCGAAGGACGGTTCACGAGCGCCCGCGCAATCGCCACTCGCTGTTGCTGCCCGCCAGACATCTGCGAAGGAAAGTGAAGCGCGCGATCCGCGAGCCCCACCATCGCTAGCGCTTCCGCCGCTCTATTCTCCCGCTCATCCTTGTCAATCTTTGCGTAGAGCGTAGGCAGTTGCGTATTTTCCAGGGCCGTCGTCCGCGCCAGCAGATTGAATCCCTGGAACACAAATCCGATTTTCTGATTGCGAATCAGCGCCAGCGCTCTCTTGTCATGCTCGGAGACGTTGATCCCCTCCAGCAGATATCGCCCGGAACCGGGACGGTCGAGACAGCCCAGAATATTCATGAAAGTGGACTTGCCGCTCCCGCTCGCCCCCATGATCGCCACAAATTCGCCCCGATGAATTTCCACGCTCACGCCGCGCAGCGCGTGAACTCGTGTTTCGCCCAGGTGGTAATACTTGTGAACATCCTCGACCCGAATTACCGCGCCCACCGGTCTCCCAGGTTCCACCGGCTTAATTTGGTTGGCACTTGTCATCGTTTCAAGGGATGGATTCCAGACATTTATCCTCAGCGCCTCAGCGTGCCTGGCGCGGAATTCTTCGGCAGCACTGACCGGATGATCAGCGGCTCACCCTCTTTTAAATCGCCCTTCAGGACCGCGTTCACTTGCGTGAATGCATGATCCGTAATCCCCAACTCAATTTTCACCGGCTCTATTGTGTTGTCCGCATGCAATTTCCAGACGACGGCATTTTCAGTTCGTAGCGCTCGCGAAGCGTTTTGCTTATCCCCGGCTGTCGGTGCTCCCCGCCCGGCAGCTGCAGGGTCATCCGCTCCCCGCGTTTTTTCGCCGCTCTCGATCCCGTATTGTTTGTACATCGCCAGAACCTCTTCGGGACTGATCGGCGGCTTGTACCGTAGCGCCGTGTTTGGCACCTTCAGCGCGTTTTGTACGGTCGCGACAGGAATCGTCACGTACGCTGTCATTCCCGGAAACAGCTTCAGCTCAGGATTCGCGAATTCGATGATCGTGTCGTAGGTGACCACGCTCTGCACGGTCGTCGGATTCATCCTCACCTGGCTTACCACGCCGCTAAAAACATCCTTAGGAAACGCGTCCACCTTGAACGTGACCTCTTTTCCCGGCTTAATGTTGCCCACGTCAGACTCATCGGTCTTCGTATACACCAGCATCTTCGTCAAGTCCTGCGCGATGGTAAATATCGTCGGCGCCTGCAATGACGCTGCCACGGTCTGCCCCACGTCCACGTTCCGTGCCACCACCGTCCCATCAATCGGCGAACGAATCACCGTGTAGTTCAAGTTGGTTTGCGCCACATTCAATGCCGCCGCTTTCTGGCTCACCTGCGCTTCCGCCTGCGAAACGTTCGCCCCCGCCGCTCCCACCCCTGCATTCGCCGAATCGAAGTTGGCTTTTACCAAGTCAAGTTGCTGCTGACTGGTAATCTTCTCCGTTGTCAGTTGAGCGATGCGTTCATAGTCCGCCTTGGTCTGCTGCATCGCGGCTCTTGCTTTCTCCAGATTGGCTTTCGCTGCCACGACGTTGGCTTTGGCATTGTCCAAATCCGCGGATGCTTGCAGCAACGCCCCTTGAAACAACGCCGGATCAATCACCGCCACCACGTCTCCTTTGTGCACTCGAGAGTTGAAATCCACATTCAGCTTCGCGATTGTGCCAGACACCTGCGACCCCACTTGCACCGTGATCACCGCGTTGATCGTTCCCGTCGCATCTACAACATCGTGTAGGTCGCCCCGTTCAACGTTCGCCGTGAAATGCTGCGCTTGTCCGTTGCGGTTCAAGCCGAAAACCGCCAGCAATCCGGCCAGGCATACGACGCCAATCAGAATTAGCCACTTTTTCTTAAGTTTCATTTCCTGTCCTGAAAGTTAAAAGGCGGGTGGTCATTCATAGCGCAAAGCTTCAATGGGGTCCAGCAGGGAAGCCTTTCTCGCGGGGTAGTATCCGAAAAACACACCCACTGCCACCGAAAAAATCGCCGCAATCACCACCGATTCGAGCGACATCTCAATCGGCCATTTCAGTGTTTGTCCCACCAGATACGAGCCGACCACTCCAAACAGCACTCCCGCTGCCCCTCCCACAAGGCTCAGCATGATGGACTCGCCTAGGAATTGCAGTTGAATGGCTTCTTCCGTCGCGCCGACGGCCACGCGCACGCCAATCTCCCGCGTGCGTTCCGTTACCGAAACCAGCATCACGTTCATAATTCCGATTCCGCCAACCACTAGCGAAATCGAGGCGATCGCAATCAGCAGAATCGTCAGCGTCCGGCTCGCATCGAGTTGCGCTTGAATAATGTCCTCCGGATTCCGGATGTTGAAGTCATCCTCCTCTTCAGGTCTCAGGTGATGACGGTCGCGCAGCACCGCCGTAGCTTCCTGCCCCGCAATTTTCACCGCGTCCGCGGAAACCGCCGAGCACAGGATGTCGTCCAGCCAAGTGATGCCTTTGAGCTTCCGCTGCGCGGTCGTGAATGGGATGATGACCGTGTCGTCCTGATCTTGACCCGAAAGCGATTGACCTTTTGGTTTAAGTGTTGCTACCACTTTGCAGGGAAGGTTCGTCACGCGTATCACTTTGCCAATCGGATCTTCCACGCCGAAAAGCTGATCACGCACAGTACGCCCAAGAACACAAACGTCTGCGGCTCTATCCACATCGTCCTGCGAAAATATGGCGCCCTGATCCACAAACCATCGCTTGATGTCGAAGTACTCCGACGAAACACCGCGATAAGAGGTGTGCCAATTCTGGTTGGCATAGATCACCTGGATTGGATCATCCACATTGGGCGAAACGCTCTTGATCAGCGAAATCTGATTCTTTAGGGCCACTGCATCGGCAACTGTCAGCGTCTTGGTATCGTGCGTGCCCGTCCTGACGCCGTTCACCGCCCGGCCGCCGGCTTCAATCCACACAAAATTGTCTCCCAGATTGTTCAGTTGCTGCTCGACTCGCGCCTGGCCCGCTTTCCCGATCGCCACCACGCAAATCACCGCCGCGATGCCGATGGTGATTCCCAGCACGGTCAATACGCTCCGCAATTTGTTTCGCAGCAGCGCCACAACTGCAGATTCAAACAGAGCCCCGTAATTCACAACTCCTCCAGAAAGCGTCCCCGTAGTTTAGCCCCTCCGCCGCCTTCCGGTACATCGCCACCCGCTCTGGGTGACGTAATTTTGATTGTGTAAAAAGAGAGAGGGTGTAGGTTTTGTTGTGACCGCAACAAAATCTCCGGTAAAGGAGCCTACACCCCGATGCGAGTGAAGAATAGCACACAGC
>Ga0075017_100000490_pt1 | contig 22251 bp, 13 predicted proteins | sample AleBraG_ABR_2012_FD_71475 | JGI IMG/M metagenome (GOLD analysis project Ga0075017, IMG submission 71475) | Freshwater sediment microbial communities in response to fracking from Pennsylvania, USA - Alex Branch Run_MetaG_ABR_2012 | ecosystem: Environmental > Aquatic > Freshwater > Creek >... | reverse complement strand
CGCTCCTTATCAGTGGCGGAACCGGTACCGGCAAGACCACGCTATTGCGGATACTGGCCGACTTTATTCCCGAACAGGATCGCCTCGTTGTCATCGAGGACACTTCCGAACTTCAGATCCAGAAGCCGAACATTCTGCCGACGGAATGCCAGACTGATACGTTCAAGGCCAAGATAACTTTCGACGACCTTCTAAAGTCCGCTCTTCGCTGGCGACCGGACCGCATCATTCTCGGGGAAGTCCGCGGAATCGAGGCACGAACGCTGCTCGATTCCTTCAACACCGGCCATGCGGGTTCAATGGCTACGATCCACGCCAACTCGGCGGAGAAAGCCCTTCACCGTTTCGCGAATCTCGTGATGCGAAGTCACGCGCAAAGCACGTTCGCCGATACCGAAGCCGAGATCGCAGAAGCTGTCGATTTTGTCGTCCATGTTGAGCGTCGGCCAGGCCGCCGCGTTGTCCGCGAGGTGCTTGCGCTTCGCGGCTATGACCGCGACGCGAAACGCTTCCTTGTTGAGCCGATCTTCGAAGTACAACATGCCACGGCATCGGCACGGAGTGCGCCACCTATTGCTGCTGGCTTGCTAACCAATTCTGCGCAGGAAGATTCCCTGATTCCACTACCTATAAAGGAGAACCAACATGCCACTGCTTGAGATCAACCAGAGCCGCCACATCTGTGCTTCTGTCCGACTCGATGAGGTCACCGCCACGCAGGTCGATCAGTATGCCGCCTTCATCCACGCATCTGCGGATGATGTTGTAGACAAGGCGCTCAACTATGTCTTCTCAAAGGACCGCGACTTCCAGGACTTCCTGAAGACGGCACACGCCAAGCAGGTTGCCCCCGCTTTGCGTGTGCGAAAAGGTCCGAGCAATGGTGCGACGGAGGAGCCGACAAAGAAGCTTGCAGCCGGGGTCGAGTCCACGGCTTCTGCGCGCGCAGTGAAGGCATGATCGTCCATTCAATTTCGTGGTGGTGCAAGAACGGTGCTTCGCACCGGAAGAATTTTGACACTCCACCCCTTCGAGGGTCGTGCAAGTGCACCGCAGTGCACTTACAGAGGTTTCAAGGACATAACGATTTCCGGTGCACTTGGGTGCACCCGTTAAATCCGAGGGAACATGGCAATTCTGAAAGCTACGACACACGCGAGTTCTGACGGCGACCGCGCCCTAACTCGCGTCTTCCCTGTGACTGCGAAGCTAACAAAAGAGGAGCTGGGGAGAGTTACTGAGTTTGCCAGGTCGCAGGGACTTGCGCGCGGGGAATGGATACGCGATGTGATCCTCAGAGAAATGCGCGAAGGATCTGCCAGCGATCCATTCCTCGCCGAGATTCTTGGGGTTCGCTTGCTACTGGTAAACGTGTTACGGCCTCTGGCGGCAGGCCAAACACTCACGCCGGAAGCGTTCGACAAACTGCTCGACGAAATCAGCGAGGCGAAGCACGAACTGGCTGACAAGTTGGGCACTTCCGCAGGAAGGAGGTAGGCAATGGCAGTGACAAAGTGGGGACGCAACGAATCCTTCATCTGGCCGCCGCACAGCCCGATTTACACGTACGGCACGGTATTCATGGCGGTCATTCTGACCGGACTGTTTGTTTACTGCCGGTTCACGTTCGGCAACGGTCCACTACAGCGGTTCTATATGCCGATTTACATCCGGTCCAGTGTTGCGGCAGTGATTGGAGCCAACCGCAAGGATAATTACCGGATGCTCATGATTAGCGGCGGCGGAATTCCGCCGCGTCTGGCGACGAACGGCGACGTAACAGACGGCAACACACCCGAACCGGGCGGCAAACCCATTCCGGTTACGCTCTCGCAGACTGCGTTGCAGCACGGCTATGTTCTCCCTTACCTGGGACCTCAGCAGAGCTATTTCGACGTGCTACTAAATGCCTACCTCAAGAGTGCGGTTTACGGTGGCAACAGCCTTTTCGACCTCTACAAGCTCCCCTTATTTTTCGGTTTGGTATCACTGTTCGTCCAGCTCCCGTTTTCCATAACCAAGGACATTCAAAGGCGGAAGCAGCTGAGATACGGACGACGACTGAAAGGCCCCGAGATGATGACGCCGAGGGAGTTCAACACCAGGGTCGAAGGAGATGGCATAGGCATCAAGACCGACGGAATGAAGGCGATGATTCGCATACCGGAACGAGCAGAGGCTCAGCACATCCAGATCATTGGAGATACCGGCGCAGGCAAAACTGCGATTATGCTACAGATCCTTCGACAGATAAGAAGTCGTGGTGATTCGGCGATTGTCTACGACCCGGCACGGGAGTTCGTCCAGCGCTTTTACGACCCAAATAATGGTGATGTGATCCTGAATCCGCTTGATAAGCGGTGCCCTTATTGGGGACCGTCGGAAGAGTTGCGGCGCCGCTCCGAAGCGAAGGCGCTGGCGGTGTCTCTCTTCCAATCGCCGCAGGATAAAAAGGGTGAGTTTTTCATTGAATCACCCCAGAAGATCTTCGCATTCCTGATGGCGTATGGCCCGACACCAGAGGAATTGGTGAAGTGGATGTCAGACCCGCAGGAGATCGATCGAAGAGTGAAAGGGACGGAGCATGCTCACCTGATCGACCCAAAGGCTGAACATCAGCGCGCCGGCGTCCTTGGCTCGCTTGGATTGGTTGCTGATAGTCTCCGACTTCTCCCCAAGAAGGGCGAAGGCAATGGCGAATGGTCGGCCACGGAGTGGGCCGAAACGCGGCAGGGATGGATCTTCATTACTTCGCTGCCAGCGGAACGTGAGGCACTTCGGCCGCTCCAGAGTCTATGGATCGACCTTCTAGTCTTGCGGCTCCTAAATGAGCCCACGGAGGGCCAAAAGCGCGCGTGGTTCGTGATCGACGAGCTGGCGAGCTTGCAGAAGCTCCCTCAGCTGCATACGGCGATTACGGAAAACCGAAAAAGCAAGAATCCGGTAATTCTCGGATTCCAAGGTAAGGCCCAACTGGAATACCTTTACGGCCACCTGGCTGAAGTGATGCTGTCGCAACCGGCAACCAGCGTCTGGCTTAAGACGAAGGAGCCAACTGCTGGCGAGTGGGTCAGCAAGTTCATTGGAAAAGTCGAGATCGAACGGCTACGCGAGACCCACTTCGACGGCTCTCGCGCTGGGCGAAATTTCTCACTGGACCGGCAGATTGAACCGCTGGTAATGGAGTCCGAAATCTCCGGACTCCCGGACCTCCACGCCTACATGAAGTACGAGAACTATGTGACGCGCTTCTCATTCCCGTACTTCGATATGCCGATTGTTGCCAGGGACTTCGATCTCCGCGATACGCCGGAGGACAAGCTGCCATACGATCCCAAGAACATCGGAGCGAATAAGCCGCAAGCACGCCCACTTGAGCTTAAGCCGGACCCAAATGTGCCCACACTTCCACAGGGAAAATCCCCACGGAAATCGACTGAAATACCGCAGCGAGAGAGCGACCTTGACATGAACGTCAACGCCCAACAAAGCCTCAATCTTCGGGGATAGAAACTGCGATGCTGACCATTTCCAAGCCGCTCTCTGCTGGCCAGGCGCTGACCTACCACCAGAAGGACTTTACCGCGAAAGAGCAGAATTATTGGTCGCAACGCGGCGTCATCGCAGGCGAATGGCAAGGGCGACTGGCCGCTCAGTTCGGTCTGTCCGGGATGGTCTCCGGAGAGGACTTCGCGAAACTCAGCCAGGGCAAGCATCCACAGACGGGCGAGCAGCTGGTGCGCCAACGAGCGTCGTATGAATATCAGGATGCCGACGGCAAGACCATCAAGACGATGGAGCACCGAGCCGGGTGGGATGCGACCTTTTCCGCTCCTAAATCTGTCTCGCTGACCGCGCTTGTCGGCGGCGATGAGCGTGTGCGCGACGCACATCGAGACAGCGTAAGTGTTGCCCTCGACCAGCTCGAACACTACACGCAAGCCCGCATCGGCGGAAATCATCCGCCCGAGACCACGGGCATGTTTATCGCCGCCAAATTTGAGCACGATACCGCCCGCCCGGTCGATGGATACGTCGCGCCACAACTGCACACACACGCGGTCGTTTTCAACGTCACCGAGCGCGACAATGGCCAGCCGCGCGCGATTCAGCCGCAGAGCCTCTTCTCCTCACAGCAATTTGCCACGGCGATCTATCAATCCGAGTTGACGTACCGGCTCCGCCAACTCGGTTACGAAATTACCACCGGGCGGAGCGGCGCACCGGAAATTAAGGGATACACACAGGAATACCTCGACGCATCCAGCCCCCGGAGCCAACAAATTCGTGAGTACCTTGAACGCACAGGTCGCTCGGGGAAGGAAGCTGCCGAGATAGCTGCGCACTCGACGCGTGATCGCAAGAAGATTCATTCTCCCAGCGAAGTCTTGGCCGCGCACCGGAAGCTGGCGGCAGACTTCGGACACCAAGCGGACGCCGTTGTATGCGCAGCACGTGAACGATCTCAACATCAGGCGAAGCCTGTCAACTCGTTGGACCGGGTTCGAGAATCTATCACCTTTTCCCGTGACAAGAACTTCGAGCGCGAGGCGGTTGTAGATGAACGTGCTCTGATCCGCGATGGGCTCCGCCGTGGGATGGGAGAAATCACCCATGCCCAGGTTCGCACCAACCTTGAGGCCCGCTTGGCTTCCGGGGAATTTCAAATCGTCGAGCGCCCCCAGAGCGTTCCCGGCCGTCAGTTCACCACCGCCAGAACCATCGAGGCGGAACATGAAATCATCCGCAGAGTCCGTGAGGGGCAAAACGATATCGAGCCGGTTTTTCCGCGTCCGCAGGCCATCGCCGTTGCCGACCAGCACCCGCACCTCAACCGGGCACAAAAGACCGTTGTGGAGGACGTCCTTAGCTCCCCGGATCGCATTCAAGGTATCCAGGGCTTTGCCGGCTCAGGCAAGACGACCACGCTCACAGCCATCCGCGGTGCCGCGGAAAGCCGGGGCTATCAGGTTGAAGGCCTCGCCCCGACCTCTCGCGCCGCGCGACAACTGAAGGAGGCAGGAATTGAATCCCGAACCTTGCAAGCCTTCCTCGTCCGCACCGCAGATCCAGACGTCGAAGAGCGAAAACACTTCTACCTTGTCGATGAATCGAGCCTTGCCAGCACCAACCAGATCCGCGAGTTCCTGTCGCGGCTTGCTCCCCACGACCGCGTGGTTCTTATAGGGGATATCCGCCAACATCAGGGGGTTGAGGCGGGCCGTCCCTTCGAGCAACTACAAGAAGCCGGAATGCACACGGCTCGACTCGATGAGATCGTTCGCCAGCAAGGCCCGGCTCTGAAATCTGCTGTCGAACTGCTGGCTACAGGCCGCGTTTCTGCCGCGCTCGACGCACTGCAGCAACAGGGCCGTGTGAAGGAAATTCCCAACGGGGAAGAGCGCATCCGCGCCATTGCTAAGAGCTACGTTGAATGTCCAGACAAGACTCTTATCGTCTCGCCAGACAATGCGTCCCGTCGCGAACTGAACGTCGCTGTTCGCCAAGAGCTGAAGCTCAATGGAACTCTATCCCCGGAGGATCATACTTTCCGTGTCCTAGTTCAGCGGCAGGACATGACTGGTGCCGAGCGCTCCTGGGCAAGTCACTACGATGTCAACGACGTAATTCGCTACACACGTGGAAGCAAAGCGATCGGAATCGGGGCTGGAGCTTATGTGTCGGTCGTCGCAATCGACCCAGTTGGAAACCAGCTCACGGTTGAGAAAGCGAACCAGGAACTTGCTACTTATGATCCTCGCCGACTCAACGGCGTCAGCGTCTATCAAGAAATCGACCGTGAGTTCTCGGTAGGCGACCGCGTCCAGTTCACTGCCCCCGACAAATCGTTTGGCGTCGCCAATCGCGACCTCGCGACCATCGAGGCCATCCATCCGGATGCTCAAATTTCTGCACGCCTCGACAACAACCGCCAGATCGAGTTCAGCGCCATCGAACATCGTCATTTCGACCACGGCTACGCCGTTACCAGTCACAGCTCTCAGGGACTCACAGCGGAGCGCGTTCTCGTGCACGCCGACACCAATGTCCATCCGGACTTGCTCAACTCCCGCTTCGCCTACGTTTCCATCTCCCGCGCCAGCCACGACGCCACCCTCTTCACGGGAGACATAGCGAAACTCGGTCCTCAGCTTGGAGCCGATGTCTCGAAGACGTCGGCGTTGGAAATCGGTCCAGCCTCATCCATCGCCCAGGGAATTGGGTTCAAACTAGGCTAATAGTGCCCCATCAGGCGGCTGTTCCAAAGATCACGGATTAGATCTGCTATTGAGGATCTGGTATCGCTACCTGCGTACCGTATTCAAGGAGCGTGCCATGCACTATCGCCATAACCCCTTTAGGTAGACCTAGGGTTGTTGACGCGATCGTCCTTTATCAATCCCTTAAGGCAACGGGAAAAAGCCCCAAGTCAAACATGCCGAAGACCGCTACTTAATCTCCTCTGACTCGCTTATGATCACAAGTGATCGACGGGACGTGAGGACTTCTCTACAGGACGGCCAAGAATGGCGTTGGCGATCAAGACGGCTGTTGATCTGAGGAACGGACACCCTCTCGAAATCCAGCGAGACATTGTTTCTTTTGGTCGCAATATCCTTGCCCCCTCGGGTACGAGCTTTGTTTTGCAGCCTCGATTGTTCGTTAACGACCCTTGGGAACTGATCGCGGAAGCGATCCACAGGGCGCTCCCGGCAGGCCGCATTAGAGACGTTGCTCATTCGTTCAGACGGCAGGCGCGCGATTATTTTCAGGCTGCAACGGTGGGACATGAAACCGCGGTGCGACCGGTCCTGCTTTACTACGCATTTCTAAATCTGTCGAAGGCATACGCAGTTGCGAAAGGCAATGCGAAACTGATAGCAAAGGCCGTACACGGCGTTAGAGCAGTAGCACCGCCAAAAGCCATTCCAGGATCTTTGATCAAATTCGAGAAGCGCGGGGTTGGCGTTTTCCAAGAGCTCTTGACGCAACTCGACGGAGACCCTGTGGTGCTTACTAGCGACCTTAAATTGGGCAATCTCCTGCCCCAAATTCTTCCGGGCCACAGACTGTGGTGCTATGCGACAAACCGTCGAGAACGTTTTCTTTCCATCGAAAACTTTGAGTTGATGCACTCGACGGCCGCCAAAGAGGTTTGGCTTAATCTTTATCTCGACAAACACACACTAGACCGCATTGGAATCTCGGAACAGACTGCGCTATCAGAGGCGGGTTTGGCGAAGGAATTCGATTGTGCGAATGGGGTCGCCGCTCCGCACCTGGTTTGTTTTCAGCAGCGCACACCCGAAGCCTATTTAGCCGACCCTATCGAAGCCCTTGCCTGCATCGTGACGAAAATGAAAAACCGGGTTTGGGAAACAGTAAAGATTGCTTCGCCGTATCGGAAGCCATATGTATATTGCTGCCCCACCGGAGAGCGCAGATCACGCTTACCGCAGATGCTTTCGATCTATCTCTTGATGTTCTTTTTCGGTCAGGTCACTCGTTACTCGCCTCTCTATTTTGAGGATCTCCTCGAATCGAAGTACGGCCCGTTCTTCGACACCTTTATCTCCGAGTCTCCTATGCAATATCTCTATCTCATGGCATCGGATATTCTGAACAGAGAGGTCAGTAAGCCAGCAATTATTTAGCTGCCCCTCACGCGAATGAGTTCTAGTTGCCGGGCGGGCGAGTGATCGATGCATTTGGTAATCTGAGCGTATCTTGCTCGGTTTGGTCCAGCACATCTTTGATCTGTGCTTCCAGAAGCGTCCATCCTTCGGAGAATTTGTTTCCATGCCGTTCCTCGTTGCACTTTTCTTGGCACCGGCGGGCGTTTTCGAGGAAGCGGAGGTGAAGGCTTTGTAGCTTATTTAGGCCGGTAAACCTGATGAGTTCCCAATAGCGCCTCGCCCCTACGTTAACCACCGCTGCATCACGTAGATACCGGCATGCAGCCCAGGTGATTTCGAAGTTCAGATGTTCAATCCGCTCCAGCAATTCTTGATCCTCAGTAGTAATCTCTTCGCGGGACGGATAGAACATAGCGCCCCAGCCCACAGGCATCAGCAGCGATAACACCTCGTCGACGCTTGATGCCAGCCCCGCAGGCAATCTTTGCTGCGCCCTACCTGTGACTTCTGAAAGCGCGTCGAGAACTTCGTGTTTGACACAATGACCGAATTCTCTCGCATACGGCAGTAGTTTCTCCACTACCCGCTCAAGCAGCTGCGGGTCACTAGTTGCTTCTATCTCAAAGCGAATGCGCTTTACATCAAATGCCGCACCGCTTTCACGCTCCAGTTTGTCAATCTTCTCTTGGAGGCGATCCTCGGTACGCTCCACCTCGCGACGTACAACATCGCGTATCCGCGCTTGAATGGCGTCACCCTCAAGAGCCACTTTTAGGCCAGCCGCTTTCCTTCCCCAGCACTGTCCGGGAAGAAGTTCTGCTTTGCCGTTGTCATCACGGATTTCTTTCCTTGCGACATAAATAACATTTGGATCAGCGGCGATCGCAATAACCCCGATTGCGCCCTGCTCTCCATTATCGAATTCCTGATAGGACAAATTGATCTCCGGAGAGATGTACGCTTCTGCGATCTGGCTGAATGTTGCTCCGTCGTACGATTCGGCACGAATGTCATGGAACCGGCCCTTCTTGAATCCGATCACGAGAAAGCCTGTTTCCCGCGGGCATTCTCCTTCCGAATTCGCTAATGAGATTAAGTCCCGAATGAATTCAGCTTTCCCTCCGACCGTCGAGAGCGCAATGGAAAGCTTGAATTCCAGCCGGGAGTCTTCTTTCGGAGGTGCCGAAAGCCAGCCTCGCAGCAGGGTTTCAATTTCCGATGTTTTGGGCAAGGCCATTCACGTCTCTCTCATCACGTCCAAACGTTCTAGACCATTTTGGTCGGAGGTCTTTCTCACAATTCCCGCACGGACTAGCGTACAAGGTTAGAAACTATTTCAGCAGCGAGGTTGCGAGGAAAGAACCTCCCCCTAGCGTAGATGGGTTGCCAAGTCTATCATTAGACGATAGACAAAAGGCGAGCCGACGGAGGTCCCGGCATGCTGTATCAACGCTCACTCGACATTGAACAACGTCTGCAGACCGTATTGCGTTTGATCGGCTCGGGAGACTTTTCTACACCGATGATTGCCGAGCGGATTGGTGTTTCAATCCCGACTGTTTCTCGTGACGTAACAGCTCTGCGGGAGCGCGGCTACGACATTCGCTCTGAGCGAAAAAGTGAGGGATGGCGGTTTATACTCGCACCTGCATCACCGAAAATGCCACCGTCGTCGCGTGTTGTGTTGGCAGAAGCGAGACACTAATCATGCTCTGTGTACATAACCTAGGTCCGGGAGAGGCAACGATCACATGAACGCCAACATTCTGAAACGGGTCGTTCGTGCCATCGCCGATGGTTCGCAGAGCGACCTTGATCGCCTTGCAGACAAAATCGTTGAAGCCGAGCGGCGCACCGGCCACAAGAAGCTCGCGGACCAGTTGGAAGCGATTCTCAAGCAGCCCCGACCGCGTGGGAATGGCCATGCACCATCCATTGCGGGCGACCAAAGTCTCAAAGAATTACCGCTCAGTCGGCGGCACGGGGAATCTCTTGCTACCCTCTTCGCAACGGAATCACTGGAGCATCATATGGTGCTGCCTGCCGTGGCGGAGGAACGCTTTGCACGTATCGAATGTGAATTTGCTGCAAGAGAAAGGCTGGGTGTTTACGGACTGCGGCCGAGGAAGACCATCCTGCTTTACGGGCCGCCGGGCTGCGGAAAGTCGCTTGGGGCCAAGCGGCTCGCGTGGAAGACGGGACTGCCGTTGATGAAAGTACGGTTTGACGCTTTGATTTCTTCGTACTTCGGCGAGTCCGCAACCAATCTTCGTGCCATCTTCATCGCCGCCAAGGAGCGCCCCTGCGTTCTATTGCTCGACGAATGCGATTTTATTGCTCGTTCACGCAATAACACGAAAGACATCGGTGAAGCGTCCCGCATCGTCAACTCCCTCTTGCAGCTAATGGAGGACTACGACGCACCAGGACTACTCGTTGCGACTACGAACGTCGAGTCGTCCCTTGATACAGCGCTCTTCCGCAGATTTGATGATGTCTTCCTTGTACCGCCCCCCGGCCCCGAGGAAATTCAAAAGCTCCTCACCATGACGCTCTCTGCCGTCCGACAGATCGAGATGATCAACTGGGAGCGCATTGTTAAGCAGTTGTCTGGCGCCTCTGCCGCGATGGTCGTCAAGGCGGCCCAAGATGCCGCCAAGGCTGCTGTGCTCAAAGGGAAAAAGGGCGTAGCTGAATCAGATCTTCAACAAGCTGTCGCGGAGCTTCGAAGAAACGACAATCCTGCGCAAGAGGTCTAACGAATGCCGGGGCAGCACAATTTTGAACATCTTCCTCTGCTCCTCCGATATCGGGGCATTGCACTTCTCCGAGGCTTCGGCACTCCATCCCCGCAGACAGTAGCCAACAGGAATGCGAGACAAGGACACAGTGACGCTCTCCGAACGTCCGGGCAAACGCTCAGTACCAACTGGCAAGAACGCAGGGTTCAAAGGCAAAACCAAGACCTCCCTGTCATTCCCGAAGGTATCCCCATTCTGCTGCAAGTCGATCCAAGCCTCGACTTGGATGTCCTTCGGGAAAAGTTCGCATTTGAAATCGTCGCCGAGCAAGAGGAAGGATTCGTCATCGTCGCCTCTCAAGATATCGAGATTGCCCCGTTCCTCGCGATGGTCAACGGTTTCGCCGTGCAAGTACACGGCTCCGCGACGATTGCGCAGATACACAGACTATTCGATGATCGGGATCAAGCCGACCGACTTCGTCGCATTCTCTCGGACCGGCTTTTGGCTGATTGGCCGGGGATCAGGGACGAGCAAACCTATATCGTTGATATCGGCATCGCGTGCACCGGCACGCAGGAAATTCGGTCGTATCCTAACAGGGGCAAGCGTGATACGGATGCTACCTGGGCGAGAAAAGAACAAGAGTGGTCGCAGGCACGGGCCGACGCATATAACGCTTGGGACAACCTCAAGGTCGCACGCGAGGCGGAGATTGAAGAGTTTGCCCGGTTCTACCAAGCCGAAATTCTGCACCTCGTCGACGGCGCGCCATTCGACGCTGCTGTGCTTCCCGACAGCTTTACAATCAGGCTCAGGATTGTCGGCAAGGGACTCAAAGACTTCATCCTCAACTACCCCTATATTTTTGAGGTTGTCGAGCCCGAGGATATCGCCTTGCCACAACGGGAAGCTGAGCCGGTTGAGCCCCCTGCCGGGCTCGCAGCGCCGACCGCACCCGATGCGAGCGCACCCACCGTCTGTGTAATCGATAGTGGTATCCAAGAAGCCCATGCTCTTATTCAACCTGCCATTGACCAGGTAACATCGCACTGTTTTCTGCCCGGCAGGAACACAAACGAGGTTGGCGACTTTGTGCGACCTGGAGGCCACGGCACCCGCGTCGCCGGAGCAATCCTTTATGGTGAAGTTGTCGCTAAGAACGGCACTCCACAGCTTCCATTTTGGATTCAGAATGCGCGCGTGCTCGACGAAAATAACAGTATGCCCGTGGAGATGTTCCCGCCCCAGGCCGTCCGAGCTGCAGTTGAGAGATTCCATCGAAGTCCCCGCAACACACGAATATTTAATCACTCAATTAACGCATACTCATTTTGCCGTACGCGATACATGTCTGCGTGGGCGGCGGAGATCGACTTGCTTTGCGCCACCTATGATGTGTTGTTTGTTCAAAGCGCAGGCAATTTGCCCATCTCGGGCACGAACCCGCAACCTGGCGTAAGAGATCATCTGGTTGCCGGGCGCAACTACCCCAACTATCTATCCGAAGCATCTGCAAGAGTGGCAAATCCTGGCCAGAGCCTTCAGGCCCTGACCGTCGGTTCAGTTGCATACGGCTCATTGCAAGCTGGCGACTGGAGCACCTTCGCGCCGGAGGCGGGACATCCTTCTGCTTTCTCGCGTTCGGGTTTCGGCATCTGGAGCGTTATCAAACCGGAGATTGTCGAGTATGGCGGAGATGATGTTCGAACCGCCAATGTACCACCGGATGTACAGGAAGGAGGGCGGATCTCCGCTGCCTGCCCTGAGCTGGTGAGGTCCACGGCATTCCCACCGGGACCGCCGTTTGATCGCGACGTGACCGGAACCTCCTTTGCGGCACCAAAAGTAGCTCGTATCGCTGCACAAATCCAACAGGTTTTACCCAACGAACCCGCGCTTCTTTATCGCGCCCTCATCGTGCAGTCAGCCCGTTGGCCAACATGGGCTGAGGGACTCTTGGCAACCCTTCGTGATCCCAATTCTTACAACAACCCAGAACAACGTGCACAACTTCTGGATCAAGTTGCACAGGTCGTTCGACGCATCGGGTACGGCATTCCGGACGGAAGCCGCGCTACTGTGAATACCGACCACCGCACAACTTTCATTACTAGTGGTGAAAAACTTATTCGTGCCCGTGAGTGCCATATTTACCAGGTTCCTATCCCAGCCGAACTGCGGGGCCAGGCGGATGAATTTGATATCCGCGTGGAGGTGACACTCTCCTATGTGGCGCAACCTCGTCGAACACGCCGCAATTTGCGCCGTTACCTCTCAACGTGGGTGGACTGGAAAAGCAGCAAGCTCGGAGAAGGCATCAACGACTTTCGTGTGCGTGCGATGAGGGACGAAGAAAATGATGCTGAGCCGCTGCCCGGTTCTGCCCTACCGTGGACTCTGAACGAGAAATCAGATGCCGGCTTCATCCGAAATACCAAGCGCAACAGCGGGACTGTTCAAAAAGACTGGGCTGTAGTTAAGTCCAATACCCTTCCCGATCATTTTTGCATCGCTGTTGTCGGTCATGCAGGCTGGAGCCATGACCCGGACTCATCTGCTCGATACGCATTGGCGGTTACCTTTCAGATCCTTGGCGAGGAGATTGCCATTTATGAGCCGCTCCGGACCGCCGTTATCGAGCTGCAAACAGAGGTCGAAGCAGAAGTACAGGTCGAGGCCGAAGCGGAGATTGAAGTTGAGGAATGAGGGGCAATTGCCTGAGTCAAGCAGTCAAGCTTGATCGCCGGACGCGACGACCGCCTACGCCTCCGTCAGAAATCTAATTGCCTCTGTAGCGTCGTCAAACTGACCTTTGAGTTCTGGCTTATCCGCGTAATGATACGAGATGAAGCGTGCACCATCGCGCTCTAAGCGGCTGAAAAAATAGCAAGCGTTCTTTGCGGATTGTGGCGATGGGCCGATCTGGACGAGTGGAAGAAGCTTTAACGCCTGGGCAGCTCGCCCGCTCGACAGGTAAATCCGCTCAACATCCATCGAGATTGCCATGGCGCGTGTTTCCTTGAGAAACTCGTTGTTACTGCCCATTAGCACCGCGACCTCATTCTCGAACACTCCACGCCGATGGACCGTGTGCAGGGCTCGGATTAGCTGCGTCTCCACCCAAGTATCGGCCATCACTTCCCGAAGCTTTTGGACTTCGCCTACCAATTGCTCATTGCGCAGCTGAGCTTCTTCCTGTCCAACGACGCCGCCATGGCCACCCCAATCGTTCCTCATTTTGTTAGTCGCTGAAATAATGCCGCCTAAATCTAAACGGCTAAGCGCGCTCGGAAGTTCGAGGGAGGAATCCGCGAAGATTTCAGCACAAAGCGCCCGATTATCTTTGAGCAGTTCGCGTGTCTGTTTACCGAGATATTCAACTACGAGTTTCCATGTCCCAAATGTCGCTCGCTGAAAGCTAAGATTCGACTTTTGCATCGCTTCAGAGAGCTTCTGTTTGTGGGGCGCAAATAACGCCGCATTAGACGCGAACGCGCTCAATAGAATTACACCCAGGAACTCCGTTGTTGCTTCAAAAAAGTGCAGCAGATGCTCATATTTCGTTTTGAAATCCTGGCTTGGGGTTGCCTGCCAGGCGCGTAGAATCGAGGCCAGCGGAAACGGCAGCGTCTCTATCCATTGATCGAGATCGGAAGCAGCGTGCTGCTTGAGACTCCCCGATAACCTGCCAGAGAGTACGGACAGCCGTTTCCCAACCGAAGCCGCTCCCTGCGGATTACTCCAGAGCTCGCGCTCGAATTGAGTGAGTTCGTTCTGCAAACCAAGAAGGGTATTGCGCTCGGTAGCGATCCGCGTCTCGACCTCCAGCATTGACCTCTGACTTTCAAGGCTCGGCAAGAACACACTGAGATTCTTAAGCGTCTGCGTGTTCAGCTTGGGTATGACCGTGCCGCCTTTGTTGGACTCCCTGATTTCTTTGCCCAGCTCCGAATTCAAGAAATGAGCTACGAACCGAGCCTGTGACCTTGAAGGATCAATGGCGACCTGAGCATAGTTCTGGGCCTTCAGAGTCATGTCGTCCGGCGAATCAACCACGTTGCTGATACCGATCAAGGGCACAAAGACCGCGTTCTCTGCGGGAGCGAAATGAAAATCACTCCCGGAGCGTCCGAGGGTGATCGCAACTGCCAATTCGGCCAGGTCGACCGCCCGTGATCCGAACGTCCGGCCCGCCTGTTCGAGTTGTTCCCCCATCCGAAGTCGATCCAGCCCCGTAAAGCCTTCAACGGCCACGTATCGGCCAAGTTCCAGAGCCCCGCCTTCTTTCCCTTCCCTGAAGTTGGAAATGACTTGAAGATTTGTCTTCGCATCGGTTGAAAGCTGGCCGACGAATAGTCGGCCCGTAACCCGTTTTCTCACGACCACCAAATATGCGTGAATGTTCGTGTACGGAGCAAAAGAGCCTTGCGGGAGCGCAAGAGCAGCCTCAACCCCAAGGCCGATCGAACCAAAAGCGCGCAGAACAGAACTCGAAGAAAAGAAGAACGACGGGGTCACGATGTAAATGCCAATACCTTGCTGGCCTAGTCGCGCCGCCGATGCAGCCAAGATCAGATTACCGAGATCGTCGTGCAGTTCGACATCCTTGCCATCGACTCCTTGCAGGACTAGCGGGCGGCCACCTTTCGCGCCGAAGGGTGGAATGCTAACTACTAAATCGAGTTCCGGCACCTTCGAGGAGAGCAGTTCAAGGGGATCGCCTAAATGCCATTCCGCCGTACTGAGCAGCACTTTCCCCAACTCAAAATCCGCTGTGTTTTGGACTATGGCGATTGCAGACTTGGCCTTTGTCGCCTCGTGGACGCTCGCTAAAATCGTTCCAATCCCTGCCCAAGGATCGCAAATAGTCTTGTCGTGACGGTCCTGAATCAGCGCCGAGATGACGGGAGGCAGAAGTGCCGGGACGGGGAAGACACCACGGCCGCTAAAAAACCGACGAATCAAAGCGCCCACCTCGACCACGTCGCTGGCAGAAAGGGAGAGGTTTTCTACCGAAATACGTTTCGCCAGAATCTGTGGGTCTAACCTCTCCTTTTGCGATCTGAATTCATCAAAGATCGCAAAGAGCGCTCTGGAAACGCTTCCATCCATTACTGACCTCTCCCATTTCCGGAAGATCTGGTCCCCGCCGGCTGTCGCGACCTTATAAGATCTCCGCGAAATGCCTTCGCGAAAACGGTCTGGTCGATGCGGTAAAGAAGACCTTGCGCACGCTCGACCTCGTTGCCTAATTTGGCATCCCTGGAATGCGCTTCTCGAATATGCTGAACTATCTCTCTCTGTTTCTCTATCGGAGGGAGTTCAACCTCTAGTTTTCGCAAATCCGACAGATTGATGCCAGTATAAGCGACGCCTTTTTGAACACCGCGCAGCCAGAGTTGGCTCGAATCTGAGCCAATCCAATACGCGATATAGTCGGGATCAACTGTATCTGCATCAACAGGAACGACCGCCACCTCACGCGAAACGTTCCAGCCTTTCATGCTTGGAGAGGCAACCGCTACTCCTCCCAAGGTTCCTCTTACATTGACGAGAACCTCACCTCCGCGAAGAACAGTCCGTCCATACTCCTCAGATAATGCCGGGGATATTCTCTTCATGCCCTCTGTGTCGATGTGAAGCCATCGAACATTGCTCGTTCTAAGACACGGAACCCCTTTAGAAACCTCGGCACCAAGTTTAATTACGCCGTAGGTAATCCCCCGTTCCCGATCACAAAGGTCTCCGAGAAGTTGCTTTTTGCCAACACCAGCTACACCATTCCGGAGTGCTTCAGAGAGAACGGCCTGCTTATGCCGCTCGACTAGACGTGGGAGGCGAACTAACTCTTCACGTGCGCCATTGGAGTGTCCGAAAAGGCTAGCCATTTTTGCAACGATTAGAGGTTGTTCATTTAACGGAGCAACCGGGACCTGAAGCTGAAAGAACCTCTCGTGTGTGAGATTCAGACCACTTTCATTGCCTCCAGTCTTCATGCGATCAATTGCTGCTTGGCCTTCGGAAGATCGCAAGTAAGCGAGCAACAACTCCGCCTTCATCACTGACTCATTTGCCCGGAAGCGATACATCTTCCCCGAGATCATTAGGCGAGGTCTGGTCTTCGTGACCAGACATGCAACTCCACACCTGTCTCGTGGGCCCGCACAGGTCATTAGAATATCCCCCGCACGTACTTCGAGGTTTGGCTTTGGCGAGAGATTGCTCGGCAGGCGCTTATTGAAAGAGTCGTCGAACCATCCATCTTGAATAGCTGTGGTTTTTAGAGCAGCCCACTCTGAGATCTTTGTCGAAGCCTGTGGTTCACAGCGAGGACTCCACCCTTGATGAAGTACCTTGCCGTCGTCTAATGGCGACAGCACGTCCTTGATATTTTTGAATACCCAAATGTTCGGAGACTGTCTCATGCTTGATTTTGCTCGGCAAGTTCCTCGCTGAAGGCCTCTATCTCTTCAAGTGCGTTCTTCAGATGAGCTCCTATCGCGGCAGCGAGCTCATCTGGCTCCGTCATCTCGTCTTCAGGGTCATTACTCGTATCCTTTAGCCATGCGATATCCAAGCTGTCGCTACGCTCTGCAATCTGTTCCCTCGTATAGAACCGCCAGCGCCCCTCGGCTCCCTGGTCTTTCCGCCGCGATTTACCCAGTGGATCATCACCGAAGGCCTTTTCAAACGACTTAAAATCCTCAACCGTCAGAGGCCTCGTCTTGCCAAAGGCGTCCATGTTAGCTCGCATATCGTAAACCCAGACACCCTTCGTGTTTGCCTTGTCGTTCTTTCCTCGCGTCAAAAAAACAACATTAGTTTTCACGCCTATCGCATAAAAAATCCCGGTTGGCAGTCGCAGGATTGTATGAACATCGCAGAGCTCCATCATCCAACTCCGCAATCGTCGCCCAACACCGTCTTCGAAGAGGATGTTGTCAGGAGCCACGACGGCCGCGCGGCCTCCGGGCTTGAGCGCTCGAACGATGTGCTCAACGAAGGCAAGCTGCTTGTTGGAGGTATCAGCTGTGATTGAGAAATCAGACCGTGTCGGGCGCCCGCCACCCTTCTTCGTTCCGAACGGCGGGTTGGTCATGATGAGCTGTGCTTTGCCGATTCGTTCGCCGTCAGGGGCAAGCGTGTCACCGCTCTGCACCGTGCTTTCGATGCCGTGAAGCATCAAATTCATAAGGCAGAGCCGGTGCGTATCGGGAACCAGTTCGAGTCCGACAAGAGCGTTATGCTGCTGAAAAAAGGCCTGCGCCTCGCTCAACTTATACAGATCGTCAGTGTGATCCTTAATATAGCGATCAGCAGCTACAAGAAAGCCACCCGTTCCGGCGGCAGGGTCCTGAATGACTTCTCCGGCCTGAGGTTTCACAAGACGGACGATACAATCAATCAATGGGCGCGGCGTAAAATACTGGCCTGCTCCCGATTTCTTTTCAGCTGCATTCTTTTCAAGCAGGCCTTCGTAAAGATTCCCGAGACCCTCTTCGCGCGCCGAAAACCAGTCGAGCTTATCGATCGCATCGGTGAGTGCCTTGAGGTTTGTGGGCTTTCTTAACTTGCTTTGTGCGTCCGTGAAGATGGCCAGCACAAGCTGGTCTTTTGTCTTCTGCGGATTGCCCAAATCGAGCAAAAGTTGACGGTAATACTCCAACTGCTCGATGCCCTGACCTACAGCGAGCTTTTGCCAACGGTAGGCTTTCGGCAGCCGCTCCTCGTGGCCGGTCTCTGCCAGCATCTTAAGAAACAACAGAAACGTTAACTCTGTCACATAGTCGGTGTACGTGATCCCGTCATCACGCAGAACGTTGCAGAGATTCCACAACTTCGCGACGATTTCGCGCGTTATGCCGTTGCCGTTTGTCACGCCGCCACCTGTCTCCATACTTCCTCGTTAATGTCACCAAGGACAGCCTCAAGCTGGCCTCCGAAAACCTTGTTGAGCCGCTGAAACCCCCCGTCTTTGCTGAAAGGTTCTTCGTCAACTGCGGCGCGGTCCACGACCAGCTCCCGCAAGATCTGCTCCTCAATTCGCTTCAGCCACTTCCTCTGTACCTCAGTCCAAGATCCCTTGCCCAATATCCGCTGCATAGCGGACTTTACTCGAACATCGAACGGCGTAAGTACGTCGCCAATGGCTGCCTGACGCACAAAGCCTATGATCGAGGCTGCGATATCTTCGTTCTTTGTCTCCGACCACGCCCGCCTGAGACTAGTGTCCGAGTACCCCATGGCGTCCAGCTCCAATCGCAAAGCCTTCAGACCAGCACGTGTGAGATTTCGCGGCCGTTGCACGACAATGTTCAGTGCCGCGATCTTGTTCACATTGTTCTTAATGAAAGTTGTGAAGCTATCTAGAAAATCTTCGGGCTTTTGCCCAGCTCCATAACCCCGCGTGACGGCAACCACAACATCCGGATGATGAGAAATCGGGATCAGCATCGGCGCGCCGCCGTCAGGGTCCCAATCGAGAATGCGGCCAAGGTTGGGCTTTCCCTTGACCCATGCCGCCACGGTCGCGGGTGGTTCCTCCGCGAGCCGCTTAAGAGTCGCCTCGGGCGTTTCGCCAGTCTCCGCTTGATACAAGGCGCGCGCTTGATCGTTGAGCCGATTGATACGCCTCCGCATTTTCACGAGAATCTGTTCCCGCACAATATCGCGGTGGGCCGCGTCTCCCAGTCTTGCGAATTCTTCAAAGAGCTGTTCGAGACTGATATCGGTATTTACCACGACCGGTTTCATCTCTGTGAGGTCTTTCAGGTGCGGATAGAGATCCACCGCATCGAAAATACGGAACGTTTCCTTGCCAATCTCGGGGCACGTCCGCGTGGCGCGGCCAAGCATTTGCTCATAGAGGATGCGGCTGTTGACGCGCCGGATGAAGACAAGGTTTTCAATTTTCGGCACGTCAATTCCGGTCGTCAAAAGATCTACGGTAACGGCGATCTTCGGCAAGGCATCATTTCGATACGAAAGAATGAGACTCCCCACGCGGTCCACGCTGCCCGTAACCTTCCGAATAGCCGCGTCCTCAATCTCGCCATAGGCAGCACTAAACGCCTTCTTCAATTGGTCAACCACAATATCGGCGTGGGCATCACTGACGGCAAAAACAAGGGTCTTACCAGGCAGGTTCGGGTCAATGTGTTTTGCCAGTTCCTCTGCCACGACCTGGTTGAAGGGTTCCGTTACGACTTTCTTGTTGAATTCTTCAACATCAAAGCGAATTTCGTCAGGCGTCGTCGCAAGGTCTATGTTGCCGGTACTCGTATTGATCAGCTCAATCTCTTCACCTTTTTTGAACTTAATTCCAGCCTGGCTGAGGGCCGTGGTGATCTGGACGGGCGGCTCGTGATCGATGAGATAGCCATCGATCACTGCTTCACGGTAGGAATATTTGTAAATAGGTTTTCCGAAAATGCTTACGGTGTGCAGCGCCGGCGTTGCCGTAAGCCCTATCTTGACCGCATCGAAATACTCCAGAACGCGCCGGTATTTCGATATGTAGTCGTCTTGGTTGCGGAAGCTGAGCTCAGCATCCGACATCTCCCGGTCAAGCAGATAGCCGCGATGACATTCATCGACAACCATGAGGTCATACTGATCTACGGGCGGTACTTCGGTCGGGTCGTCAGTATAGAGAACCCGTTTGACTAGCCCCTGGATCGTGCAAATGTGAACCTTTGTCTCAGAATCGGGCGTGGCCGCATCTAAGCCCTTGAGCCCGAAAATGTCGGCGAATGTCTTCGCGCTCACGATGCGCGTTGTCTCGAATTCCCCCGCCGCCTGTTTTCCGAGAGCGTTCCTGTCTACGACAAAACACACACGACGGAAACGCTTCGACGCCAGTAGCCGGTACAGCATTGCGATCGCAAGCTTTGTTTTGCCGGTGCCAGTCGCCATGGCGAGCAGCATGTTCCGAAGATCTTTCGCCAGCCCCTCCTCGACCTTCTCAATGGCCACCTTCTGATAAGGTCGAAGCGGAAACCCGAAGTCGAAAGCCCGTCCCTTCAGATCGGCTTGGGCCGTTTCCACATCGATTTCCAGCATTCCCCTAAGCCCGTCCGGTGTCAGCCAATCTATTAAGGCGCGTCGATGATTGGTCGGTCTGCGGTTATCACGGAACCAGATGCCGCTCTCGGTTTCAATCTGTTGAAGATAAGGGCGGCCGTTTGACGAGAAGACGAAGGGCACGACAAACCGCTGATCAGCGCTATCCATCCACGGTCCGCCGAAAGGTTCAGCTCCGCCATCGAAGCGAAATCCGCGCGCGTAACGCTGTGCCTGGTCTATATGGGACGAAACGTTCTTGTTTCGCCGCTTCGCTTCGACCACGGCGATGCAGCGTGTGCCGATGAACAGCGCGTAATCAGCAGGCCCGCTTTTGGTGGGCCATTCAGCGATTGCCAAGTTACGTCCTCTCGCCGGTCGCGTACCCGTCGCATAGCGAAGTGTCGGAGTACCGACTTCCCAACCGCGGGTGCGGAGCTGCGCGTCGATGACTGTCCGCGTCGCAGCCTCATCGATGTCAATGTCTGAGGCAGCGGCTTCGGCCTTCACGACAATAGAGGCCATAGTTTGCGCGGTCGCTTGCGCACCGATCGTCTGTATCGCCTGGAGTTCCGAAGCCAGCGCCGATTTTGCCTTTTCCGCTTCGCTAGCAAGCTGCTCCCAGACCACCCTCTCCTCTGCTTCCTTACGTGCACGTTCTTGGGCGCTTACCCTTTCACGCGCTTCAGCGTCGGCAGCTATACGTGCTTTCTCGGCTTCCGAACGCGTCTGGTCGAGGACTACTCGCAACCGTGCCAATTCTTCCTGTAAAGCCTTGGTAGCATCGGCCGGGTCGGGCGGTGGCACGAAAGGTCCCGCCGAAAAACTGGCCTGTCCAAACGTACGCTGAAACCAGATGCCAAGTTGCCGCGCAATTTTCAGCATACTGAGGGCTTCAGCATGATCGTCGGCTTGAGCGTGGGTTGCTCGATTGCCCGCGATCCGGAGCTGATGGAACAACTCGCCTACCTCTCGTGGGACGATGCGCTCGAATTTAAGACGCCGGAGCAGATCCGCTTGCGGTTCCTCGGACGACGCCAGAAGGCCGGCTTTGGCCGCCGTTAACTGCGCGAGGACTTCACCGAACTGACGGAGCTTAATGAGGCAGGTATTCGGGTCTTCTTTGAAATAGCGTTCAGCCAACGCACCGAGGCGCACGAGCTGTGCATCATGCTTTCCTAAGAAGTCGAAATTGGCTGAAATGGTTTTCATGGTCGAAGGCCAGTTAGTTCAGCGTCCGTAACTTGTTCGTCTACTCAAAACAACTCTTCGTCAACTTTCTTGATATTCAACGTTTGTTCGATCCGGCAAGCTTCTTGGCAAGCTCGTCTACGACCGGCCCAATGCGAACCTCCCTTTCCCAGACGCGACTAACACCGGCAACATCAACAATTGATAATCTGGAATCGAGATCGCAACCCTACCGGCACGTTACTACGACTCATAAAGGTAACGTTTTCATCGCGCTATTACCACCCCAGCCTCCAAACGCACGCTGCGGTCCTCAGGCGCCCAACTCCCCTTACCTCCCACTCGGCCAGGCATCGTCCGCGTATGCCCTACCCGCAACTCTCCCCTTAAACGGAAGGCTACGCCATCTTTTTCCACGGCGTCCTCTTCCGGGTGGACGCCGCTTGGCCGCGGCTCGGACGGGCGTTTCGGACTGCGCCGGTTTCACGCCAAACTGACCCCAAACCCGTTTGGCACTCACCGCGCTTTCACTCACGCCCTGCCACCCTCCTTCGGCCTCCGTTCTGTCCCTTTCACCGTTCCGCCTTGTTTCTTCCCGCTGCCGCTCAAGTGAAGAA
>Ga0075017_100000489_pt1 | contig 22251 bp, 22 predicted proteins | sample AleBraG_ABR_2012_FD_71475 | JGI IMG/M metagenome (GOLD analysis project Ga0075017, IMG submission 71475) | Freshwater sediment microbial communities in response to fracking from Pennsylvania, USA - Alex Branch Run_MetaG_ABR_2012 | ecosystem: Environmental > Aquatic > Freshwater > Creek >... | reverse complement strand
AAGGAAGCCCATAACTTCCGCACTGTCGATATCGTGCTGCTGAATGGTATCGAGTGACTTGCGCAACGAGCTGCCTCCTTTGGGTATAGATTCGTACTTTGCTAGGATAACATGCGGTGAGTTGCCCGGCAACTACTTTTTGATTAAAACGGCTTATCCACCCGCGACTGAAATGTGATTTACTGGAGCGGTGATCCAGACCAAAGTTGAGAATCGTGTTGCTACGCTGACGCTAGACCGTCCCGATAAGCTAAACGCGCTGAACGCCGAGTTGCTGACCGGCTCCATCGAAGCGTTGAAGAAATGGAGCGCCGATCCGGAGGTGGGGGCGATCGTGCTGACTGGCGCGGGGCGGGCATTTTGCGCCGGCGGAGACGTCTCGCGCATGGGTGGCGAGGCGGTGGAAGTGCCGCTGGAGCAACAGATCGATCAGTTGCGGGCGTCGCAAGAGATGTCCTGGCTGCTGTATAACAGCCCCAAGGTCACCATTGCCGCGGTGAACGGTTTTGCGATGGGCGCGGGGCTGGGAATCTGCCTGGCATGCGATCTGCGCATCGCCTCCGATCAGGCCAAGTTCGGCACGGCGTACGCCAAGGTCGGATTCGGCGGCGATTTCGGCACCACCTGGCTGCTGACGCAGTACGCCGGGGCGCCGAAGGCCAAGGAGATGTTTTTTCTTACCGATCCGATCGATGCGGCGGAGGCGCTCCGGCTGGGATTGGTCAATCGGGTTGTACCGCATGAGCAGTTGCTGGCGGAAGCCAACAGTATTGCGCAGCGTATCGCGCACGGGCCGCTGGTCAGTTATCGCTACATGAAAGCCAATGTCAATCTGTCGACTCACAGCGACTTTCGTGCCGTGCTGGATCGCGAGGCGGAGACGCATTTGCGTTGCGGGCGGACGGAAGACCATCAGGAAGGAGTGCGCGCGTTTATGGAGAAGCGAGCGCCTCAGTTTAAGGGACGCTAGCGATGAAGACCTTCACACAGATTCTCTACGTCAAAGATGGCCATGTGGCCACGGTCACTTTGAATCGGCCTGAGAAGCTGAATGCCTACTCGGAGGTGATGGTTCACGAGATTCTGGAGGCGCTGGCGGACGCTCGCGACGACCACCAGATTCGGGCGGTGATTCTGACCGGAGCGGGGCGAGGGTTTTGTTCCGGCGGCGACATCGGCACGGATTTTCAATACCCGGCCCGGTATCGCGGCCACCGCATGGAATCGCTGCTTGAGATGCGCGAGAACATGCACCAGTTGGTCTTGTTTCTGCACCGGTTCGACAAGCCAACCATTGCCGCGGTCAACGGGCCGGCGGTGGCCGGTGGCTTGACGCTGGCTTTGAGCTGCGATTTCCGGATCGCGGCGGAAAGCGCGCGGCTGGGAGATACGAGCCTGCGCTTCGCTCTGATTCCGGATGAAGGCGGAGCGTTTCTATTTCCGCGCTTCATGGGGCTGGAGCGGGCGTTGAAGATGTCGCTGTTTTCCGAGGTCTATCGAGCGCCGGAGGCGAAACAACTGGGGCTGGTAACCGAGGTGGTGCCGGATGCGGAGTTAATGACGACGGCGCGCGCCTGGGCCGACTGTCTGGCCGCCGGTCCGCCCATCGCGATTCGCGTGACCAAGCGCATGATGTATAAGCAGCTTTCCATGCACATGGAAAATGCCCTGGAAGACGCGGGACTGGGGACGCTGGTTGCCAACTACACGCAGGACGTGAAGGAAGGGACGGCGGCATTTCATGAGAAGCGGGCGCCTAAGTTTGAGGGGCGGTAGTTTCTGCCGCCGGTGATGGGGTCCGATGTGCCCGTTCTATGTTGTCAAATATGACAACATAGAAGCGTGAGGGAGACGAAGTAGCGGCGACCGATGACCCGAAAGACGCGGTCAGTTTCATGGATCAGTGCGGCCCTGAAGGAATTCGAGAAGTTTCCGGAAGGGGCCCGGTCGATTTGTCTCGCGGCCCTGACGATTGCGGCCGAGGGGGGCAGGGCCGACGTCGCAAAGCCGATGCGAGGCCTTGGCTCGGGCGTGTTTGAAATTGCGCTGCCGTTCAAGGGCGATGCGTTCCGCGTGGTCTACGGAGTGGTGCTCGCCGAAGAAATCTGGGTTGTGCACGCGTTCCAGAAGAAATCGACGCAGGGCATCAAGACGCCGCAACGCGAAATCGACCTGATCCAGGATCGTTTGAAGAGATTGAAGGAGATGTTGCGATGAAAAGCGACAAGCTGGCAGTAGTGCGGGGAAGCGGCAATGTGTTCCACGATCTGGGGCATGAGAACGCCGATGCCGAACAATTCAAGGCCATCCTGGCGGCCGCAATTATTCAGGCGCTCGACCGGGAACGACTGACCGTTCGCGCGGCGCACGATCGAACCGGCATTGCGGCGGCCGACTTCTCGCGAATTCGCAATGCCGACCTCGGACGGTTCACCATCGATCGTCTCATGTCGATTCTCAACCGGCTCGGGTCGCGCGTCGAGGTGAAGGTCCGCGTGCGGCGAGCCGAGACAGTGGAGCCTGGAGTGATAGCGTAAAGTAAAACCGCTGCCAGCGTAAAGTGATAGCGTAAGAACGAGATTTCCCCGCATGAAGAAAGCACTCATCACCGGGATTACCGGCCAGGACGGATCGTTTCTGGCTGAATTATTACTCTCGAAAGGTTACGAGGTACACGGAATTGTCCGGCGCGCTTCGACCTTCAACACCGATCGGCTGGATGCCATCTACATGGACCCGCACGAGCGGGAGGCCAATCTCTACCTGCATTACGGAGACTTGGCGGATGGGACCGGCTTGCGGCGGATTCTGGAGAAAGTTGTGCCCCAGGAGATCTACAATCTCGGGGCGCAGTCTCACGTGCGGGTGAGTTTCGACCAGGCGGAATACACGGCCGATGTGGTGGGCACCGGCGTGCTGCGGCTGTTGGAGGCCGTGCGGGATTTTCAGAACCGGTCGGGTCAAACGGTGCGCATCTATCAAGCCGGCTCTTCCGAGATGTTTGGGGCCGCGCCGCCACCGCAAAACGAAGCCACGCCGTTCTACCCCCGGAGTCCGTATGCGGTAAGCAAGGTTGCCGCGCATTGGTACGCGGTCAACTGCCGGGAGGCCTACGGGATGTTTGTCTCCAACGGAATTCTGTTCAACCATGAATCGCCACGGCGGGGCGAAACGTTCGTGACCCGGAAAATCACCCGCGCTTTGACGCGAATCTCGCTGGGTCTGCAAGAAAAGCTGTACCTGGGCAATTTGGACGCGAAACGCGATTGGGGGTACGCCGGAGATTTCGTGGAAGCGATGTGGCGCATCCTGCAGCACTCCGAGCCGGACGACTTTGTGGTGGCGACGGGAGAATCGTATTCGGTGCGCGAGTTTCTGGACTTGGCCGCCGGCCACTGCCGTGTGGATTGGACGAAACACGTCGAGAAGGATCCGCGCTACCTGCGTCCCAGTGAGGTCGATCACCTGTTGGGTGACGCGAGCAAGGCGCGCTCGATTTTGGGATGGAAGCCGCAGGTCAGCTTTCAACAACTGGTGAAAATGATGGTGGAGCATGATCTGGAACAGGCCCGGCAGGAACAAACGTTAACAAAGGCCGGCCACTATGTGGTAGTCCGCGGAATTGCGAATGCTTAAGAGCAGTTCCATTTTTGTTGCCGGTCATCGTGGTATGGTGGGTTCGGCGATTGTGCGGCGGTTGCAAGAGTACGGGTATACCAATCTGCTGTTGCGATCCCGGGCCGAACTGGATCTCCGGGATGCGGCCGCAGTGGATCGATTCTTTGCCTCGGAGCGGCCGGAATACTTGTTTCTGGCGGCCGCCAAGGTAGGCGGAATTTTAGCCAACAGCACCTATCCAGCGGACTTTCTGCGCGACAACCTGCTGATCGAGTTGAGCGTGATGGAGGGCGCGTACCGGCATGGAACCAAGAAACTGGAGATGCTCGGGTCGTCTTGCATCTATCCGAAGATGGCGCCGCAGCCCCTGAAAGAAGAGTATCTGTTGACCGGTCCCCTGGAGCCGACCAACGAATGGTACGCGGTGGCAAAAATAGCGGGCATCAAGCTGGCGCAGTCGTATTGGCAACAGTATGGGTTTCATGCCATCAGCCTGATGCCGACCAACTTGTATGGACCGGGAGACAACTTCGACCTGACATCCTCCCACGTTCTGCCGGCGCTGCTGCGCAAATTTCATGAAGCGAAGGAGGCTGGCGCCGTGGAAGTGGTGCTGTGGGGTACGGGCGCACCGCGGCGGGAATTTCTGCACGTGGACGATCTGGCTGGGGCAGCGGTGCAGTTGATGCAAGATTACGATCAGCCGGGGATCATCAATGTCGGAAGCGGAGAAGACCTGACCATCGCCGAGTTGGCGGAGATGGTTCGCCAAGTAGTGGGCTTTGACGGGCGCATCGTTTACGACCAAACGAAGCCGGACGGAACGCCGCGAAAGCTGCTGGATGTTTCGCGACTGCGGGCGCTGGGATGGGCTCCGAAGATCGGCCTGAAAGAGGGAATTGACAGCACCTATGCGTGGTATCTTGCTCATGTGAATGACCACGCGCGGGTCTAATGATCGAAACGCCGCATTCCTCAAGCCAAGCCTGCCGTCTGCGGGCAGATTCTCACGGGCGCTTACTGCGCCGTATGCGGGCAAGCCGAACGCGACGGGCACCCGCCGCGAGTCGGGCATTTTTTTCACGATTTGCTGCATGAATTCCTGCACGTTGACGGGACCATTTTTCGCACGCTCAAGGCGCTGTTCTTCCAACCGGGCAAGTTGACGGAGGAGTATTGGGCCGGGCACGTGGTGGCCTGGATTCGCCCCATCCGCATCTTCCTGGTGGTCGCTGCGATTCACCTGCTGGTTTCGAGAGGCGTAGGCCCGCTGAATTTTGACGTGCAACTCGAGCGTGCACCGAATGGCGAGTTGAACGTCCACATCGACAACGGTCTTAGCCGGTCCCCCGTCAGCAATGTTCCGGAGGAGCAGCGAAGGGAGTTCTTTGAGAAGTTCGAAAAGACCTATGACGAAATTCGCTACAGTTCCGTTCTGGTGTTCGCTCTTGCCAGTTGGCTACTCTATCGCCGGAAGCAACCGTTTTTCGTCGATCACCTGATAGCGGGTTTGCATTTTTATAGCTTCTGGTACTCCATCGCCATGATCGCAGGCTTGCTGGCGAGGTGGCAACCGGCTTTGAACGGGCTGGCTACGCTCTCGATCGTCTATCTGTTCCTGGCTCTTGGCCGTTTGTTTCACGAACGCTGGCCGATCCGGTTGCTAAAGACGTTGCTGCTGTTTGCGCTGCTTCTGATCACTGAGCTTGCCCTCGGCCTAGCCGCCGGAGCGTGGGTCGCACACCTGCACGGCAGTTGAGCGGCCGGATGAGGTAAGATCACCGGCATGCGGAAAATAGCATTCAGCTTGCTGATCCTGGGCGGTGCTGTGTGGGCGCAGACCGGTCGCGTCAATACCGGACAGCCGGACGCCGCGCCCCATCCGGTGCGGAACGACGCGCCTCGCAGCGGCGAAGAGATTGTGACGCTGCGCTATTTCAAAATCAAAAAGGGAACATTTGACCAGTTCTTGAAGGCGAGTGTGGAAGGTGTCTGGCCCTACTTTGAGAAGATTGGTTCGCGCATCATCGGCATGTGGCAAGTGATCCCGGCCGAAGGCGTGGAGGGCGCGCCGAAGCCGAGCGGCGAGTTCGATGAAGTCTATCTGATGACGCGTTACGTCAGCCTGGAACACTGGGCCGCTACGCGCGATGCCGAGAATCTGGGCGGCAACGGACCCGATTGGGAAAACTGTAAACGGGCGCTGGCGGTGCGCAATAGTTTGACATTGTCTACCAAGGTCACTTTTCTGAAGGGCCGCGCGGGCGGCGGCCCCTATTTCCTGCCGGCTCTGCCCGAGCAGTACATAAAGAAATGAGTGGGCGATCCCACGCGGGGATCGCCCACTTTCGCGTCTATTTCAGGTTGGGAGCCTGACCCGGTAGAGCATAACGCAGGTTGAAGAAGAGCATGTGACTGTTCGCCTGGTTGAGCGCTCCCGAGGCTACGTACCAGGGATTGCGGAACAGGTAGGAATACTGCAAGTCGAACCGCAATTGGCCCCATTTCGGGTCTCTCCAAAAAGTATTCTGGAAACCGACGGTGCCTTCCTGGATGGTTCGGTTGTTGCTGTTGGCTGACCCGGTAAATCCGTAACCGACCGGCTTGCCATTGGTGTCAATCTGAACACTGCGGCCGAAGTATGCTCCGCCATAGTATCCGTAGAATAAGAAGTTCTTGGTCGCCTGTACTTCAATTCCATCCACGGTGCCACCGGCCTTTACGAGGCTCAAATTTCCGGAGGATGCCACGGTCAGGTCAGGACCGGAGGCAAAGAGATAGCGGGCTGCACCATTGCCGTAGTAGAAGTTTTCGATCAGGCGCAGTTTGCCGCCCTTGATCAGTTCGAGGTTGGAGTTCAACGAAGCGGCTGCGCCCGTGGTGGTGTGCTTGGTGAAGTCGACAGGATTCACGATGTGGAAGGTGCGCAACATCCCGGCGGCTTCGAGGTGGAACAGATGGCCGTCGACCGAAGGATCGAACGCGATCTTGGTGATGATGTCGGGATGCACGGTGGGCACGCTGAAGTTTTGCGCGTTGGTGTTGATTTGGTTGGCAAGTCCGGCCGAGAGCGCGGCTGGGAGCGTAATCGCCGGCGAGCCGGACCCGCCACCGCCGTATTGCTGTGCATTCTCCGCCGCGACGGCCCAGGCAAATTTGTCCGTCGGGTGCCAGACCACCCGGAAGGTCGGAATGCGGGCCCAGGGAATGCCGATCTGATAATTGGTGTCAATATCGTTGCTGAAGAACACGTCTCCCGGCAGCGGCGAGATGCCCTTGCGGTTTGGTGTGATCAGGCTCCAGGATTGGCCCCCGAGGATTTCAATCGGGCCCTTGCGCCAGTCCACCCAAAACAGCCGTAGCCGGAAAACGGCGCTGTTGGTGTTGATCAGGATGCCAGCCGGCTGGTTGCCCAAGAAGTCTGATTCCCAGTAACCGATGACCTTTCCGCCCAGGACCATTGCATCGAACCGAGCGCCGATTCGGGAGTTCTGAGGACTCAATTGGCCGTCCGACAGGCGACCGGCGGTGGTATTGGAGTACGGAACGGCGGCAAAGTTGGAGCCGATACCGCTGCCCATATTCTTGCTGCGATAGACGTAGGTCAAGTCCATGAAGCCGACCGGCGTCACGTACGTATCGCCGATTTTCAGCGACAACGGCGATGGCGCGTCGCCGCCTTGCGTCATCTTGGCGTTGACGACAGAGGCCGGCACGGCATTGGCGCCGGGCAGAACTGGCGCGGCGCTGGCCACTTCCCCGAGTTTGGCGAATCCGGGTTGTTTTTCGTCGCTAGCCGGGGTGACGGTCCGATTCAGAATTTTCTGCTGCGCCTCGAGAGCGAGACGCAACTGGTCAATTTGTTGCTGCTGCAAGACGAGTTGAGCCTTGAGACGCTCAAACTCCGCGCTGGACACGGGCGCGCTCTGACCGCTTGGTGCTGGTGTGGCCGTTTCGCTTTCCGCCGCGAACGTGGGGACTGCGAGTAGGCACACAATCGTCCATAGTTGCCTAAACTTCATTTGTAACTCCTTTAGCTGATGCTTGGTTGAGGATACCGTCACCTTATTAGGGAAGCATGATGATCTGGTTAATATTCGATGACGATCCAGGAGAAGTGCTATGATAGCAAAAACGATTTTCGTTAACGGAGTTCGAGTCTGAATCTCAATGCACCACAGGCCGATCGCGATCTGTATTCCGGGCTCATCCGCTTGCACATTTTGCACCACGCTTCCGAAGAGGCGATCTTCGGCCTGCAGATGTCCGTGGAGCTAGGCCGGCACGGTTACACGCTCAGTCCGGGGACCTTGTATCCGCTGCTGCATGGGCTGGAGCGCAAGGGTTATCTGAAATCCACTTCCCAGCGAAAGGGCAGCACGGTGCGGCGGCTGTATCGGGCCACGCCGGCTGGACGCAAAGCGTTGGCTGCCGCCAAGGTGAAGGTGAAGGAGCTTTTTGGTGAGATTATCGACGGCGACTAGCATCCTGGCCTCGATTGCCTGTGCTTGCGGCCAGACGCTCACGCTTTCAGAAGCGGTGGACCGCTCCGTGCGCCAGTATCCGTCCATTCGAGTGACCCAGGAACAGGTCCGATCCGCGGCGGCCCAGATTGGGCTTGCGCGCACGGCCTATCTGCCGCGTGTGGAAGCTACCGCGCAAGCGGACAGGGCCACTCACAACAATATTTTCGGGCTGATTCTGCCGACCAGCGGGATTCTATCTTCGGTTACCGGTCCGGTGCTCAATACCAATAGCGGGTCGAACGTTTGGAACAGCACGGCCGGGTTTTTGGTCGCCTGGGAGCCTTTCGATTTTGGACTGCGCGCGGCCGGTGTCGCGGTGGCCGAGGCGGGGCGCAATCGCGCAGAAGCGGCAGTGGCCCGCAGTCAGTTTGAACTGACGGCGTTGACGGCGGACGCCTATCTCACCGTGCTGGCCGCCGAACAAACCGTGAAAGCGGCTCAGGCAGGAGTGGAGCGAGCAGAGACGATCCGGCGGATTGTGGACGCCTTGGTACGTTCTGAGTTACGGCCGGGCGCCGATCTTTCCCGCGCAACCGCGGAGTTGGCGGTCGCGCAAACGCAAGCGATCCAGGCGGACCAGGCTGTGGCGCTGGGCAAAGCCGCGCTGGCGCAGTTGACGGGCGCCGATTTGGCGCAATTGGAGGTTGTGCCGGCACACTTGTTGGACTTGCCGCCGCCGGAGGACGAGCCGGCCGGCACGTCGTTCGCAAACAACCCGATCTTGAAGGAGCAAGCCTCCGTGATCGAGGAGGCGAAGGCGCGACTGCATTCGTTGGAGCGCACTTATTTTCCGAAGTTTCAGTTGGAGGCGATGGACTTCGCGCGCGGTTCCGGCACCCTGCTGGACGGGCGCTCACAGGGTGGCGCCAACGGTTTGGGTCCGAACATCAATAACTGGGCAGTTGGCTTTACCGCGACCTTTTCTCTGATGGATCTGCCCGGTTTGCGGGCGAAGGAAGCCGCTCAAGCGGCGACGATTCGAGCCGAGAGCAGCCGGTCCGACCAGATTGTCGCGGAACTCAGAGGCCGGCTGAATGCAGCGCAGGCTACGTTGACCGGGGCCCGGAGAATTGCCGCGGTCATTCCGGCCGAACTGGAAGCGGCGAGGGCAGGGATGCAGCAAGCCACGGCCCGCTACCAGTCCGGCCTGGGCAATGTAGTGGAGGTGGCGGAAGCGCAACGCTTGCTGATTCAGGCAGAGATCAACGACAGCCTGGCCCGGCTGGGAATCTGGCGCGCGGAGCTAGCAGTGGCCACAGCGAATGGCGACTTGCGGCCATTTCTGGAAAAGGCAGCGCGGTAGAAGATGCGCCTGGTTCTGGCAGCGCTTGCCCGGCCGATAACGGTGATGGTCGCCGTGATCGCGGTGGCATTGTGCGCGGGATTAGCGATCCAGCGCATGCCAGTGGACATCTTTCCGCAGCTTGGCGATCCCGCCATTTACGTCGCGCAGCCTTATGGGGGCATGGACCCGGCGCAGATGGAAGGATTTCTCACTTACTACTACGAGTATCACTTCCTCTACATCACCGGGATTGAGCACGTGGAGAGCAAAAGCATTCAGGGCGCGGCGCTGATGAAGCTGGTGTTCCACGCCGGCACGGATATGAATCAGGCCATGGCGCAAACCGTGGGTTACGTCAACCGGGCCCGCGCTTTTATGCCGCCCGGGGCGGTGCCGCCGTTCATCACGCGCTTTGATGCGGGCAGCGTGCCGGTGGGGCAACTGGTGTTTTCAAGCCCGACTCGGAGCCAGGGCGAGATGCAGGACATTGCGCTCAATCGGGTTCGTCCGCTGTTTGCCACGTTACCGGGAGTGTCTGCGCCACCGCCCTTTGGCGGTAACCAGCGCACGATTGTCGTCCGTCTGGATCCGGACAAGCTGACTCAGTTTCAGATTTCTCCGGAAGAAGCGATCGCGGCGGTGAATCACGCCAGCGTGGTGATGCCGTCTGGCGTGATCCGGACCGGTGATTTTACGCGGCTCGCCACCACCAACGCGGTGCTGGGCGGCGATCTTTCTGAGCTGCTGACGGCGCCCGTGCGGGCACACGCGGGCACAACGGTGCATCTGTCCGATATTGCGACGGTGGACAATGGGACGGATATTGTCACTGCTTATGCGCATGTCAATGGGCGCCGCACGGTTTACATTCCCGTCACCAAACGCTCGGATGCCTCCACGCTGGCCGTGATCAACCGGGTGAAGGCGGAAATCCCGAACTTCAAGAAGGCGGTTCCGGAGGATGTGGATATCCGGCTCGAGTTCGATCAGTCGCGCTATGTCTCCAGCGCCATTCGCGGCCTGGCGACGGAGAGCTTGTTAGGCGCCGCGCTGACGGGCCTGATGGTGCTGCTATTCTTGCGCGATTGGCGCAGCGCCTTGATCGTGGTGACGACCATTCCCTTTGCGCTGCTGTCCGCCGTGGTGCTGCTCTGGTTTACCGGCCAAACCATCAACCTCATGACGCTGAGCGGGCTGGCGCTGGCGGTGGGTGTGTTGGTGGATGAGGCGACGGTGGAGATCGAGAATATTCACACCCTGATGCGGCCGGGCATCTCGCACGCGCATGCGGTGGTGGAGGCTTGCAGCCGCACCGCGATGCCGCGATTGCTCTCCATGGCGTCGATTTTGGCGGTGTTTGTGCCTTCGCTCTTTATGACCGGCGTAGGGCAGCAGTTGTTTGTGCCGCTCTCGCTGGCGGTCGGTTTCGCGATGATCTCGTCGTATGTTTTATCCAGCAGCTTGGTCCCGGTGTTGTCCACTTGGGTGATGCGCGAGCGCCACAGCGACGAACTCGGGCTGCTTCGGAGGGCGTATGCGCGCTACGTCGGAACGGCGGTAAGGTTTCGCTGGCTGCTGGCTGCCGGTTATTTGGTTGGGTCGGTTGTCTTGCTGATCCTGCTGGCGCCAACGCTGGGGACGGAAATCTTTCCCGACCTGCGGCCACCGCAGATCCAGGTCCGGCTGCGGGCTCCCACCGGCACGCGGATCGAGCGAACGGAACTGGTGGCGCTGCGGGCGCTCGATGTCATCAAGCAGGTGGCGGGAGAAGCCAATGTGCAAACCACTATCGACTACGTCGGCGTACAACCCGCCAGCTATCCCATCAACACTGTTTATTTGTGGACTAGCGGCCCGGAAGAGTCCGTGATTACGGTGGCATTCCAGCCCGAGGCGCCACTGCTGGGCGAGCCCTTGCGCGAGAAGCTGCGTGGAGCTTTGAAACAGGCTCTGCCCAACGTGCGCGTTTCTTTCGAAGCAGGTGAGATTGTGAGTCAGGTGATGAGCTTCGGCTCACCCACGCCGGTGGACGTTGCCATCCAGGGCGCGAATCTGGCCGCCGACCAAGCCTATGCCGGCAAGGTGCAGGCTGAGTTCAGCAAGCTGCCCTTCCTGCGCGATCTGCAATTCGCGCAGGCACTGGATTATCCGACGCTCGACGTGCACATCGATCGGGACCGTGCCGGCCAGTTTGGCCTGACCATGGCCGACGTGACCAAAAGCATGGTGGCGGCCACCTCGAGTTCGCGTTTTGTGGAACCGAACTATTGGCGCGATCCGGTTTCCGGCAATGCATTCCAGATTCAAGTGGAGATTCCACAGAATCGGGAGCAGTCCATGGAGACGCTGGGGCGGCTACCCATTATGGCTGCCGGTCAAAGCGAGCCGTTGCTCGCCGACGTGGCGTCTATGAAGTTTGGCACCATGCCAGGAATGTTGGAGCGCTACAACGGGCAGCGAGTGGTCAGTCTCACGGCGAATCTGCATGAGCTCCCGCTGGGCAAAGCCGCGGTGCAGATCCAGGAGGCGTTGAAGCGGGTGGGCGATCCGCCGCGCGGTGTGACGGTCAAGATGCGCGGCCAGATTCCCCCACTGGAATCTACATTGAACGGGCTACGCACCGGGCTGCTGCTGGCGACCGCGGTGATATTTTTGCTGTTGGCCGCCAACTTCCAGTCCTTCCGGCTGGCGCTGGCGATTCTCTTCACAGTTCCAGCGGTTCTATGTGGCGTGGTGCTCATGCTTCTGATCACGGGGACCACCCTCAACATGCAAAGCTTTATGGGGGCCATTATGTCGATCGGAATCGCGGTTGCCAATTCCATCCTCCTGGTGTCGTTTGCCGAGCGCAGCCGGCAGGAGGGGGAATCGGCCGCGCAGGCTGCGCAAACGGGCGCAGTTAGTCGCTTGCGCGCTATTTTGATGACCGCGTCGGCGATGATTGCGGGCATGGTCCCGATGGCCTTGGGGCTGGGCGAGAGCGGACCGCAGACTGCGCCGCTGGGACGCGCGGTGATCGGCGGATTGGTGCTGGCGACACTGGCAACGTTGACGGTGCTTCCTTCGTTCTATGCAATCCTGCAACGAGGAGCGGCCGTGACGTCACCATCGCTCAATCCATCGGATCCGAGGAGCCGATATTATGAAGCTCCTTAGTGCGTGGTTTGAGAAGAACATATTCCGGCAACCCCTCCCTGACGGTCGGGGCTCAGCGCGAGCGTACCGGCAACCCCTCCCTTACGGTCGGGGCTCAGCCCGAGGTCCCTTTTTGAGCTCCAACCGTAGGGGAGGGGACATACGAACTACCAGCGCACTTAGCTTGTTGATCTTGTCCGGTGCTGTCCTGGGACAGACGCCGGTTGAGGTTGCGCCCGTCGAGGCGCGTATTGTGGAACGCACGCTCAAGCTGCCGGGTGAGTTTCTGCCCTACGAGAGCGTGGCGCTGCGGTCTCGGGTGCCGGCGTTTGTGGATCAGGTGCTGGTGGATCGCGGCAGCCGCGTGCAGAAGGGGCAACGGTTGATTGAACTGAGCGCACCGGAGATGACGGCGCAACTGGCCGAGGCGCGTTCGAAGGTGCAGGTGGCGCAAGGACAGAAGGCGGAGGAGGAGGCGCAACTGGCGGCTGCGCGCAGCACGGCAGATCGGCTGGAACAAGCTTCAGCCACGCCTGGCGCAATCGCGGGAAATGAGTTGGTGCAGGCCAGGCAAGCGGTGAAGTCGGCGCAGGCTCTGGTACAGTCGCGCGAGGAATCGGTCCAAGCGGGACAGGCTGCGGTGAAAGCTCTGGAAGATCTGGCGCAGTATCTGCACGTCACTGCGCCGTTCGATGGAATTGTCACCGAGCGTTTGGTGCATCCGGGCGCGCTGGCCCGGGACGAGCCGCTGCTGATGCTGGAGAACATTGGCCGGCTGCGGCTGGTGATCGCCGTTCCGGAAGCGCAGGCGGGCGGGATTGCGAACGTGAAGCACGTGGACTTTACCGTGCCTGCTTATCCCGGGCGGACTTTCTCGGGTACCGTGGCGCGATCGGCACACATGCTGGACGGCAAGACTCGCACCATGCCAGTGGAAGCGGACGTCGCCAATCCGAATTTTGCGTTGTCGCCCGGCATGTATCCGGAAGTCAGTTGGCCGGTGCGCATGGGAACGACGTCGCTGCTGGTTCCGACAACGAGCGTTGTCACGACTACTGAGCGGACATTCGTAATCCGAGTAGCCCAAGGCCGTGCCGAGTGGATAACGGTGAAGCGCGGCGCACTGGCAGGGGATATGGTGGAGATTCTTGGCGATCTACGCGCGGGCGACTTGGTGGTAAAGCGCGGGACGGACGAAATCCGCAATGGAAGTGGCGTGGTGTCAAAAAAAGGCGCTCGCTAGATGTGAAGCGGGCGCCATTTAAGGAGATACGCGATTCATTCACCTTATCGGCTGTCGGCCATGCGGGCTTTAATCAGGCTACGCGGCGTCCAGGCGTAAAGGCGTTGAAGAGCGCGTTCTGGAGGGGCCGTTCGGGGTGGAAATCGGCCAGTTCCAGGCGGTATTTTTGAATCAACCCAGCGGGCGCACAACCTTGGTCGTCGCCGCAGAGACGGGCTAACTGTAGGGCATTGACAACCGATTTGGCGCCGGCATCGTTGTTTGTAAACACAAAGGTGCGGCTGGCGTTCCCGGTGAGTTTCTGGATGCGAGGCAGCCAGTCGGCGAGTTCAGCCTCGGAATACAGATAGTCGTGTTGAGCGGCCGGTTTGTCGAGCCGCCCAAACTCCTGGTCCCAATCGCGCGGATTCCGGCCATGCAACCGCACATAGCCTACGGCGGACGTGAGGTACGAAGTTGGCGGCATTGCCTTGGTATAGGTAGCTTGATCGATGTTACAGAAGCCGATGCGGTGGTCGATAAAGGTGCCCAGCGCCTCCTCCAGCATCCAACTGGCGTGGCGCATCTCCGCCACCAAAGGATAATCGTGGAACGCGCGCCGCAACTCGACCAGAAAGCGCTTGTTCTCCTCCGTGAAACGGAAGCTCCACGGAAACTGAGCCAGCAGACAGCCGAGTTTGCCGGCTTTCTTGATGGGCAGAAGACCTTCTTTAAAGATCGCGACCTCATTCGTCGCCAGAATGCGCTCATGCGTGAAGCGGCGGTTCAGCTTGGCGGTAAAGAGGAATTTGGGATTGTCGGCAACCTTCTGGACCCATAAATGGCCGATCTCGGGGCGGATGCTCTGATAGAAAGTGGTGTTGATCTCGATTGCGTCAAAGTACTGAGACAGGAATTCGAGCGAGTGAAAGCTGCGCGGCTTGGATTGTGGGTAAACCAGATTGTTCCAGTGCGCGTAGGACCAACCGGAAGGTCCGCAGTAGAGATTGCGTGGGAGAGACATGAAGGGCTCCTGTTCGCCTTGTATTCGCCTTTAGGATAAGCGAAGACAAGGCGAAATGCAAGAGGAAAATTGCCAGGGCTCAATTCAGTTAGAAGCGGCCCCAGTCCACGTCTCGAAGGAACTGGATGATGCCTCCGACGTAGACTTTCTGATCGTCGTAAATCGCCAGGTGGCTGCCGTTTGGGCAAAACAGGTAGCGGCCGGTCTTCACGCTTTTCGCGATTCTTTCCATCTGGGCAGGCTCCATGGTGTCATAGCGCGCGCCGATGGCCAGCGTGGGCACGGTGATTTTTCCCAAGTCGGCGGTACGATCCCAGTTGGCCAGCTTGCCGCTGGCGCCGAGTTCGCTGGGGCCCTGCATGGGGATGTAGATCTTCTTGTTGATCTTGTTGAACGCGCGATTCACCGGGTCCGGCCATTGGTCCGGCGGCATGCGCAAAATGTGCTGCGTGTAGTGATGCGGGATGAGGAGCTCCATGTAGCGCGGATTGTCATACTGTTTTGCGGCTTCCAGGCGCTTGATTTCCGCCAGCGCTTTCTGGTCCATGGCCGGCATCAGCACTTTTTGCGCGTACTCGTTATAAGCCTGTATGCTGGCCACCATGTTGGAGATGACGAGTCCCTTGAGATGCTGCTGGTACTTCAGTGCGTACTCCATGGCGAGGATACCGCCCCAGGACTGTCCGAGAAGGTAGAAGTTGTTTTGATCCAGCCCAAGGGCCTGTCGAACCTGCTCCACTTCTTCGACAAACCGCGGCAGCTCCCAGAGTTCGGGCATGTCGGGTTGATCGCTGTATGCGGAGCCGAGTTGATCGTAATAGTAATATTCGATGCTCGCGCCGGGGAAGTAGCTATCGAAGGCTTCAAAGTACTCATGCGTCGCGCCCGGGCCGCCATGCAGGAGCAGCACTTTGATCCTGGGATTGTTGCCGACGCGCTTGGTCCAGACGTGGGACGTGCCTTTCGGCGTCTGGACGGGAATCATCTTGACGCCGCCGCTGAGAACGTCGTCTCGGCCAGAGTTGTCAAAGTAATTTGCCGGGCCTGCGGCGGTTTGAGGGGCGGGGCTGGTGCAACCGACCAGGGCGAGCGCTATCACGCAGCTTAGAATGTGTCGCATGTTCTAACCCTTCAATTGAGCGGCTGTGATCCCATCCATCTTGTGGCTGTGCATCAGTTCCGGGCTCAATTTCTCGAGGCAACCATCCGGAGGGGGCATGGGGATGTATCCAATGGCGGGAATGCCGGCGCGAGACAAGGCGCTTCCCTCGCCTGAGAATCCACCTCTTGCCGGCTTGACCACAACGGCGCGGCGATCGGCGCTGCCTTGCAGACTCTCCAGCATAATATCCGCAGTCGATTTGCGCGGCGTGATGCACACGTTTTTCCCACGGTTACTCCTTCGGTTGCGCTGAACAGAATTCTTCCAATATATCCTGGGTGTTCTCTCCCAAGGTGGGCGGATGTTTGTATTGGAGTGTTCGTCCTTGAAACCGCATGGGGCTCGCCACCATGTGCACTTGGCCAAGTTTGGGATGATCCACGGACACCACGGCCTGGCGCGCCCGCACTTGCGGGTGCTGGAGAGCCTCCGCCACCGAGAGCAGCGGCCCGCTGGGAACATGATGCCGGTCTAAGATGCTCAACCACTCGGCGCTGTCTTTTTGAATGGTGACTCGCTCGATGGCGGCCATCAGAGATTCGCGATTTTTGTGACGTGCACCGTTGACGGAGTACCGCGGATCATCCTGCCATTGCGGCTGCTCGAGCGCGGCGCAGAAGCGCTTCCAGATTCGGTTGTTTGGCACGCCCACGGCGATGGAGCCGTCGCGGCAGCGTAGCACTCCGTAGGGGACGATGCTGGAATGGTTGGAGGTTTGGGGTATCGATCCGCTTGGCGCCGAGAGAACCGGCGAGGTTAAGTTGGGCATGCAAGCCAGGAGCGCCTCGTAAAGTGAGACCTCAACGTGATTGCCTCTTCCTGTGGTCTGTCTTTCCAGCAGTGCTGCGAGGATGGCTTGGCTGGCGAACTGTCCGGCGAGAATATCGGCGACAGGGAAACAGGTCTTTACGGGTCCGGCCCCGGCGCCGTTGGCGAGCAAGACACCGCTCATGGCTTGCACGATGAGGTCGTAGCCGGGCCTGGTTCGGTCGGGCCCGGTCAGGCCGAAACCTGAGATGGAAGCATAGACGAGCCGTGGATTACTGGCTTCCAGTGTTTGGTAGTCGATGCCCAGCCGTTCCACAACACCAGGGCGGAAATTCTGCACCACCACGTCTGACGCGCAGGCCAAGCGTTGTACGGCGGCGAGGCCGGATTCGTGTTTCAGATCGAGCACCACGCTTTCTTTATTGCGATTCAGCGCAAGATAGTAAGCGCTCTCGGTGCCCAAGAACGGGGGCCCCCAATGGCGCGTTTCATCGCCGCCCTCGGGCTCCTCGATTTTGATGACGCGGGCGCCCAGGTCGCCGAGCATCATGGTGCAGAATGGTCCCGCCAATGCGCGCGTCAAATCCAATACTGTCAGGCCGTGTAGCGGGCCATTCTGCTGTTTCACAACACTCACGGTAGCACTGGGGCCTTCAGCAAGTTCGGTCCCCGTGTTTCGCTGAACCCCTCACTTACGTTCGGGGCTGATGGCGGGCGCTGGATCGGTTTGCGTATTTAGCAGGCGATGTAAGCAGTGTATACTTCATCTACCCATGACTACGGCCAGCGCGGAGCATGCCCGCCGGAAAATTGCCCTGCGACTGATCCCGTTTTTGTTCCTGCTCTACATTACGGCTTTCGTTGACCGTGTGAATGTCGGCTTTGCGGGGCTGGACATGACGCGAGAACTGCATTTCTCGAATGAGGCGTTCGGCTTCGGGTCCGGGATTTTCTTCTTTGGGTATTGTCTGCTGGAGATTCCGGGGGCCATGTTGGCCGACACGTGGAGCGCCCGGCGTTGGATCGCGACGATCATGATTGGCTGGGGCGTGCTGGCGTCCGCCACAGGTTTGATTCGTACGACGACTGAGTTCAATGTGATTCGTTTTCTGTTGGGGCTGGCCGAGGGAGGATTCTTTCCGGCGGTGGTAGTTTACCTGACGCACTGGTTTCGACAGGAAGATCGCGGCAAAGCGACGGCGATGTTCATGGCGGCGATTCCGGTGTCCAACGCCCTGGGTGCGCCGATTGCGGGATTGCTGCTGCGCCTGCACTGGCTGGGAGTGTCCGGCTGGCGATGGCTGCTGATTCTGGAAGGAGTTCCGGCATTTCTGGGTGGCGTGGCGGCTCTGTTCTATTTGACAGATCGCCCCAAACAGGCAGGCTGGCTGACCAAGGACGAGCAAGACTGGATTACCGGCGAGCTTTCCAAGGAGGCCGGCAAGAGCCGCGGTCATGGAAGCATGCTGGACGCGCTGCGGCGACCGATCGTGCTGGCGCTGGCTCTCGCCTATTTTCTGCTCAATACCAGCGGGTACGGCTTGAATATCTGGTTGCCGAAGATGGTGCAAACGTTCTCGGGGCTGACCAAGTTCCAAATCAGTCTGGTGGTGGCGATTCCTTATCTTGGGTCGATTCCGGCGATGGTCCTGGCGGGCTGGCACTCCGACAAGACCGGGGAACGACGCTGGCATGCGACGCTGGCGGCACTGTTGGCGGGCCTCGGTCTGGCTCTGAGCCAGTTCGTGCATGGGAATCCGGTCCTGGTGATTGTGAGCTTCTCCGTCGCCGCGATTGGCGTGATGAGTTTTTATCCGACCTACTGGGCGCTGGCAACAGGGATTATGAGCGCGCGATCGGCAGCGGCCAGCTTTGGCTTCGTTAACTTGATTGCCAATTTCGGTGGCTTCGTGGGTCCCTACATGGTCGGCTATTTGACTGATCGCACCGGTACATATGCCGCGGGGGTGTTCTCGCTGGTCGCAACAGCCTTGTTGTCGGGCGTGACTCTGATCGTGCTACGCCGAGGGAAACCGGCTGCGGTAGCGAGCCGGGCCGCCGCGTAAATTGGCGAGAGACCTCTAGTGTAATTCGGGGGTCAGACCCCGATCAGCCCGCCTACTTTCCCTCCACCGAGAACGCCAGCAAAACATTCCCCGGCAACCCTGCCCACTGCCCGTACCCGGAATTGGTAAAGACCATCCCGTTGGCGACCGTCGGGCCGGCCGAGTCCAGAGAGCCGCCCTTGCCCGGCACTCCGTTCACCGTCTCATAATCTTGAACCGTGTTGTAGTCCCAAACAATCTCGCCGGTCTTGGCGGAAAATGCGCGGAAGTGGCCATCGATCGACCCCGAGAACACGATCCCCGGCATGGACGAGATCGCAGCCGATTGCGCCCCATTGCAACCCTTCTCGCCCGGTTTGCAGGATAGTTCCGGCGCTGGAGTACTCCACAATTCCTGGCCGTTGTCGAGCTTCACCGCGTGCAACCCACCCGGCTTGCCACCGCGTGTAAACAGGTCCGAGACTGCCACGTAAGCTACTTCAGGATCGGCAGTCGGCCCCCACTCGACTCCACCCAGCGCGCTACCCTTGCCCACGCGCGTTTGCCACAGAACTTTGCCCCGCGCATCCGGATCGATTCCCCACACCACGCCGGACTTCTGCCCGCACACCAGCACTCGCTTCCCTCCCGGCAAGTCCCGCAGAATCGGCGACGTGCCAAAATCGAAGTCCGGCCCGCGTTCTTCCGGGCAGTTCTCATTCCGGCCGCACGCCATGTTGAAGTTGTCCTTCGGCGTCACTTGGCTGGCCCACAACAGGCTGCCGGTTTCCAGATCGAAGGCCAGAATCGCGTTGCTGGTGCTGATGGATACGTCCGTGTACGAATTGCCAGTGGCCGCGTAGACCACCTTCTTCTTGACGTCGATCGTCGGTGACGACCAGATGGCCGCTCCCGCCGGCCCCCACTGCTGCACGCCGCCCTTCGGTGTTTTCTTGGTAGGCCGCGCTGGATCCGTCACGCTGAACCCCTTCCAGATCTGCTTGCCGGTGGCGCCGTCCAGCGCCACTACGCTCCCGCGGAATTTGCAACACTCGTAGGTCGCCTGCATGGCGGACGCCTCTTCGATCGACGAAACCGGAACATAGATACGGCCGTTGTAGAACGTAGGTGCGCCGGTGATGCGCGAGGCGGGATGATCCTCCACTTTCATTTTCCACAGCCCTTTTCCGGTGGCGGCGTCCACCGCATGCACGTTGGAGCGGACGTCGCCAAAATAGGCGATCGTTTTGCCGCCGGCCTGGCCGATGCTCACCGCCGTGCGCACCGTGGCGCCCGCATCGTAAGCCCAATACGTGCATCCCGAAGCCGCATCCAGCGAATAGATCACGCCGCTGGCGCTGCCCACAAACACGTGTCCCCCGACCACCGTGGGCTGCGCAGCCCGCACTGTATCGTTGGCAAACCCAAACGCCCATTTCAGCTTGAGCTTCGGCACGTCCTCGGCCGCGATGCCCGGCGAGGGCTGAAAGCGGCTGTTGCCCAAGTCCTTGCCCCAGCCATTCCAACTGGTCTCGGTGAGCCGCACTGGACCACCAGGCGTAGCGCAGCGCCCCACCGTGTTATTCATCGCGACGGTAGCGCTGAATTCCTTGGCGGTGATAAAGCGCGCGATCGCCCGGCCCTCCTCCTGGCTCAAACCCGCCGACTGCGTCATCATGGCGCCTTCAAACATGGCACGCACAACTGTTTCAGGGCTGCGCGAGGCCAGATCCTCATGGGACGGCATACGCGGTTGCGCTTTGCCATCGTGGCAAACACCGCAGCGTTCTTTATAGAGGGCTTGGCCATCCGGGGGCGCGGCTTGGACCGCCGCCATGGCGCAGACGAGGGCAACCAGTGAAATACGCATTTGGAGAGTACTTTATCATAGGAGTCTATGCGCACCGTTCGGGCGGCCGTGGTGCAAGCTGCGCCCGTGATGTTTGACCTGGATCGATCGCTGGAAAAAGCTTGCGACCGCATTCGAGCCGCTGCCCGCGAAGGCGCGCAACTGGTGGTTTTCCCCGAGGCGTTTCTTTCCGGCTATCCCAAGTTGTTGGATTTCGGTGCAGTGGTTGGCCGCCGCACGCCAGAGGGGCGTGCTTTGTTCCGGCGCTATTTTGAAAGCGCGATCGACGTGCCCGGTCCCGTCACGCAGGTCCTAGGCGGCCTGTGCCGCGAACTTGGCCTGCACCTGGTGATGGGCGCCATTGAGCGCGATGGCGGCACGCTGTATTGCACCGCGCTTTTCTTTTCCGCCGAAGGCCTGCTCATAGGAAAACATCGCAAAGTGATGCCTACCGGCATGGAGCGCCTGATCTGGGGCTTTGGCGACGGCTCTACCCTGGACGTCTTCCAGACCACCTTGGGCAAAATTGGCGCCGTAATCTGCTGGGAAAATTACATGCCGCTGTTGCGGACCAGCCAGTACTCTCAAGGCGTCGAACTGTATTGCGCGCCTACCGTGGACGATCGTTTGACCTGGACGCCCAGCATGCAGCACATCGCCTTTGAAGGCCGCTGTTTCGTGCTGTCGGCCGTGCAATACCTCACGCGCGCCGGCTATCCGCAAGAGCTGACGCCGGCCTCGCCCGATCCGATCATCGCCGGTGGAAGCCTGATCGTGAATCCGCAGGGCCAGATTTTAGCCGGCCCGAATCGCGAAGGCGAATGTATTTTGACCGCCGACCTCAACCTGGACGAAATTGTGGAAGGCAAGTACGACTTGGACGTAGTGGGTCACTACGGGCGTCCGGATATCTTTCAGCTTTCGGTCAATCGGGGCAAGCAGGCGTCTGTCCGGCCTACGGAGCCAACATGATCAAAATCGTTCAAGCAGGAACATACCGCTTGACCGAGATGGCTCGGGTTTGTGCCCGCGTTTTCGCCACGTCGTAGGCGAGTTGCATGCGCAAAAGATGGTCCATGTCCGGGCCAAATGCCTTCTCGATGCGCAGGGCCATTTCCGGCGTGAGAGCGGCCTTGCCGCGGAGAAGGTCGGAGAGCGTGGCGCGGCGCACCTTCAAAATCTCAGCCGCCTTCGACACGTTGAGTCCGAGAGCCTCGACGACTTCGTTTTGATCAGGTCGCCCGGATGGGGCGGATTCTTCATGGGCATTGGCGTCAAGCCCTGGCGCCTTTACGGCACCAGCGCCTTCCCCTTGCGTAGAATCAACTCGGCCAGGTTAAATGCAATCGCTGCCGCCAGGAACAAAGGCCAGAGCCGCATGGAAGACGGCTCCGATCGTCCGCCGGTGTCAAAGACCTGTGCCGGCGACGGGTTGAATCGCCCGCCCGTGTAGCTGGCAATCTCGCGCAGCAGAAACTCGTCCGACCCCTGATCCAGCAACTCTTGCTCCGGCACGTAATAGCCGACTTCGGGGAAGGCCCGTAGTTCCTCCAGTGGCCGCACCCGGAACAGGCCTTGCCGATCGCCAACGTGAACGCGTCCGCGATACGCGCGGTC
>Ga0075017_100000488_pt1 | contig 22261 bp, 24 predicted proteins | sample AleBraG_ABR_2012_FD_71475 | JGI IMG/M metagenome (GOLD analysis project Ga0075017, IMG submission 71475) | Freshwater sediment microbial communities in response to fracking from Pennsylvania, USA - Alex Branch Run_MetaG_ABR_2012 | ecosystem: Environmental > Aquatic > Freshwater > Creek >... | reverse complement strand
CCGAGCCCATCGCTCACAAGGACGGCAGTGGAGAGGTGACCCCCGGCATGTCGGGGACCTGGGTCGAGACCCGGCCGCTGTCGATGGCCGCTAGGAGGGCCCTGTAGTCGGCTCGCGAGCGCTCGACGTAGGCCATCGACCAGGTGGCGATGGCCTTCTCGAAGGCCTTGCCGCTGCCGAGGTATGCGGCGATCTCCGCCCGTCGACCGCTGCGCGCGTGGGCGCGGGCCAAGGTGGCGCCGCAGAGCTCGCCGTAGCGGCCGTACTGGACCTCGTCGTGGAACTTCTCCGTGTCCACGGAGGCCTTGCCGTCGTAGAGCTGCCGGACGTAGAAGTCATGGCTCTCGGTCTCGCTGTAGGCGAGACGCTTGTGGCCCAGGAAGATGTCCGGTGTGGTTTGCATGAGCTGCTGGCCTTGGACGACCCGCTCGCCCGCTGTGGCGCAGTGCGAGGGTCCGAGGTGTGATTCGAGGACCGAGGGCAGGGCCTCTTTGATCTGCAAGATGAGCGGATCCTCGATCGAGGCGCCGAGCATCAGGACGATGAAGCAGCGCGTGCCGACCGAGCCGACCCCTACGACCTTGCGCGCCATGTCGACGGCATCGAAGGTGCTGAGCAAGTAGGCGCGGTCCGCGGGTAGAGATTCGGTGTAGCCATCGATGATCAGCTTGATGGCGTCATCGGCACTCAAGTTTGGGCTGTCGTCCCTTTGGAGGAGCGCTGCGAGTGGCACGACCACCGGAGGATCGGGGATGAAGGTGAGCCGACCATCGACGAAGCCGGTGAGCTTGGCGAAGGCTCGTCGAGAGTCCTTCTTCTGGGCCTTGGCCACGAGTGCGTCGACGGGCGAGCCGTGCTCATCTTTGAATGCCTCTCGCAGCTGGGGGAGCAGCGCCTCGATATCGAGGAAGCGATACCAGACCTCGAGGTTTCCCTGGCTGTCGAGCTCGGTCACTGTTGCCCGGTAGGTCGCTGCCGTCTTCATCACGGCGCTGGCAGCAGCAGCCTCCGAGTGACCGTGCGACAGCATTGCAACGGCGATCGAGGCGCCGAGACGCTTGACGTCCCACTCGAAGGGGCCGGGAAGAGTCTCGTCGAAGTCGTTGACGTCGAAGGTGAGCCGACGTTCAGGTGACAGGAAGATCCCGAAGTTGACCAGGTGCGCGTCTCCACAGAGCTGCGCGTCGATCCCGGTGTTCGGAGCCAGGGCCAGGTCGTAGGCCATGGTGGCCGCCGCCCCTCGCAGGAAGGCGAACTCATCAGCGGCCATGCGCTGATAGCGCAGGGGGACGAGCTCGGCACGCCGGTCGAGCGCTTGGGACTCCAAGATCGAGACGGGGTCGAATCCCGAAGGTCGGTCGGGGAGCGTGGCGAGGTCAGCTCGCGGCAGCTGGATGCGGCGCTCCTTGCCGGCCGCCCGTGCCGCACGTGTGGCCGAGGTCTGGATCTTGTCGTCGCTCATGACGCCTCCTTGTTGGAAATCGGTGCAATGACCCGCTCGAGCTTCGGCGTTGGAACCTCTGCCGCCTCGCCCCTCATCCGTGGTCCAAGCCTGCCTGAGATCAAGGCCACCTGTGCCGCGTCAAAGAGGACGATCTGGACTGGGAAGGCGACCACCGCGGTGGTCCAGATCGTCACGGTCCCGAGGGTCAGCAGCGCGTTGATGAGCGAGGTGATGTATGCGCTGACCGACTCGGTCTCAGGTGCCTTCCAGGCCTTGACCAACGTGGGCAGTCCCGCCAGCAGATCGGCCGACATGAAGGAGATCAAGGCGATGGTGTCGTTCTGGGTGAGCAGCCAGATGAGGAGGCCTAGAGCCGACGCCACACCGCAGGCGATATCGAAGGGTCCGATGCGCCAGACGCTTGAGTGAGAGATGAAGGAGGCGAGGAGCACCAGCATCGGACCGAAGCCCAAGCTGAAGGTCATCAGCGAGCGCAGACCCACGCCTTGATCGAGCTCGGCGGCGAAGGCCAGCAGGGGGGCGATCGTCCACATGATCCAGGTCACGCGGTTGGGCTGGGTCAGGCCTCGAATCGTGTCGCGTGCATAGAGCAGCGTTCCGCAGAGGCTGATGGCCGCCCCGATGAAGACCACGTGAACGTCGAGCACGGAACAAAGCCTCTCACAGGACCCTCAGGATTCAGCCGGCCGGGCACCACCAGGCAGGGCGTGCATGCGACCATGTGTCGGCGATGCCCGACGACCCGACACCATCTCGCCGCGAGCGACGCCGGAGCCGTCGTCGCCAGCACAGACTGATCGCGGCGGCCGTGACCCTCCTGGTCCTGATCGCCGCCGCTACGGCAGTTACGGTCCTGCACTCTCAGCACTCCTCGGCCACCCGCCAGCGCGCCCTGCAGCCTCCGGCGACCACGACCAGCTCGCCCCCGAGCACCACGACGACGACCAAGCCGGTCGGACCCGGCTGCGTCCCCGGCAAGGTCACCGCAGTCGGTGACTCGGTGATGATCGACTATCAGCAGCCTCTCGAAGCCGACCTGCCCGGCATCAGCGTCGACGGTGGCGTCAGTCGGCAGTGGTACGAGGGGGAGCAGATCCTCTCCGCCTTGAAGGCCGAGAACCAGCTGGGCGCCACGGTGATCATCGGGTTGAGCACCAACGGCCCGATCAGTGCGACGGACTTCGACGCCATGATGGCGGCGGTCAGCTGCGCCTCGAAGGTGGTCTTCGTGAACGTCCACGTCGACCAGCCCTGGCAGGATCCGAACAACGCCGTGCTGGCTGCCGGCGTGGCCCGCAATCCCAATGCGATCCTCGTCGATTGGAACGCCCTCGCAACCAAGCACCCAGAGTGGTTCGGGGCCGACGGGACGCATCTGGCGATCAACGGCACCGCTGCGCAGCAGCTGGCTGCGCTGATCTCCTCATCGCTGTCCTGACGAGAGCGAGACAAAGCTTCGGTAGGGTGCTCGGCCGTGGACGTGAAGACATTTCTGGGCATCGAGCAGGTCACCGAGCGGCGATGGCAGCTCGAGGTCGGGACGCACCTGATCACGCCCGGGCAGTTCCTCTTCGGGGGTTGCGGCCTCGGTGCCGCGCTGGTGGCGATGGAGGAGGCGACGGGTCGGCCGACGATCTGGGCAACCGCCCAGTACCTCTCCTATGCGCCCACCCACTCGACCCTCGACATCGAGGTCGAGGTCTCCATCAGCGGCGGTCACGTTTCGCAGGCCCGCGCCGTCGCCCACGTCGGCGAGCGCGAGGTGCTGACGGTCAACGGGGCATTCGGCAGCAACGAGCACGACATCGGTGGAGTCTGGGTGAGCCCACCTGAGGTACCGCCGCCGTTGGAATGCCCACCGCGGCGCCTCCCCATCGAGGTGCGCAACTCGATCTTCGAGCACGTTGAGACCAGGGTGGCCCTGGGCCGGACCTTCGAGGAGATCGACGGCAGTCCTGGGAGTCCCAATTCAGCGCTGTGGGCCCGAGTGCCAGGGCACCTCGATCCTTCAGCTGCCACCCTGGCGATCTTCGGCGACTACGTCTCGGGCGGCGTGGCGCATCCGATCGGTCAGCGGGTCATGGGGCGCAGCCTCGACAACACCATCCGCATGGTGCAGCTGGAGGAGACCGAGTGGGTGCTCTGCGACATCAGGATGCACGCGCTGATCGGGGGCTACGCCCAGGGCGTCGCCTACCTCTGGTCAGAGTCCGGCACCCTGCTCGCCACGGCCAGCCAGTCCCTCGCCATCAAACTCTGGAAGGACTGAGCAGCCCAGCGAGGGAGCGAGCTGTCGAGGGTGGTGTAGATTTCACCGCTGCCTGGGGCTATAGCTCAGTCGGTTAGAGCGCAGCACTGATAATGCTGAGGTCGTAAGTTCGATTCTTACTAGCCCCACCAGGAAGTTCACCTCCACGGGGAGCCCACGCAGTCGTGGAGACAACGCTGAAGCAGTTGGAGATTTCACTCCGAACCGGTTCGAGAATTCTGCAGCTGCGCCGCACGTGGCCGCAGTCAGCCTCGCAACTCTTCGTCAAGCTCTTTATCGCGGCAGGCGCCCTCACTGAGTGCACCTTCCCGGCACCTCTCTGACGTGAATCCCAGCTCAGCACCGACGCGTCGGACCGGCATCAAGCGCCCATGAGGGAAGAGCGAGATGCCGTGGACCTCACCTTTCCTCCAGATGGCGCCGAACCCACAATCCTTCGAGTCGTTGCAGATCTTGATCGTGCAAGAACGTTCTATCGCGACCTGCTGTGGGCCACCGAGATCAGAGAGTACGACGGAACTTCGGCAGTCCTCCAGTTCCAAGGCAGCTGGCTGCTGCTGGTGACAGGCGGGGGGTCCAACACCCGACAAGCCTCGCGTGACATTCGCGCCGCCGATGGATCTCAACACCGTGAGTCACGAGTTGACGATCCGCGTTCCCGATTGCCGTGCGACCTACGGGAAGCTCTCGCTGAGAGGCGCGATCTTCCTGACCCCGCCGGTGGAGTCCGAGTGGGAGATCCGGTGCTTCTTCCGCGATACGGATGGCCACCTGCTCGAGATCAGCCAAAGCAAGCAACAACGGCGAGTCAGAGCGCCCACGAACGCCGGGAGTGCGGCGCTTACGTGAAGCCCTGGTGATCTCAACAACCGATGCCCACCCACCTCGATCGGGGGGTTCGATCAGGAACTCTGCAAGCTCGACCACCTCCTCTCGGCCGCCACGCACGCCAATGCTCACTTCCGCCCGACGCAGCATGTCGAGGTCGTTCTATCCATCCCCGACGGCGACGACTTCGGTGGAAGCAATGCCATGGAGCCGACAGTAGGCCTCGATTCCGGACCACTTCGAGACTCCGGGAGGGTTCACGATGAGGCCAAAGCGGCCGTAGTTCGGGTCTGGGGAGAGCACGACCCTGTTGCCGTGCACAGCTTCGAGCTCACGTGCCAGCGGTGCGAGGATCTCAATGTCGAGACCGAGCACAGAGAAGGCGTAGACCGCGTCCGATGATGCCACTTCCCCGAGATCTCGAGTTCGAGCGAACTGGCCGAGGCGTTGGAGGTGCTCCGCACAGGTCGAGGGGCTTGCGGACACGGCGATGTCGATCTCGGGATCATCCACGTACAGACATGGATCCAGGCCGTGCGCTCGAAAGGCTGCCAGCGTGCCACGAGCGCCTTCGGTGTCGTAGAAAGCCTCGTGAAAGCGTTCGCCCGTTCGGAAGTCAATCCCGACTCCGCCGTCAATGAGAACTGCAGGCAGTTTGAGCCCCACGGCTCTGAGACGTCGACTGGTCCCTCTGGGGCGCCTCGACGTTGCGGCGAGAACCGTGACGCCTCGACGCTCGAGTTCGTGGACCGCAGCGATGTTCCCGGCCGGTGGCACGAGCTCGGGTCCCCAGAAGGTGCCGTCGAGGTCGGTCGCCACCAAGCGGATCACCACACCAGTCTGTCGAGAGCTGGCGCTGAGAGCAGTTTCTCGACCTCCTGCCCAGATCGGTGGCCGCCGCAAGCGTCGCCCGACCCGTGGCTGGACCGCATGGTGGATCGCTGGCTGCCTCCAAGAGCCGGGTGGCTGTGACCTTTCGGTGCTGGTCTGACACGGTTCTGCACCGGATTCAGGAGCATCGCCCCGTATAGAGGGAGGTCACGAAGTTTCGCTCAACTTGACCGCCAAACGCCCCAGCCGCCAGTGCCTCGATCTGGTCAAGCAGCTTCTCCTGCTCTGGGATGGGCCTGCGGATGACTGTCGCCATCGATGCATAGAGCGCTCGGGCCTGAGGGGGCGTGAGAAGAGCAGTCCACGACACGATTCGGCTCCCGACAACCTGCGCATTTGCCCAGACCGCCAAGTCTCTCCGCCGATGATCGTCGTCGAGCTGGAACGGCGGCCGTCCCGGTTCGTCGAAAGCCCCACGGGTCGATGTGCCCAGCAGCTCTTCGACGGCGACGCTGAAGGGGTCCGGCTTGTCGGGGTCACGAAAGAGCGTCCACCACAGCGCGATCCAGCCTCCGGGACGGACAGCGTTGCTGAGCTTCTCAAGACCCATCTGCTGGTCGACCCAGTGGAACGAGGTCGCCGCCACGGCGAGGTCGAAGTGGTCGTTGTCGATCGCAGCATCTTCCAGGGTCGAGTAGATGATTTCCAGGTCATCTGCATGATGGACCTGACGCAGATAGCTCGCCAGCGACGGATCTGGCTCGATCGCCACCACGCTGGCCCCAGCAGCGAGCAGACGTCGAGTGACGATCCCGGTACCGGGTCCGACTTCGAGGACATGGGCTCCTGGGGCCAAGCCGCATCGACTGCGGAGGTCGTCGTAGACGAATGGCGGGTACTCAGGTCGCCCGACCTCGTAGCCGGTCGGATCGAGACCAAACAGGTGGCGTCCCTCGTCTCTCTCCATGCGCTCATGCAGCGGGCTCACACAGCCATCCTGCCGAACCGTCGGCCTCGAAGGGAGGTGGAGCGAACTGATATCCCAGAATGCCGGGACAGCGGCATGGTTGGCGACGGCTGATGCCGGAATGATCGAAGTCGAGCTGCCCGACGATTCGCCGGACTATCAGACCTGGGCGCTCCCTCGGGGTGTTGTGCTGAGGCCCGAGGAACACACCACTTCGCTGTCGAGGTGGCACTGCGCTCAGGCTGTTGTCACGTCTCCCTGAACGCGGGGTACGGCGTGTTCTCAGTCGAGCTCCGGGTTTGGTGCAGAGACGACGAGCCGCAAGGAGCCTTCATAGTTCGGTTGCGATCGAAGGTATCCGTATCGGCGGTCCCATTCACCTGACTCGAGGTCGCGGGACAAGCGATCCACCGACTGCTGCCGCGCTTGAGGCGACACGAAGCCCCAGGCGGACTGAGAGCCTCGGACCGCTGGATCGAGGAAGCTCTCGGGCCGTGCATAGAACGCTTCGGTGAACCCGTCCGGGCAATCCGCTGGGATCGGAACGACCGTCACGGTGGCGGTCCCGCCGAGAACGTCACAGACGTGATCGATAGAGGGATAGCGGCGCCGCTCTGCCGCGATGAGCTCGGGCGCGTAGTGGGCCAGCCAGAATCGATCGAGAGCGTCACCATCGAAGGTCAAGATCACAACAGGTCCCCGGCTGACTCTCCGCAGCTCCCGCAGCCCTCGATCCTTGTCCCTCCATTGGTGAACAGTCACTAAGGCCATTGCGGCATCAAAGGCATGATCGGGAAATGGGAGGGCCTCGGCGGCCGCGTCGATCGCGTCCTGGCGATCCGGTGGCCGTTGGGCTCTCATCGACGCCGATGGTTCGACAGCGGTGACGTCAATATCGACAGGCTCATACGAACCTGCGCCTGCCCCGACGTTGATGACACTCCTCGCTGTTCCCAAGCTCGCGTGCACAAGTGCGGCGATCGTTGGATCTGGCTGGCGCCACGTCGAGTAGTCGATGCCGCTTCGCTCGTAGTCAACGTCTCCAGCGGGAGTCACTCATCTGATCCTATGGATCGGAGGCGACCCCGGACCCAAGGCCTCGACGTGCCCCATCGTGCCGGGTCGGCGCGTGGCCTGGGCGGCTTGAAGGCGGTCTGTTCGCGCTGAGCCGATTGGGCCGGCACGTCCTCGTCGACGAGACGGCCCTTCCTCCCGTTCGCTGCCAGAATCGAATGGGAAGAGAGCATGAGCATCCGGTCAGGAGCCCGAGGGAACCTCAATGACCGGAGATTGCTGAGATGCCCAGGGAGGATGAGGATGCACGAGCCTGGCGACGTCATGTCGAATCGGATCGCCCATGCCCATCGAGTTGAGCGAGTTCTCCAGGCCTTGGGCTGGACCGTCGGATTCGTGGGTCTGGTCGGCGCCATCGTGTTTGCAGCCTTCTGGGTCGCCGGAGATCTCAGCGCAGAGCAGGCGGTCAGTCTGATTCTTGGAACGACGCTCGCAACCATCCTCTCGGGGGCGAGCGCCTACGGAGCAGGCGTCAACGTGGGTCTCAGCGCAGACCGCCTGTCGGTAGCGATTGAGGGTGCAGATCCGGTGGCGGAGCCGGAGTCAGACCGGGCCTGACGCCCGAACCGTCACTTGCGCTTGCGTCACATGCCGCGGGACAGAGGCATCGCTCTGGCGATCCTGCCAGCCGTCGCTGGTCAAGCACTGGGGGTCTTGCTGACGTAGATTCCGGCGTCGAGCCGCGATCGATCGGATCGGCGCTGGTGGAGCTACGTCCGATGGCCGCTCACGTGCCAGTGCCCACATGGGCTCTTGATTTCAACAAGATCTCCACCGCGAAGCGCTCCTCCAACCTGAGCCCACGTGGCTGCAGAGATCGCGCGCAAGCAGCTGGTGGAGTCTCCCCAGTCCAGGCGGAACGTTCAGGCGCAGCGTGAGGCCTGGCGGAGCTCAGACGCCTCGAGGCCCGGTTCGTCTTGCTCTTCCTCTTGGCGGGAACCCTGGTGGAGCGGGCCATGTCGGCCTCCAGGGACACGCCGATTCATCGAACAGATCTAGGCTCGGTCAGGTGAGGCTCTCCAGGTGATCCGGCGCCTCATCTTGAGCGCCCTTCTCGGAACCCTCATCTCGAGCACGGCGTCGACGGGGGCGTTCGCTTCAGGGGGGATCACGCTCAGCGTCGGAACTCCGACGTCGAGCACGATCCACAACCGATTTGTCTCGCTGGCCTTCGAGGCATCGATGTTGGGCGATCCACTTCTCGACCCAGCCACGCCATCAGACCTCCCGGGCTTTCTCAACGTGCTCGGACAGGGCAACATCCGATTTGCCGGGGAGTCCTCTGACCGCTCGACGGTCTGGTCGTCAAACCCCACGTTCACGAAGCCATCGTGGGCGACGAAGGTGCTGACGCCAGCGATGCTTGTTCCTGTCGCGTCGCTCGCAACGGCAACTGGATGGTCAGTCGACCTTGGCGTGAATCTCCTCCATCCAAGTGCTCCACGTGCCGCAGACGAGATCCAGCACGCGGCAAGTGCGTTCGGGACGTCGTTGCACACCGTTGAGATCGGGAACGAACCGGAGATCTACGACCTCATCTACGGCTATCCGCTCTCCTTTCCGAGCTACGTGAACGAGCTCGACAGCTACGTCTCGGCAATCGATGCAGTTGACCCGGCCGCCCGCATCGGTGGAGCAGACAACTACCTCGACGGTTGGTTGGCCGACTTGCGCGCCGCCTCGTCGTCCGGCATTAATCAGTTCAAGGACTTCAACTTTCACTTCTATCCCTATGCAGACTGCAACGGTCTCAACATCCCGTCCGGGACGCTTCTCAGTGCGTCGAGCTTCGCGGCAGAGGCCAGGATCATCTCCGAGACTCGGGCAGTCGCGGCTGCTCGAGGATGGGTCCTTCGCTTCGACGAGCTCAATTCGATCTCCTGTGGCAACTCGTCGCCCGTCGTGCACACCTATGCCTCTGCACTGTGGGCAGTACACGCGCTCCTGCAAGCAGCGCGGGGCGGTGTGGCCATGGTCAACGTCGAGGTGAACCCGCATGACTGCACGACCTACACGCCGATCTGCGTCCCTGATCCCATCAATCATCCAGGGACCATCCAACGGATGCCCATCTCCTACGCGATGCAGCTCGTGAGCGCACTGCGCGGCGGCGTCTTTCTCCACAGCAGCATCACCTCGGGAACGCAGTTGACGGGCCGACAATCGGCCTACGCGCTGCACCTGCTCGACGGACGCAGTGCTGTCGTGGTCGACAACAGCTCGTCAGCGGCCATGACGAACTTCTCGATCGCCACTGCACTGCCACAGAAGGTCGTTGAGATCAGGACGATGGAGGGTGACGGGACGGCTGTGCAGCTGCAAGGGACCACAACGTCGCTCATCGACGATCTGACGCCCACAAGCTCGCTGACAAGCGGGCTGACCATTCCTGCTTACACCACCACGGTCTTCTACCTGTCGCCTGCCTGATCAGCTGAGGTCCACGAACCATCGACTCGCAGAGCCTGGCGAACGATCTCACGCGTGAGCGCTCGATGACCGCGGCGTCCTCCGATCTCAAAGCTCGGAACCGAACCTTTCAGCGCGATGGCCAGCGCGGCATCGATGAGGATCTCCACCTTGCTCGTGTCGAGCACGCCTCGGTCGGGAGCCAGGACACGGAGGTGCCGGCGTCCACCTGCCCCACGTGAGAGTGCACGCTCCTCCGACCATCGTCGGATCCTGAGTCCGGACGAAGCACGGACTGAGTCAACGAGACCATGGAATCGAGGGATGACAGTTCCCTCGCCCCTCGAGACAGCCCATCGCTGGACAGCCCTCGAATGGGCCCTCCCCATCGTCACGTCCCTCAGGTGAAGGGGCGGGCCCGACGCCTCCTCCTCAGCGGCCAGCCGTCCCCGCACGCACTGAGAAGGGCGTGAGCCACGTTCCGGCAGGTCGTCCGTCCACCCCGAGGTCGACCAGGTAGCGCCCCGGCTGGAAGAAGCTGGGGTCAGTGGTTGCGAAGACGCCGTCCCCAGGAGCTGGGCCACCCGGCTGGCCGACAACAAGCAAGGTGGTCGGAGGGACGGTCGCAGTAGTCGAGCTCAGGTCTGATCGATGCCAGATCATGCTGATCACGTCACCGGCCGTGAGCCCGCGATAGGTGAAGGTCGCTCGCTCGGGGACCAGCGTGCTAGTGGCATCGCTGGCCAGCAGCGGATCAGGCGAGAGCGTGACATTGCTCACGGACCCGCCGTCGCGTGGCGGGACCGCGAGGTGCGCATCGCGGATCTCGAGCAGCGCCTCGCGAGATCGCAGCAGGTCGTCGTAGGGTCGCAGCTGGGCAGCTGTGGCGCCGAGACCGAGGAAGTTGCGGTGGTCCTGCAGGGCCAGCTCGAACCAACCGAGGCGGAAGACCTCGCCGCGACCGGAAGTGACCGTCGGGCCGCCAACTGCGGAGATCGCGCCTCTCAGCGCTGCCAGCGAGGCCTTCGTCTCTCCGAGGCCGAGCCGCACGCCGGCGAGCACCTGACGGGCGAAGGCATCGGATGGATCTTGGAGGGGGATCGCCAGATCAGCCAAGGCGGTGCGAGGGTGGCCACAGCTGAGCTCGTCGTAAGCGAGCGAGTCGTAATCGAGGGACGAGTGCCGCAGCGCGACTGCGTTCTGCAGTGCCGCGACGGCCGTGCGACATGATGAGGCCTGGCCGAGCGCGCTCCATGCGTCGGCGAAGGCGGGATCGAGCTTCGTCGACTGCTCCAGAAGGTGGAAGGTCTGGCTCGAGCCGACGGACGAGAGCTGCGATCGTTCATAGTCGACGATGGCCGCCTTGACCGGGGGTGCGGCCTTGGTCAGGCTTGGCTCAGCGAGCAGCCAGCCCAGCGAGACGAGGGTGAAGAGAGCCCCGAGCGCCAGGAAGAGCCATTGCATGGCGGGTCGGTCCAAGGACTTCGAGAGCGCCAGCAGGAAGAGCGCGATCGCCAAGATGCTGACGATGGCCAGATACGCACGTTCGTTCGCCGAGTAGTTGAGCGATGCGCGACCCCACGCGTCGGCCACCTCGGCGGCACAATCGTCCTTGCTCGCCAAGCCCGCGCAGTAGCTCACTCCTGCGGGCAGGGCGATCACGGGCGTCCCGCTGATCGACTGGGGCGCAGCGAGTGATCCGAGAGCACTGAAGGATGGACCCGTGAAGGCAAGGGCCGGCGCCGAGGATGACACTTTGGAGAGCGAGGTCGAGAGGGCCGACTGCCAGTAGTTCTGCGTGTTGACGTCGCCCGCTCCCGTGGACGCGTCAAGTGACAAGCGCTCGGAGAGCCGGACTTGCTCGGAGTATGTCGACCAATCAAGGCGCTTGGTATCGGCCACGTTGGCGTGATATCCGGCGAAGGCGGCCATGGTGGCGGCGATCGTGGCGAGGACCGTCGCGATCAAGATCCCGATAGTGGCCAGGACGTGCGTCGTCGGCTCCTCGACGTGGCGTGACTCGGCTTCCTCTTCGCCGCCCGCCTCTCCGACCAGATCCGGTGCGAGCACCTCAGAGCTCCCAGACGAAGAACATCAGCGTCGAGGTGCCAAGAACGATCCAGCCGGGGACAGCCAGCAGGATCGGGAGCCGCCGATGCCAGCGGTGGTGGCTGGCGACCTGCGCCATCGTGCAGAGCGCCAGCGCAAGGGCCAGGGCGATGCCCAGCCAGAGCATCCGCCACTCACCTGATCGCTGCTGCGATGCCACACCTGTGTGCATCGCCACGTTCACGTCGTGGCCCAGGTTGTCGAGGGCGATCGTGTCGGCCACATAGCGCCGCGAGTCGAAGGCGGCCGGGTTCGCCGCCTTCCAGTAGCTCGGTTGGTTGTAGCCAGCAAAGACTCGTTGGAGCTCGCAATTGACCAGGAGCTGCAGTCCAGCCGCGTCAGCCGCGTCAAAGCTGAGCGCAGTGCAGCTCGGCAACACAGCCTCCGAAGTGCCCGGAGTCCCCGTTGCACCCAGCTGCACGAAGCGCTCGTGTCCGGATTGCGCTTGTTGGGCAGCGACGACGGCGTCGGAGTACGAGCGGAGCTGAGCGATCGAGGAAGCACTCGCGTCACCGTCAGCAGCCCCAGCCAGGGACGCGTGCGCCTCGGCTCGATAGCCGACGACCGCCCCAAGCACGGCGATCACGGCGATGGACAGCGGGATGGCATAGGAGAGCCAGGACTCGTTCGGATGCCCACCTCGGTTGCTTGTGCGTGCCCCGGGACCACCCACGGCCTCCTGGCGATCGTCTTGTCCTTGATCCGCCATCTCGCCCCCCCGGATCGATCGGCCGCGCTGTCGTCGAGATGCTCGACGTGGACGAGACGGTACTGTCCGCGTTCGCGACGCGCGTGCTGAGAGGCAGCCGCATCAAGGAGGTCAGCGTGAACCGAGACCAGCTTCGAGCCACACAGGCACCGCTCAAGGAGTCCTATCGCGTCGCGCCGGGTGAAGCGTTGATCACCCTTCGCGCTCAGGGCGAGCTCGGCGACGAGGAGGTCTCCTGCTCTGTCGATGTCGGGAGATCGATGGTCGAAGCCGGCCTCCATCCCGCGACCGGGGGGAGCGGTTCGCTCGCGTGCTCCGGCGACATGCTCCTCCAGGCCTTGGTTGCGTGCGCCGGGGTGACGCTCCGCTCGGTGGCGATCAACCGGGGCGTCGAGATCAGCGGGCTGGTTCGGGCCGAAGGCGACCTCGACTTCCGCGGCACCATGGGGGTCGATCCGGATGCTCCCGTCGGCTTCACCGACATCCGATTGATCTTCGAGCTTCGCAGCGACGCCTCCCCAGAGGAGATCGAGAAGGTCGTAGCCACGACGGAGCAATACTGCGTGGTCCTCCAGACCCTCAAGTCCTCCCCGGCCAGCACTCTGATCTGCAGCCTCGACCACGCGAGTTCGTGAGTCCGTGCTCGCCAAGGTGCGGGTTGCCAGAGCTTCACCGATTCAGCGGGGAGTGGCTCGTCGCTCCCCTTGCTCTGCGTGCTGGACGCGCTCGATGTCGAAATGGTCCCATCGCGAGCTGCGGCTGTCGCTGCGAGTCTCCTTGAGCTTCCACGGCGCCGTCGTCACCACCTGAGCCTTCCCGGGCGACCCAAGACCGGGTGGCAGACTCTCCTTCCGTGCAACCCATCACTGACCCCACCGCCAAGGCCGCCGTCCTCGCTGACGACCGCGCCCACGTCTTCCACTCCTGGTCAGCCCAGTCGCTGCTCAGCCCCATGGCCATCGCCGGGGCATCGGGAAGCTACGTCTACGACTACGACGGCAACGAGTACCTGGACCTCTCGAGCCAGCTCGTCAACACCAACATCGGACACCAGCACCCCAAGATCGTGGCGGCCATCAAGGACCAGGCCGACCGGCTCTGCACCATCGCGCCGCAGCACGCCAACGACATGCGCGGCGAAGCCGCTCGGCTCATCACCGAGGCCGCACCGGAACCCTTCACTCACGTCTTCTTCACCAACGGCGGCACCGAAGCCGTCGAGCACGCTGTTCGCATGGCGCGGCTGCACAGCGGCCGGCACAAGGTCTTGAGCCGCTATCGCTCGTATCACGGGGGAACCGGACTCTCGGTGAACCTGACGGGAGACCCGCGCCGTTGGCCCACCGATTCTGGAACTCAGGGAGTCGTCCACTTCTTCGGCCCCTTCCTCTATCGAAGCCACTTCCACTCGGGCAGCGAGGCCGAGGAGACCGAGCGAGCCCTGGAGCATCTCGAGCAGACGATCGCCTTCGAGGGCCCGGAGACGATCGCGGCGATCATCCTGGAGACCATCCCAGGGACCGCCGGGATCATGCCACCGCCCGCCGGCTACCTTGCTGGCGTTCGAGAGCTCTGCGACCGTCACGGCATCGTCTACATCGCTGATGAGGTGATGTGCGGCTTCGGCCGTGCCGGGGAGTGGTTCGCCATAGACGCGGTGCCTGTTGTCCCCGACCTCATCACCTTCGCCAAGGGGGTGAACTCGGGCTACGTGCCCTTGGGCGGCGTCGTGATCTCCGCGCCGATCGTCGAGACCTTCTCGACCACGGTCTACCCCGGCGGCCTCACCTATTCGGGGCATCCTCTGGCCTGCGCCGCTGCGGTGGCGACGATCCAGACGATGCGGGAGGACAAGATCGTCGATCACGCCAAGGAGATCGGCGAGTCGGTGCTGCGCCCGGGCCTCGAGGCACTCGCCATCCGTCACCCGGTGATCGGGGAGGTGCGTGGCATGGGCGTCTTCTTCGCCCTCGACCTCGTGAGCGACCGCGAGAGCAAAGCGCCACTGGCCCCCTACGGCGGAACCTCGCCTGCCATGGCAGAGCTCGCAGCGGCGATGAAGGCCGAGGGCCTGCTGCCCTTCATGAACTACCACCGCCTCCACATCGTCCCGCCCTGCACGATCAGCGCCGAGGAGGCCAGCGAGGCCATCTCAAGGCTCGACCGGGCCCTCGCGGCTGCCGATGCGCACTACCTCGGCTGATGGCGACCTACGAAGAGGAGCTGGCCTCAAGGATCGACGCGGCGAGCGCACTGAGGCGACTCAACCATCTGGTCGTCGAACGGACGCCCGACATGGCGCTGATGGCCGAGGTCACCGCCACGGCCAACGCCTTGGCCGACGCCATGGAGCGCCTTCCTGAACGCGTCCATCCATTCCTCTCCGCCGAGCACTTCTCGATGCCAGTGGTGGCCGACATCGACGAACAGCCCACCCACCTCTTCGCCGACTCGATCGTCTCGGGGCGAGCAAACCCGATGGGCCTCGATGCTCAGCTCTGGCGCGAGGGTGACGAGGCGGTCATGGAGGTCACCCTCGGCCCGGCCTTCGAAGGTGCGCCCGGACGAGCGCACGGAGGCATCGTGGCGGCGCTGATCGACGAGACGATGGGCAAGGTCCTCGGCATCGTGGGGACCCCAGCCTTCACGGGTCGCCTGACGATCACCTACCGCGCTCCCACCCCATTGGGCGTTCGCCTGACTGGCCGGGCGCGCTGCGTCGAGCAGCGCGGCCGCAAGCTCACCTTCACCGCCGAGGTTCGCCATGGAGAGACGCTCATCGCCGAAGGCGAGGCGCTCTTCATCACCGTCGACCCGACCAGCTTCGTGGTCGGTGCGGCCGGGGAATGATGTCGGCCACACCGGCGTTGTAATCACCCGCCGACACAAGGAGGCTCTGATGCCCGCTGTCACCGTCGAGAACACCCTGCTCCTCGAGCAAGTCGAGCTGCCCGACCCATCGACGACCGTGAGCCGAACCGTCAAGCAGCGGACGACCGCGCCCCGAGGCTTCGAAGGCGAGGGCTTCCCCGTGCGACGAGCCTTCGCCGGCGTCCCGGCCGCCGACCTGGACCCCTTCATCCACATGGACCAGATGGGAGAGGTCGAATACGGACCAGGTGAACCGAAGGGCACACCCTGGCATCCCCATCGCGGCTTCGAGACGGTCACCTACATGATCGATGGAATCTTCGAGCACCAGGACTCGATCGGAGGTGGTGGGGTCATCGCTGACGGTGCCACCCAGTGGATGACCGCTGGCGGCGGCATCCTGCACATCGAGAAGCCGCCGGAGTCGCTGGTGATCACCGGTGGGCTCTTCCATGGCATCCAGCTCTGGGTGAACCTCCCGGCGGCCTCAAAGATGGTCTCGCCCCGCTACCAGGACATCGGTGCCGACGCCGTCACACTGCTCTCGAGTCACGATGGCGGCGCACTGCTCCGGGTCATTGCCGGATCGCTCGACGACCATGACGGCCCCGGGATCACCTACACCCCGATCACCCTGGTCCATGCCACCATCAGCCCGGGTGCACGCACGCTCCTGCCCTGGAAGCGCGAGTTCAATGCACTGGTCTACGTGCTCAGCGGCGAGGGGACCGTCGGACCCGATGGCGCGCCGATCTCCACCGGCCAGCTGGCCGTGCTCGACCAGGGCGACGTGATCGAGCTGCGCGCCAATGAGGCGCAGGACGAACGACACAGCGCGGGCCTCGATGTCCTGCTGCTCGGCGGCCTTCCCATCGGGGAGCCCGTTGCGACCTACGGTCCTTTCGTGATGAACACCCAAGACGAGCTCCGCCAGGCATTCGAGGACTACGAGGCTGGCCGCCTGGGCACGATCCCGGCTGACCACATCTGATGGGCGGCTGGCAGATCGACGACGCGCCGGCGCCGATTGGACGGGTGGCGGTGATCACCGGAGCCAACAGCGGCCTGGGCTACGAGACCGCTCGAGCCTTGCGCAGCCGGGGCGCCCAGGTCGTCATGGCCTGCCGCAGCCAGGACAAGGCCACGGCCGCCGCGGCGCGCATGGCGGCTGACGGTCCTGGCCTGGACCCCGAGATCATCCAGCTCGACCTCGATGACCTCCACTCGGTTCGGCACGCGGCGGAAGAGATGACCTCGCGCCACGAGAGCATCGACATCCTGATCAACAACGCCGGCGTGATGGGGCTGCGGGGCCCGGATGGTCCAGAGCGCCAGCTCTGGGCGAATCATCTCGGCCACGTAGCCCTGACCGCGGCATTGCTCGGATCGATCGAGCGAGCCGGCGGGCGCATCGTCTCGGTCTCTTCGAACCTGCACCGACGCGGCAAGCTGCGCGTCGACCAGCCGCTCGATCTGATCGGCCAGAAGCCGATGACCGCTTATGGCAGCACCAAGCTGGCCAACCTCCTCTTCTGCTTCGAGGGCGACCGGCGGCTGCGTGCCGCGCGCTCAGCGGCATCCTTCCGCGCTGCACACCCGGGCTGGTCGAGATCCGAGCTCGCCGGCAAGGGCCCAGTCAGCGATTCGGGAGCCTTGTCCAAGCGCGTCGGGGCCTTCGTGGGCTCGCACTTCGGCCAGCGAACCGAGAACGGTGCAATGCCCAGCTTGCGCGCGGCGCTGGACCCGGCGATCCCACCCGGCGCCTACGTGGGCCCATCGGGACTTGGCGAGCTCTGGGGTCCACCTGAGCCGGTCAACGCGTCGAAGGCGGCCACCGACCCCGTCCTGGCTGCGGCACTTTTCGACGAGTCCCTGCAGTGGGTCGGCGCCAGCTGGCCCTCTCCCTGAAGCGGATCGCTCAGACCGATACGAGGGCCTCGCGCTCGTCCAAGAAGGCCCACCAGGCAGCAGCCGAGGCCTTGGCGCCGCGGCGAACCGCCTCGGGATCCTTCGTCGACAGCGCCTCCATCGTCCACGCGGCGTGCTCGACCTCGACCTCGGCGTGGTGCGACCAGAAGCTGCGCCCTCGCTCATCCACGTCGTAGTGGGCAGCAAGTCCATCGCCCTTCGACGCTGCAACCTCGGCAGCTTGGAGCTCGTATCCGGCGAGCACACCGAGGGCCTCGGCTTCGTTGCCTTGTCGCAGGCTGGCGGCGTAGACCTCGATCAAGGCGCGCATCGCCGGGCTGGGCTCGACATCAGGCGCATCGACCGCTACGGCGAAGCGCTCGAAGAGCTCGACGTGAGCGATCGGATCGCCCAGCTCCTCGGCCAGATTGGCGCACACCAGAGATCGGGTGGACTCGTCGCCAGCGATGGCACAGAGGGCGGTCAGGAAGTCGGGTAGCTGCGCCTCGAAGTGCCGGTACTGCGCGGCGTAGTCCGCCAGCTCGCCCGCGCGGAGCTCGCCGGCCTCCCATCGCCGGTAGAAGGGGTGCTCGAGGAGCCGGTAGCTGCCGATGAGATCAGGTGCGTCCATGGCGCCGACGATAACCCCGCTGTGCCATCGACGGGTGGGTTTCGATTGCTCAGCTGATGTCGCCTCGGAAGGTGACGTAGCCGTTTGACGGATCGACGCTGACGCTGGCCTTGGAGAGCGGGTAGATCGCCGGGCCCAGGATCACCGAGCCGTCGGCGAGCGAGAACTTCGAGCCGTGTCGCGGACAGAGGAGGATCCCCGCGGCCGCCGGAGCGCAGATGCCGCCCTGGTGGGTGCAGATCGTGTCGAGGGCCACGAAGGTCCCGGCCGAGGGCTGGTAGATGATGCCCGGCTCGCCCGAGTGGCTCGACCCGGCGCCGAAGGTGAAGTCGAAGGTGCCGCCCACGGCGACCTCAGTGGCGGGAACGATCGCTGGCCAGCTCGGCGCAGCCGTCGTGGTGGTGGTGGCTGGTGGGGCGGTGGTCGTCGGAGGTGCTGCTGCTGTCGTCGGCGGCTCGCTGCTGCTGGTCGTGCTGGTCGACGTGGCGCTGGCCTTGTGCTTCGGTCTCGTCGTAGTGGTCGTCGGCTGCGCCCTCTTCGCCGTGGTCGTCGTGCTGCGAGCAGCCAGCTTCTTGATCGAGCTGGGCGCAGCACTCCCACAGGCGGCCGCCACCAGCGACGCTGCGCCGCCGATCGCCAGGGTCAGAAGTCGCCGTCGTTCCATGGCCGCATCCTACTGAGGAGGCTTTGATCGGGCCCCGACGAGTTGTGACCGGTACGGTGCTTGAATGCGCATCCGACATCGGCTCCTGACGACGATCTCGCTGGCGATCGCGGCGGCGGCCGCTCCGCTCGCCCTCCTCGCTGCCCCCGTGACCCAGGCCGGCTCGACGACGACGGTCCCTCCCGTCTACACGACCACGACCTACGGCCTGCCGGCCCCCTACAACCCGACCACCGGGATCGTGCCCCCCTCGACCGACAACTACCACTGCTCGCTCATCGACCCACACCTCGCCCAGGACGTCTACGTCACGAGGAACCGCTTCATCCCCGATCAGGTGGCGGAGATCCACCACGCGATCCTCTTCCTCATCACGGGGGCGAGCCAGATCGCACAGGCTAAGACCCTCGACACGAACTCATCGGGCAACGGCTGGAGCTGCTTCGGTGCGCCGCTCAGCCCGACCGGCTCCTTCGACGGGACCCCCTGGCTCGGTGCTTGGGTGCCAGGCCATGGAGCAACCGTCGTCCCTTCGGGCACCGGGATCCTGATGCCCGCCGGCAGCCTCATCGTCATGCAGATCCACTACAACCTGCTGGCTGGATCGACCCCTGACCAGTCTCAGGTCAAGCTCACCACCACCCCGGCGGCCGGGTCGACGCTCAAGCCGCTCTCGCTCTACCAGCTGGTGGCGCCGCCCGACCTGCCCTGCCCGACCGGCGTGACCGGGCCGCTCTGCAACCGGGCGAAGTCCATCGCCGACCTCGACACCCGCTTCGGGACCCAGGCAGGCGACTTCGTCAACCTCCTCGAGACGATCTGCAACCACAACTACAGCGTGCTCAAGCCGTCGACCGGACAGGTCGGGACCAAGTGCACCTACATCCCGGGCATCCAACTGCCCGCTGCGGGCGGCGTCATCCGCGCCATCACGCCACACATGCACCTCTTGGGGATGAAGGCCGTGGTGACCCTGCGGCGGGCCAGCGGCTACACCAGCACGCTGCTCACGGTCCCCTATTACAACTTCGACTCCCAGGTCACCTACAACCTGGCGACGCCGAAGGTCATCCACCCGGGCGACTCGATCACCATCCACTGCAGCTACGACCCGACACTGCGCCAGAAGCTCCCGCAGCTCAAGACCCTCGCACCGCGCTACGTCACCTGGGGCGACGGCTCCTCCGACGAGATGTGCCTCGACACCCTGGCCATGACGGCCAACTGAGATCCGCGGTAGCGCTCAGCTTTCGTGGCGATGCAGCAGGAAGGTGGCGGTGGCCCGACTCAGCAGGCGACCTTCGGCATCCTTGACCGAGCCTTCGCCATAGGCGACCTGCTTGGCCATGCGAACGACGTCGCCTCTGACCGCGTAGCGCTCAGCCTTGAGCGCCGGACGCATCAGCTCGCACTTGAGCTCGAGCGTGGCCTTGGTGCGGTCCTTGCCCCGAAGGGCGGCGTTGATGGCGAAGTTGATCGCGGCGTCAAGGACCACCGAGTGCACGCCGGCCTGAACGATCCCATGGGGGTTGCAGGCCAGGTCGGTCGGTGCGAAGACGCCATCGACCCAGCCCAGATCCTCGCCGTCGACCCCGTAGGCGTCGAAGGAGCCACCGATGGCCGCGATGATTGGCATCCCCCCATCGCCGAGCCAGCGATCCATGTCCTTGAAGTCACCTGCCACGGCCACGCACCCTATCGGGGGCGTCGAGAAGGCCAAAGTCCTGCTGTTCCGCGCTAGCGTGGACCGCACAACCGGCAGGCAGAGGGCCGCCGGAGTGAAGGGAGTCTCCATGCCCACCGCCGTCATCGTCGACGCTGTCCGCACCCCCGGGGGCAAGCGCAACGGGAAGCTCAAGAACTGGAACGCCGTCGATCTGGCCTCCGAAGCCCTGATCGCGCTCCAGCAGCGCAATGACCTCGATCCTGAGCTGGTCGAAGACGTCATCATGGGTTGCGTCATGCAGGTCGGCGAGCAGTCACTGAACGTCGGTCGCAACGCGGTGCTCGCTGCCGGCTGGCCCGAGTCGGTGCCTTCCACCACGATCGACCGCCAGTGCGGCTCCTCGCAGCAGGCGATGCACTTCGCCGCACAGGGCGTCATGGCTGGTGCCTACGACCTCGTCGTGGCATCGGGCATCGAGGCCATGACCCGCACCCCCATGGGCTCCTCGGTCGTTCGTGACCTCGGCTTCCCCTTCGGCCCCCGCGTCATGGCTCGCTATGCGCCCATCGGCGGTCTGGTCTCCCAGGGCATCGGAGCGGAGATGATCGCCGACCAGTGGGGCATCAGCCGTGAGGACCTTGATGCCTTCAGCGCCCAGTCCCACCAGCGGGCTGCGCAGGCGACGGCCGAAGGTCGCTTCGAGAACGAGATCGTGAAGATCGCCATCCGCGACGACGAGGGCAACGCCACCGACGAGATCATGAGCAGCGACGAGGGCATCCGGCCCGACTCCTCGGTCGAGTCCCTGGGCAAGCTCAAGCCCGCCTTCAAGGAGGACGGCAAAGTCACCGCCGGCAACTCCTCGCAGATCACCGACGGCGCTTCCGCCGTGCTGATCATGAGCGAGGAGAAGGCTGCCGAGCTCGGCTACACGCCTCGGGCCCGCTTCCACTCCTTCGCCTTGGCGGGCGTCGACCCGGTGACGATGCTCACCGGCCCGATCCCTGCCACCCGCAAGGTCCTGGACAAGTCCGGGCTGTCGATCGAGGACATCGACCTCGTCGAGATCAACGAGGCCTTCGCCTCTGTGGTCCTCGCCTGGGAGAAGGAGATCAAGCCCGACATGTCCAAGGTGAACGTGAACGGTGGCGCCATCGCACTTGGTCACCCGCTCGGCGCATCAGGCGCCAAGCTCACCGCGACCCTGCTCAACGAGCTCGAGCGCAGTGGCGGCCGCTACGGCCTGGTCACGATGTGCGAGGGCGGCGGCATGGCCAACGCCACCATCATCGAGCGCCTGGGCTAGGCGAAGAGCAACCGGTCGTCGACGGCCGCAGCCTCCCGGACATCTGGGCGGGCTGCGGCCGTCGACGCGCCCGGATCTCGACGGCGAGCGCTATCTGTAACGGGTGGCCATCATGAAGCCGGCACCGATGATGGCCAGGCCGACGATGAGCAGCCATCCCGAGGGCGTGCCGAAGACGCTCAGGTAGTTGAGCAGGATGAGCAGCATCCCGAGCAGCATCAGGGCGAGCATCGTCGGACCCCACCAGCGGGGGCTGACCTTGGCGTCTCTCGGGGTCGGCGGAGTGTAGCGACCGGTCTCCTCTGCGCTCGTGTAGCGACCGACGTTGGGGTTCTGGCTCCCCGAGCCCTTGGGGTGCGCCCGGCCCTGGGCCGAGCGGCCCCGTTGCGTCGCGCGTCCGGGTCCCTTGCTCTTGGCCATGGTCGAGCACTCTAGCCATCAGGCCGGCGCACGGCGGCCCGGTAGCCTGGGATCGTGGGCGTCCGGGTGCTGATCATCGATAACTACGACTCGTTCACCTACAACCTCGTCCAGGAGCTCGGTGAGCTCGGCGC
>Ga0075017_100000487_pt1 | contig 22271 bp, 24 predicted proteins | sample AleBraG_ABR_2012_FD_71475 | JGI IMG/M metagenome (GOLD analysis project Ga0075017, IMG submission 71475) | Freshwater sediment microbial communities in response to fracking from Pennsylvania, USA - Alex Branch Run_MetaG_ABR_2012 | ecosystem: Environmental > Aquatic > Freshwater > Creek >... | reverse complement strand
CCTTTGGATCCGATCCCGAAGGCCTTCGGCATTGAGCCGACCGAATCCACGCAGTCGTCGAGATCCCGCCACGATCGCGTCAGCGTTCCAGGCGATCGATTCCTCGACGATCCGACGGGCAACATTGTCCGAGAAGCACGATCTGGCAACACCATCTGCGTCGACGCCCCGCTGCCGCAGCTGCAGCACCGCATCACCTACGAGCTCGATGACGTCTTCGGGGGTCTCCAATGGGGGCATCCGAACCGAGCGAGGCACATCGCGGACGTGAATCACGCGGACGACCGAGCCCAGCGCTCCAGCAAGGCCGGCGGTGTAGTCCAATGCGACCTCACCTGCCTCAAAGGAATCGAGCGCCAGCAGCAGACGGCTCAGCATCGCGTCACCTCCGAATTGCCCGCCCTCAGCCTAGAGACCCCGACGGCATCGAGCACCGCGGAGCTGCCTCGAGCTTGACACTCAAGGCAGCAGCCTGCTGGCCTCGCTACGGTCTGTGCTGAGAAGGAGGATCGATGATCGAGACAGTGATCGAGCGTTGGCACGAGTTCCTGCGGGGCGATCGGCCCGATGGACTCGACGAGCTCCTCGACGACGACGTGGTGTTCTACTCACCGATCGTCTACACGCCGCAGCGAGGGAAGGCCATCACCACCATGTACCTCAAGGCCGCCGGCGTGGCCCTCCCTGGCGAGCCCTCGCAGGAGTCGATGGGCGATGAGGCGGCCCCCAAAGGTTCCTTCCGCTACACGAAGAAGGTCCTTGCCGGAGATACTGCGGTCCTCGAGTTCGAGACGAGCATCAGGGGCAAGTACGTGAACGGAGTCGACATCATCGTCTGCAACGACAAGGGCAAGATCATCGAGTTTCGGGTGATGATCAGGCCGCTCCAGGCGGTCGACCTCGTCCACCAGCAGATGAAGGCGACCCTCGATTCCATGTCTGAGAAGCGTTGAGCACGCCAAGGTTCACGCATGCACAGATGAGCTAGGAGAGTAGCTCCGTGGGTCTGTATCGGGAGCAGGTCGTCCCTCGCTTCGTTGATCGCGCCTGCGGTGCGCCCGGCATGGATCGCTGGCGTGCGGAGACGACTGAGGGCCTGAGGGGCCGTGTGGTCGAGATCGGGTTCGGCTCAGGGCTGAACCTCCCGCACTACCCGGACGAGGTGGACATCATCTATGCGGTCGAGCCTGCGGCACTTGCCCGGAAGCGCTCAGAGGCGCGCGCCGCAGCCTGCGCGGCGAGCGTCGAGCACATCGGATTGGATGGCCAGGCGATCGGGCTCCCTGATGACTCCTGCGACGCTGCGCTCTGCACCTTTACGCTCTGCACCATCGAAGACCCCTCGCGGGCACTCGCCGAGATCGCTCGGGTGCTCAAAAGCGGCGGCAACCTGCACTTCTTGGAGCACGGTCTCGCACCGGAACCGAGGGTGGTGTCCTGGCAGCGACGCATCGAGCCGCTGCAGCGTCGGGTGGCAGACGGCTGCCACTTGACCCGAGATCCGCTCAGGATGCTCGCTGACGCCGGCTTCGAGGTCACCTCATCGTCCCAGCGCTACGCACGAGGCCCGAAGCCCTGGACCTATCTCACGCTTGGCCGAGCAATGAGCCCGTCCCACTGAGCAGTTCGCTCAGTGCGCTGAGCCGGCCTTGTGGCTCTTCCGAGTGCTGAGGTGCAGGACCTGGTAGATCGGACACCAGCCAGCGACGGCGGTCACGCCCATGATCACTGCGACGGCGAACAGGATCACCCCGGCGATGGTGCCGGCTCCGACGACGATCGCCACGACCAGCGCCACGACGGCGATCACGCCCCGAAGTACCCTGTCGACATTGGCCTCGTTCTGCATCATCTCTGGCCTCCATGGCTCATGCTGCTCTCATCTCTCGGTATACCTGGAGGGGTATTAATTTCCTAGGGCCAGAGGTCCCTTCATCTCTCAGGCCTCGAGCTCGTTCTCTCGGTCAAGCCCCTCGAGCACAAGTCGAGAGATCCTTCCGAGCTCCGCGAGCTGGGAGGCTTCGAGCAGATCGATGAAGCGGCGGCAGACTGACGCGACGTGCCCCGGTGCTGCCGCCGCGATCTCTCGTCGCCCGAGCATTGAGACGACGACGTAAGAGCCACGTCGATCCGTCTCGCAGCGGCGCCTCGAGACGAGACCTCGTTCGACCATGCGGGCCACGTGCCTCGACATACGGCTCTTCTCCCAACCTGTGGCCTGGGCCAGCTCGAAGAGCCGGAGCTCTCCGTCTGCCGAGTCGGTCAGGGCGACGAGCACGATGTAGTCCTGATAGGAGAGCCCTGAGCTCTCAGCGAGATCGCGGGCCAGCGAGGCGGTGAGCCGCATCTGCATGAACTGGAACGAGCGCCAGCTCTCCTCTTCAGCGGGCTCAAGCCAGGGCGGGTGCACCATTCGTCCAGGCTATCGGGAATAGTTGATATGTCATCTTTGTTCTTCGAGATGATCGTCTCCCTACGAAAGGCAGTCATCATGAGCTTCTCTCCGGTACGGCTGAACCACGCGGTGCTCTTCGTGACCGATCTCGAGAGGGCCACCGACTTCTACACCGAGGTCCTTGGCATGGAGATCATGGCTCGCGAGCCCCGGGCCGACGCGGCCTTCCTCCGGCTGCCCCGATCAACGAACCACCATGACCTCGGCCTCTTTGGCATCGGGACTACGGCAGCGCCGAAGCAGCGCGGCGTGGTCGGCCTCTATCACTTGGCCTGGCAGGTCGACACCATCGACGAGCTGGCCGAGGCGCTCGTCGTGCTGCGCGACAAGGGGGCCCTTGTGGGGCAGTCCAGCCACGGCGCCACCAAGAGCCTCTACGGCCACGATCCTGATGGGAACGAGTTTGAGATCATGTGGATGCTGCCACGTCACGCCTGGCATGGATACAGCGATGCAGCACCCGTCGATGCTCTCGACCTCCGAGCCGAGCTCGAGAAGTGGTCCGGGATCTCCACCGCGCATGAGCTCTGCTTCGATCCCAGCCCGACGACTTCGTGACTGAGCAACCCGCTTCGATGAAGCAGTCAGGTCCGAGGACCTCGTTCAGCTCCGGCCGAGCTTGAAGACGCCGGGAGCCGACCAGGTCCCATCCAAGGCCTCCGGCCGCGGTTCGTAGAGCCGGAGCAGGAGGTTGAAGCGACCCTCGGGGACCGGCAGCCAGTTCGGCGATCGCTCGTCGTCGACTGGGTCGTGTTGAAGCCAGACGTCCAGGGATCCGTCGGCATTCAGCATGAGCTCATCTCGATCGCTGATCGCATAGCGACCCATCACGTTGCTGACGGTGAAGCCTTCGTCGTCATATGCGGTCAAGGACCAGAACGCCCGGACCGGGGGGAGCGCTCCAGCAGCGAAGTGGAGGACGTATCGATTCGACCCGTCATAGGGGCGACCCTCTGCATCGACGACGCTGGCGGGGTAGATCGAGTCGTCTGGCAGATTGGCGCCCAGGCCCGCGAGCTCGACCGTGGCGCGCCGAAGATAGTCCTGGCCGTAGCTCCCCATGCTTTCGAGACTGGTGCGCCACCCCTCCCTCTCGATTCCCAAGGTCGATTGGTGCGCCCTGATGCGCGCCTGTGCTCGGGGTACCGCTCGCTCGATCGCTCTGCGGATCTCTGGGTCGATCAACTGGAGGTCAAAGGCCTGCCCTGGCACCATCCCGATCCGGGCCATCCGCATCAGGATCGTCTGGTCGCCCACGTGCGCCGGATAGCGGCGCAGCAGGTCAGCTGCTTCCCTGAAGAACGTCGATGCGTCCAGAGCGAACACCTTGCGAAGCGGCGGCGTGCTGAGGTCAGCATCTGCATCGACGACGCCCACCACCTCAGGGCCCGGGCCAGGCCAAGCCGAGAGTGGAGTCAGCGTCATTGCGTCCTGGAAGGCATGGACCTCGCCGTAGGTTGCGGCAGATGCTTGCGTCCGTCCGATGATCCAGATCATGCGGTGTGGCGAGCGGATCGTGATGACGCCTTCAGGGAGCACGCCTTCCCAGCCCGGACCCACGATGGCAAGCGTCTGTGCATCGTTGCCCGTCGTTCGACTTCCCGGGCTGGCGAAGACCTCCCCGAACATGTCGTACATGGGAAGCAAGTAGTAGAGATCGCCCGCTGCAGGAACGCTCAGCATGAGCGGCTCAGCCCCAAGCTCCAAGAAGGCCGATGTGTAGAGCGTGTCGAAGTTCGGACGAACGACGCCTTTGAAATCGCCGGGCGGAAACGAGCGAATGTGGAGCAGTGTCCCGACGGGTGTTTGGAGGCCGTTGCCGGCACGCTCGACATTGGTCATTCGCAATCTCGTGGCATCCATGAGGAGCAAGGGATAGAGGTAGGCGTACGCTTCGACCGCTATCTCTTCCGCCAGCAGTGGATCCATCGGTTCTACGCTCCTCACATTTGACACGCCTGATCTCGACCTGGAGGGCGATCGTGACCTCTGCTGCCGACCCCGTCAATTGCCGCTGGTCGGCGGAGAGGTGCGCCCGGCGCGTGGTCGTCCTGGCGCCAGCACCCGAACCTCGTCACCCTCGAGCGACGCTCGCCACCCCTCCCATTCAAAGCTCGCGGCCACATCGACCCCTTGGTCGAGGATCGCGCGGGCCAGCCGACCCTTGGCCGCTTTGGCCTCATGTCCGATCGCTCGACTGCCATCTGCTGCCAAGAAGCGCACCGTGACGACACGAGCGGACTTCCGAAGCAGATCGATGTCGAGCGCCTGGCGATTCTCAGCTGTCAACAGGTCGACAAGCGTCCTGCCCGCGCTCCTCTCAGCGAGGGCAGCGCTGAGAGGAGCTCGCCAGAAGCTGGAGAGCCGCCCGACGCCACTCAGCGACACCGACATCGACAGCCGGTAGTCGGCAATCTCGTCTTCCGCGCTGTTCACCCCATAGAAGCCAGACGGCACGAGGATGTCTTCTCGGGCGCTGCTCGCGATCGTTGCTGGATCGAGATAGACCCACACGACACCTTGATATCGACGCCATGCTGGAAGCAGCGTCGAGCGTCCGAGGACGGTTCGGCGCCAGGACACGACAGCCCTCTCGAGCAGGTCGCCGCGTGCCTTGAAGAGCGATGCCAGCCTCTCCTCGTCACCGCGCAGCTCGCGGCGCACTGCCTGCCGGACCTCGATGCGTCGGCTTCGAAGCGCAAGGTGAAACGAGTCTGTGGGTTCGACAAGATCTCCTCCCGAGGCTTTCGCCTCAGAAGGGGGGAGGAGCAAGAGTGGGCGCGACACGGCCAGGACGGTAGCGGTCCAATGGAGGTCAGCCGACGACCTCACGGGCATCAGCGAACCTCTACGGTAGGAGGCACGACCACAAGCTGCCTGATCAGGAGGATGTCGATGCAACGCGTTGGATGCAGCGTGATGCCGTCGTCATCCTCGGATCTGACCCCGTCGAAGGCCGGTCGTCGATGAGCGTCGAGGAGATCGCCGTTCCCGAGGTCGGCGAGTCGGTCACCGAAGGGACGATTGCCAGTTGGTACGTGGAGGTCGGCTCGATGGTTCGGGCCGGAGACGCGCTCTTCGAGCTGTCGACAGAGAAGGTGGATTCAGAGATCCCGTCACCACGAAGCGGCACGATCGTCTCCATCCTCGCCCCGGCCGGCAGCGCCGTTCAGATCGGTGACGCTGTCGCGACGATCGAGGTGTCAGCCTCCGAGGCGCCCCGTGAGGCTGGACTGGCTCCGGCTGCTCCACCCGCTCCACCCAGAGCGCCCACATCGCCAGACATCGGCGCATCGAGCCAGACTCCAGGCACGCCAGGTCGCTCGAATGGTTCCGGGGCGCTGCTGCCACCGATGCCCGCCGGCCGGGCACGCGCCGGTGGATCTCCAGAGAGCATGGGACAAGCGATCGGAGCGTCAGGGGGCGGCAGCTTCGTCCCCTACAGCCGCGTCCGAGCAGTGACGGCACGGCTCATGGCCGAGGCTGCTGCGTCGATCCCCCAAGCCATGAGCGTCGTCGAGGTCGACCACTCCGCGATCATGGATGCCCGAACGACCCGACGTCGTCGAGGGGACGAACTTGTCCCCACTCCGCTGGCATTCCAAGCAGTCTGCGTGGTTCGCGCCCTCAGAGATCATCCCGAGCTCAACGCATCTGTGGGCGATAGCGGAATCATCCAGCACTCGCAGATCAACCTTGCCATTGCCGTCGACACCCCCGAGGGCCTCTACGCCCCGGTGATCAAGGATGCTGGGAAGTTCACCGTGGTCGGTCTCGCTGCAGCCATCGCAGATCTGGCTGATCGAGCTCGGAGCGGAACTCTTGCTCCGGATGACGTGATGGGAGCGACGTTCACGGTCTCGAACAACGGCAGCGCTGGGAGCGTGCTGACGATGCCGGTGATCACGCCTCCGCAGGTTGCGGTGGTCTCGACCGACCGTATCGTCGCCCGTCCGGTTGCCCTCGATATCGACGGGGAGGTGGGCATCGGCATCCGTCCGATGGGCAATCTTGCAATGACCTGGGACCACCGAGCAATCGATGGTGCGAAAGCTGCTTCTTTCCTGGTGAGGATCAAGGAGATCGCTGAGATGACGGACTGGAGCTCGGTTGGTTGACCGGGCCCCCAAACCACCTTCTCCACGAGATGACCCGGCAGCACCCTGGGTCGAGGCCAGCTTCGATGGGATCGCCCATCAGCTGATCGACACCGATCCCGCCGCCACCGCTGGTTGGCTCGAGGCCTTCGATGCCGCCGCCGAGGTATATGGATCAGCTCGAGCGCGCTTCTTGCTGATGAAGCTCTTGGAGCGGAGCCATGCCTTGCAGATGGGATTCCCGCCGACGGTGTCGACGCCATACCTCAACACGATCGCCCCAGACTCCGAGCCGGCATTCCTGGGTGATCCAGCTATCGAGAAGCGGATTCGAGCGCACGTCAGATGGAATGCCGTCGCCATGGTGATCAGAGCTAATGCGATCGCTCCAGGCATCGGTGGGCATCTCGCCACCTATGCCTCTTCTGCGTCCCTCTACGAGGTGGGCTTCAACCACTTCTTCCGGGGAAAGGATGCCGGAGGAGCCGGCGACCAGGTCTTCTTCCAAGGTCACGCTTCGCCTGGCATCTACGCTCGCGCATTCCTGGAGGGGCGGCTTGACGAGGATGACCTCGACCACTTCCGCTTCGAAGCGAAACGAGTAGGGACGGCACGACCCGGCCTTTCTTCCTACCCCCACCCCCGCTTGATGCCGGACTTCTGGGAGTACCCGACCGTCTCGATGGGCTTAGGGCCGATCAGCGCGATCTATCAGGCGCGCCACAATCGCTATCTGGCGCATCGCGGCTTGGCGGATACCTCATCATCGAGGGTCTGGGCCTTTCTAGGCGATGGCGAGTGCGACGAGCCTGAAGCTCTCGGCGCTCTCGGGCTGGCGGGACGCGAGCGACTCGACAACCTGACCTTCGTCGTCAACTGCAATCTCCAGCGCCTTGATGGTCCGGTGCGCGGCAACGGCAAGATCATCCAGGAGCTTGAAGCGGCGTTCATGGGCGCTGGATGGAAGGTGTTCAAGGTCCTCTGGGGTTCACAGTGGGACGACCTCTTCGCCCGAGATGTCGATGGCGTGCTCCTCGAGAAGCTGACGACGACACCCGACGGGACCTTTCAGCGCTACTCCACAGCTCCCGGCGCGATCGTGCGAGAAGAGTTCTTTGGCACCGACCCTCGCCTGGCTGCTCTCGTGAGCCACCTCAGCGATGAGGACATCGAGCGCCTCCCTCGAGGAGGTCACGACGATCGAAAGCTCTTCGCCGCATATTCGGCCGCCGTCGAGCACGTCGGCCAGCCGACCGTGATCCTCGCCCACACCGTCAAAGGCTGGGCACTTGGCGCAAAGGTCGAGGCGAAGAATGCCACGCATCAGATCAAGCACATGTCACGAGACGAGCTCCTGCTGCTCCGCGATCGGCTCAATCTGCAGTCCAAGATCACGGACGAGCAGGTCGATGAGCACGCGCCCGCCTATGTCCGTCTTGATCCCGACAGCGTCGAGCAGCGCTACCTCCTCGAAGGTCGTCGATCCCTCGGCGGTCCGCTCCCCCGCCGAGTTGTGCGCCACGATGAGCTCTCGCTCCCCGAGTTCGCTGATTTTGCCGAGTTCCTCGCTGGATCGGGCGCACTCGAGGTGTCGACCACAGCCGCCATGGTCCGGGTCCTTCGAACTCTGCTGCGTCACCCGGGCATCGGTGAGCGCATTGTTCCGATCGTTCCCGATGAGGGTCGGACGTTTGGAATGGATGCGCTGTTCTCCGAGGTCGGCATCTATTCCCCGATGGGACAGCGCTACACCCCGGTCGACGCCGAGATGATGCTGTCCTATCGCGAATCTGCGGATGGGCAGATCTTCGAAGAAGGGATCACCGAGGCCGGAGCCAGCGCAGCATTCCAAGCCGCCGCCATCTCGTATTCGTCACTGGCATGTCCGACGATCCCCTTCTACCTCTTCTATGCCATGTTCGGCTTCCAGCGCACTGGCGATCAGTTCTGGCAGCTTGGCGATGCCAGAGCCAGGGGGTTCCTCTTGGGCGCGACGGCTGGCAAGACCACTCTCCAAGGCGAGGGGCTCCAGCACCAGGACGGCACGAGCCAGCTCCTGGCGGCCGCCTATCCGGCGGTGCGGGCCTTCGATCCGGCCTTCGCCTACGAAGTTGCGGTGCTCGTAGCCCACGGCCTCGAAGAGATGTACGGGGCTGAACCGAACGACGTCGTCTACTACCTCACCTTGTACAACGAGAACATCGTGCAGCCGCCGATGCCCGAAGGAGTGGTCGAAGGGATCGTCAAGGGAATCTCGCTCTTTCGGATGCCATTGGAGAACTTCGAACAGGCAACCGTCCTCTTCTCTGGACCGACAGCCACCGAAGCCCTCAGGGCAGCGGAGATCCTTGAGGCGCAGCATGGCGTCAGCGTGGCCCTCTATTCGGTGACTTCCTACTCTGAGCTTCGGCGTGAGGCGCTCGAGGCCAATCGAACGGGGCGAGCAACGAGCTACGTGGCCGAGGTCCTCAAGTCCGCACCCGGTCCGATCGTGGCAGTTTGCGACTACGACAGCTTGGTGCCACAGCAGATCGCCCCCTTTCTCCCACGGCCCCTCGCTGTGCTCGGCACGGACGGATTCGGGATGTCAGATACCAGAGCAGCACTCCGTCGGCACTTCGGCACCGACGCCGAGGGCATCGTCGCCGCGGTTCTCAAGGGCCAGGCCACCGACGGGCGAATCGGCGGCTGAGACGGCCTGGCGAGCCGAGGGTCCCCCGAACGGCTAGCGTGACGGAGAACAGATACAGCTGCCGCCTCGATGCGGCCTCACGAACGGTCGATCGACCAAGTCCCACTTCTCCGCAGCACCCTTCCGATCTCATCGATCCGGAGCACCGCTGCGCCCAAAGAGCCGCGAAGTAGCGGAAGCAGAAAGAAAGAAGGAACCACAGATATGCCTACCGGCACCGTAAAGTTCTTCAACAGCGAAAAGGGCTACGGCTTCATCTCCCGTCCCGACGGCGACGACGTGTTCGTCCACTACTCGAACATCGAGGGCGACGGCTACCGCTCCCTCGAGGAGGGTCAGCAGGTCGAGTTCGAGGTTGGCCAGGGTCGCAAGGGCGACGAGGCGAAGGCCGTCCGCGCCATCTGATCGCTCTCCCTCAGCTCCCGACGGCCCATTGAGCCGTCGGGAGCTGAGGGGAGTTCTCTCTCCACCGTCGACACAGTGTCGACGTCAACTCGGTCAGCGCGTCCGGGGTCGCGGAGAACGTCACGCGACGAAACACCGCCGCAACACAGGCTTCGTAGTCTCGGCCATCGCATGAGCGGTGTCCTCTTCGATTACAAGCCTTCTGTCGCCTGGGACGAGATGTTCCGGGACGACGGCAGCGCCCGCACCTCATATGAGGCAGTGGTCGATGCCCTCCGTCCGCTCGAGCCGACGGACCTCCAGTTCCGAGCCGAGCAGCTCGCCCGCACGTTCACCGAGCGTGGGGTCACCTACGCGTTCGGCGGGGTTGAGCGACCCTTTCCTCTCGATCTGATCCCACGGATCATCGAAGCAGAGGAATGGCGGCACCTCTCGTCTGGGGTGATCCAGCGCGTCCGGGCCATCGAGGCCTTCCTGGCTGACGCCTATGGCGAAGGATTCATCTTCTCCGAGAAGATCGTCCCCCGTCGCTTGGTCACTTCCTCACGGGAGTTCTGCCGAGCTGCGGTCGGTATCGCCGCTCCGAACAGTGTTCGAGTCCACGTTGCTGGCATCGACGTCGTCCGGGACGAGGTGGGACACCTTCGAGTGCTGGAGGACAACGTCCGCATCCCTTCTGGCGTCAGCTATGTCATGGAGAACAGACGAGCCATGACCCGCACGTTCCCAGGGCTCTTCGCCGATCAGCGAGTGCTCCCGGTGGACGAGTACCCCAAACGGCTTCTCAACGCACTTCGAAACGCCGCACCGCAACACGCGGGCGATCCGAACGTCGTTGTCCTGACTCCAGGCGTGCACAACGCCGCGTACTTCGAGCACGCCCTCCTGGCGCGACTCATGGGCGTCGAGCTTGTCGAAGGACGGGACCTCGTCTGCCGTGGCAATCAGCTGTTCATGCGCACCACGAACGGCGAAGTTCCTGTGCACGTCGTATATCGGCGGGTTGACGACGAGTTCCTCGATCCGCTCCATGGTCGGCCGTCATCGATGATCGGTGTCGCCGGCCTGCTCAACGCAGCCCGCTCGGGCGCAGTGACCATCGCCAATGCAGTTGGCAACGGTGTGGCGGACGACAAGCTTCTCTACACCTACCTTCCCGACATCATCTCCTTCTATCTCGACGAGACCCCGATCCTCTCCAACGTCGAGACCCACCGCCTCGACGACCCTGAGGTTCTTGCCGATGTGCTCGGCCGTCTCGATCAGCTCGTTGTCAAGCCCGTCGATGGTGCCGGCGGCGCCGGGATCGTCATCGGACCCCAAGCTGATGAAGAGACTTTGACCGCGCTTGCCGCCGCTGTGTCGGCGAACCCTCGCGGCTTCATCGCTCAGCGACCGGTGGCCCTCTCGACCCATCCAACGCTCATTGGTGACCATCTCGCCCCCCGACACATCGACCTCCGTCCCTTCGCTGTGAACGATGGTGAGGACATCTGGGTGCTGCCGGGTGGTCTCACACGGGTGGCCCTCCCCGAAGGGGAGCTCGTCGTCAACTCCTCACAAGGCGGTGGCTCGAAGGACACCTGGGTCCTTCTCGACGACGAGCCGACCTCACTCGAAGACATCGTCATCGACGCGCAGCGACCCTTCGAGATCGCACCCCGCCAAGGAGGGCCCCATGCCCTCGATCGGACCGACCAGCAATGACCACCCCTGGCTTGCTCTCGAGGCTCGCTGAGTCGCTGTTCTGGATCGGTCGCTACGTGGAGCGGGCGGACGACACCTCCCGAATCGTCGATGCCTATCTTCATCGCCTCCTTGAAGACCCATTCGAAGATGAGGACCTCGCCTGTCGCTCGCTCCTCGCCATCATGGGTCTCGCCGCGCCACTCGGACAGGGTGCGACGACAGCCGGCGTCATGGAGGCCTTGGCATTTGATGCAGAGAACCCGAGTGCCATCGTTGGTTCCTTGCGCTGTGCCCATGAGAACGCCTTGGGATCACGAGATGTCATCTCCTCTGAGATGTGGGAATGCCTCAACACCACCTGGTTCGAGATTCCCGCTCGGCGGGCGCGCTCGAACCGCCTCGGTCCTGATTCCTTCCTCAGGGGTGTCCGCGAACGAGCGGCACTCTTTGCCGGTCTCACCGACGCCACCATGAGCCGAACAGACGCGTGGCGATTCGTGGTCTTGGGTCGCAGTCTCGAGCGGGTCGACATGACCGCGCGTCTTCTCTCGGTTCGCGTGGCAGCCGGCGGTCACGCTCCGGACTGGCCCACCCTTCTGCGTGCAGCAGGGGCGGAAGAAGCCTTCTTGCGGGCGCACGTCGGGGTGGACGAGCCCCAGCGCATCGCTGAGTTTCTGCTGATGGACCGACTCTTTCCCCGGTCGGTGCTCCATGCGCTGACGGTCGCCGAATCCTGTTTGACCGAGCTCGAGACGACGGCGAGCCGAACTGGAGTAGCCGATCCGTCACGACGGATCATCGGGCAGATCCGCACCAGGCTCGAATACGTCGAGGTTGACCGGCTGCTCCCCGAGCTCGCCTCGATGCTCGAGGCCACCTCCGAGGCCTGCGCAGCCGCGGCAATCGCCATCGCTCAGCGATACTTCGGCTCGATTGCAAACGTGCAGTGGGAGGCAGAAGGCTGATGACTCCCGGCTTTGGTTCGATGGGTGGCTGGCGCCTTCACATCGTGCATGAGACCGGATTCGCCTATGACGGCGAAGCCCGCGCCTCCTACAACGAGGCGCGCCTGACCCCGCTGATGCTTCCAACGCAATCGGTCCTTGCTGCCGATCTCCGGGTCCGGCCCTCCGCTGCGCGCTGGGGCTACGCCGACTACTGGGGCAACGATGTCATCACCTTTCAGCTCGACGAGCCGCACCACGACCTCAAGGTGACCGCTGAGTCCACCGTGGAGACATCGACCGCTCCACGGCCACGAGGCGCGCTCTCTCGGGCTGATCTCGCCGGCCAAGACATCATCGATCAGATGGATGAATTGCTTGCCTGGACGCCGCGGACCGCTGTGCCGTCAGCCGCGCTCGAGGAGCTGGGCAGCCTGACTTCTGCGCTTGATCCACACGATGCTGCGACTGTGGTCGGCGAGCATGTGCGCTCGAAGCTCACCTACACGCCGGGAGCAACCGGCGTTCAGACCAGCGCCCTCGAGGCTCTAGAGGTTGGCCACGGCGTCTGTCAGGACTTCACGCATCTAGCGCTCGGTCTCTTGCGAGGCATCGGAATCCCGGCACGATATGTCTCCGGCTACCTGCACCCGGACGAGGCCGCTGAGCCTGGCGAGACGGGTGTGGGTGAGAGTCACGCGTGGTTCGAGTACTTCGCCGGCGCATGGAACCCCATCGATCCGACCAATGGAAGCCCGGTGGGTCCACGCCACGTCGTCGTCGCTCGAGGTCGCGATTACGTCGACGCGGCACCCTTGACAGGGATCTATCACGGTGCTCCGGCCTCCGCCCTTGGTGTTTCGGTGACGATCACACGAATTCGCTGACGTCATCAGTTCGTGCCGGCACCATCAACGCATCGCCGGCCTCTGACTGCAGCTCGATCGGCTGGACGGCATCAGGTGGTCCTCATAGGGTCAGCGTGATGGCTGACCTGATCGATCCGACCGCTCTCGAGGACTTCAACCGGGAGAGCTTCACTGCACTCGGGATGACGCACCCGATCTATCGGCTCGGTGAGGGTCCCGCGGTGATCGTGATCCATGAGATCCCGGGCCTCACACCACTCGTGGCGGCCTTCGGTCGCAAAGTCGCCGAGCACGGAATGACAGCAGTGCTCCCAGAGCTCTTCGGGCAAGCTGGCCGGCAGCCGACCGGCCGCTACGTCATGGGGCAGATGGCCCGTGCTTGCGTGAGCCGCGAGTTCACGATCTGGGCGAGAGATCAGACGAGTCCAGCGACCCAGTGGTTGCGCTCGCTCGCAGCGGTAGAACACGAGCGCTGCGGCGGTCCGGGAGTCGGGGCAGTCGGCATGTGCCTCACCGGCGGCTTCGCTCTGGCGATGATGGTGGATCCAGTGGTTGTCGCTCCGGTGCTGAGCCAGCCCTCATTGCCCTTTGCGATCTCGAAGGCGCGATCGCGGGAGCTCGGGATCTCTGAGCAGGACCTCAACGCGGTGAAGCAGCGTGTCGAAGATGGCGCCTGTGTTATCGGCTTGCGCTTCACTGGTGACCGAGCCGTCCCCGCTGCACGTTTCGAACGCCTGCGAGAAGAGCTCGGTGACGGCTTCCTCGGCGTGGAGATCGATTCGTCAGAGGGCAATCCATGGGGATACGCCAAAGGTGCCCACTCTGTGCTCACCGAGGACTACTCCGACGCCGAGGGATCGCCGACCAGGTTGGCGCTCGAACAGGTGCTGGGATTCTTTGCCGAGCGCCTCGAGGTCGCCTGAAGGGAGCGTCGCTCAGCGGCCGGGCACCTTCCAGCCCATCGATTCCGCCACCTCGACGCAGGTTGGGCAGACCGGGAAACGACCTGGGTCGCGGCCCGGGACCCACTCCTTGCCGCAAAGAGCGCGAACGGGGGTCCGGTTGATCATGCCCTCCACGACCGAGTTCCCGACGGCCACGAAGTCGTCGGCGCTCTTGCCCTGGGGGGTATAGCCCTCAAGCACGATGTGGGTGTATCGCTCGTGGTCGCCGTCGTCGAGGACCGGGTCGGCGATGCTCGGCTCAATTACCTCAGTGACGTCGCTCACGAGGTCAAACCTAGCGTTCGGTCCCACGATCGATCGCTGGCGGGTTCTCCTGGTTGGAGGAGACTGCAGCCATGGGACGTCGACGCAAGCCGCCACGCCGCGAGCACCGGCCGCTGTCGATCGGCGGGAGTCACTGGCGGGCCGACGGTGCCCCCAAGACCCGATTCTCGACCCGGCAGGAGGCAGCGGGCGCGGCCCAGCATCGTTGGATGGAGGACAGGGTCGAGCTCAATGTGTACCAGTGCGAGTACTGCCATGGCTGGCACATGGGTCGATCAAGCCGAGACGAGTGATGGATGAAGTCGCGTTGACCCAAATGCGTCGTCTGACGTAGTGTTCGATCTATCGGACACCATGTCCGATAGATTGCCGCAGGGGGAGCTCGCCGGATGAACTCGAATGACATCGTCCTCATGGATCCAACGACCTATGTGGACGCAGTCCCGCATGCGTATTTCGCCGAACTCCGCCGTCGCTCACCGGTCGCACTGCGTGAGGAGCCCGGCGTCGTCCCCTACTGGGCCGTGGTGACCTATGACGCATGCGTCACGGTCAACAGGGAGTGGGAGTCCTTCAGCTCAGCGACCAAGACGGCCCTCCCCTTCGACGTCCCGCAAGAAGAGATCGAACAGCAGCGTCTGATGATGTTGAACATGGATCCCCCCCTGCACACCCGCTATCGGCGACTTGTCAACAAGGGCTTCACCCCCCGCATGGTGCGCGACATCGAAGAGCGACTGCACGTCGTGACCGACGAGCTCCTCGACAAGGTGTGTGAGCAGGGTGAGGCCGACTTTGTGGTCGACATCGCCGCCGAGCTGCCGCTCATCGTGATCGCGGAGCTCATGGGCGTCCCATTCGAGGACCGTCACAAGATGTTCGACTGGTCGAACAAGATGATCGGGAGCCAAGATCCCGAATACAACCTCACACCCGAGATCAGCGCCGAAGCCGCCATGGAGCTCTACGCCTACGCCTCCACACTCTTCGCCTCTAAGCGCTCTGATCCCCACCAAGATCTGATGAGCGTATTGACGCAGGTCGAGGTGGAGAACGAGTCGCTCAGCGACCTCGAGCTCGAGCTCTTCTTCCTGCTGCTCGCTGTCGCCGGCAATGAGACCACAAGAAATCTCATCGCCGGAGCGATGGACGCCTTCTTTCAGCATCCTGACCAGTGGGAGCTCCTCGCTAACGACCGCTCGCTCCTACCCACAGCGGTCGAAGAGATGCTCCGCTTCGTCACTCCCGTGATGAACTTTCGCCGCACGGCTGTCTGTGACGTGACCCTTGAGGGAGTCGAGATCAAGGAGGGAGACAAAGTGATCTTCTTCCACATCTCCGCCAATCGCGATGAGAACATCTTCGAGAATCCTGACGTCTTTGATATCACTCGCAATCCCAATCCCCACATGACCTTCGGAGGTGGGGGGCCTCACTTCTGCTTGGGGGCGAACCTCGCCCGTATGGAGATCAAAGTGATGTTCGAACACCTCTTGGATCGAATGCCAGACCTTCGCCAAGCAGGGCCGACCCAACGGCTTCAGAGCCCCTTCATCAGCGGCATCAAGCATCTCCCAGTCAGCTTCACACCCAGCGCTCCCGTGACGCACTAGGTGTCGAGAGGCGCCGCCGATCCGGTGCGCGAGGTCCTTGCCGACCTCAGGCGCGAGCAGATCATCTCGCACGCACGCGACCTCTTCGGTGAGCGTGGGAGCACTGAGGTGTCCATGGACGACATCGCAGCTGCGGCCGGGGTGGCGCGTTCGACGGTCTACGTCTACTTCGCTTCGCGCTCCGAGCTTCTCGTCGCCTGCATCGAGGGGCTCTACGAGCAGCTGGCAGGTTCGATCGAGCACTCTACAGAGGGTGAGCCAGCTGATCGACTGACGATTCTCTTCGACGCTCTCCTCTCGACCATCGACCTCCAACCCGCATTCTTTCGCCTCGCCCTGGCCACTCAGGGGGCTCCAGGACAAGCCGGTGAAGCGGTGGCCAAGCAGCTGAGCCTGATCGGCCTGGAGATGTCTGCGATGCTCATTGACATCATCGACGAGGGCACACGACGCGGGACCTGGTCGGTGACGGCACCCGAGCGCGTCGCCGTCCTGATCGGCCAGCAGATCTATGGCGCGCTGGCGGTCCGAGCCGGCGAGGCGGACCCAGAGAGCTCCGAAGTGGCGGCTGAGGAGCTGAGCAGATTCGTCATTTCTGGGCTTCGCGCCTGAGCGATCGCTGCGCCAGTCGTTCACGACGGAGAGGATGAGCAGGATGCAGATGGATCTGTGGATGCCCACGGCGACACCGATGGTCGACGCCGGCGTCTTGAACGAAGTGGCTCGCTGTGCCGACGAGCGCGACTATGGATGCCTGTGGGTTGGCGAGCACGTCGTTCTCTTCGACGACTACGAGTCCAGCTATCCCTATTCCGCCGATGGAAAGATCCCCGTCCCACCAGGCACCGGGCTCCTCGAACCGATCACCGCGCTCAGCTGGGTGGCAGCTCGCACCACTCGCCTTCGGCTCGGAACGGCGATGCTGCTCCTCCCCCAGCGGAATCCCGTCTACACCGCCAAGGAGATCGCGACACTCGACTTCCTCTCTGACGGCCGTGTCGACGTCGGGATCGGCGTCGGATGGCTCGCTGAAGAGATGGATGCCTGCGCAGTGCCCTTCGAGCGTCGCGGTGCGCGCACCGATGCGTACCTCGACGTCCTTCGTACGCTGTGGACCGATGAGCTCAGCGAGCACCACTCGAATTTCTACGATCTCGCAGCTTGTCGAATGGATCCCAAGCCCCGTCAGCTCCCCCATCCGCCGATTCACATCGGCGGCGAATCAGATGCTGCGCTGCGTCGTGTTGCCCGTTCAGGAGATGGCTGGCACAGCTTCGACCGAGCTCCAGAGGAGCTCGCCGATCCTCTCAATCGGCTGCGAGTACTGCTCGACGAGCAGGAACGCCAGCTCGATGAGATCACCGTGACGGTCTGCCCGTACACGAAGACGCTCGATGTCGCTGCAGTCCACCACTATGCCGACGCCGGCGCAGACGCCGTCGCCGCGCTGTTCCTGGCCCTTGAGCCTGCTGCTGTTGAGCCCGCCTTCGACGCACTTGAGCCGATGCGCTTGGCAGCGAAGGCCTCCTCCTAGGATCTCTCGTCGTGAGCGACATCGTGCCGGCGCGTGACCGTCTGGTCAGCCTCGCCGACACCGTCTACGTGGCTGATCGCTGCTTGACGGTCTACGTCCAGGTCTTCAAAGCTGCCTGCACGACGATGCTCTGGACCTTGCTCGAGCTCGAGGGATACGACGCCGCCCTGCTCGATCGCTCGACGAGGGGCGATATTCCAACCGCCGAGCTGCTGGTCCACGATCGAACGGTCTATCCGGTGCCGATCATCACCGAGGTCGGTCCTTCGAAGCGCCGCGAGGCACTGACGAGTCCTGATTGGCTGCGCGTGGCGGTGCTGCGAGATCCCTACGCCCGCCTGTACTCAGCCTGGGAGTCGAAGCTCCTCCTCGCCGATCCAGGGCCCTGGCTCGAAATGGGCGCACCGCCGCTAACGGTGAATGACAACGGTATCGACGTCGGCGCCTCCTTTCGTGCTTTCGTCGCCGACCTCGCTGCGCGACCGGCTACCTGGATGGGAGAGCCGCATTTCGCCACCCAGGCCAGCATGGTCCGCGTTGACGAGATCAGCTACACCGACCTCGTCCCCACCTCGCAACTCGGCGCCCTCATCAGCCGCCTCTCCAAGCGCTCTGGGATCGACATCAGTCCCCGCCGAAGCAATGAGGGCCTTGGCTTGCCGTGGCCTGGCTTCATAGATGCACCGACCGCCGCGGCCATCGAGTCGCTCTACGTCGACGACTTCGGCCTGACGGGGACCGCGGCTCGGTCCTTCGAGCTGGGCCCGGCGATCTACCTCGACGATGCGGCGATGGCGCTTCGCTACGGACTGATCGCCAGGGGGCGCCGGGCGTTGCAGCTCGGCGAGCTCATCGAGTCCCTCTCCAACCCGGATCGCATGGAAGCTGAGATCGCACCGAGGCGGCGAAAGGTGTGGCGGCTCTAACCTGAGCCGACGAACAGCCATTCGACAGCCAGGGGGAACATGTCCGAGACGCCCGTTCTGATCGAGCTTGAAGGAGCGGTGGCAACTGTCACTTTGAACCGTCCAGAGAAGCGAAACGCTCTCTCGGCCCTGCTCGTCAGCGCGCTTGCCGACCACATCGCGCAGCTCGACGCCGACCCGGGCGTCCGCTCCATTGTCTTGACTGGAGCGGATCCAGCGTTCTGCGCGGGCTTCGACCTCAAGAACCTAGGCAGCGAGCTGGCGGAGACACGAGCACAGCGCTGGGAGGGCGAGACTCCTCGGCTGGGCATGATGCCGCTCCACTCCACGCCGATCATCGGGGCCATCAATGGACCTGCAGTCACTGGGGGCCTAGAGCTCGCCCTCGGCTGCGATTTCCTCATCGCCTCGGAACGAGCACGATTCGCCGATACTCATGCCCGCGTTGGGGTCATGCCCGGTGGCGGGATGACGATCCGCCTGCCGGCGTTGATCGGCGTCGATCGAGCGAGGCGGATGAGCTTGACCGGCGATTTCGTCGATGCCGCAACCGCCCTGGCCTGGGGTCTGGTCACGGAGATCACTCCTCATGATCAGCTGCTTGACCGGGCCCTTGAGCTGGCAGCCACGATCGCTGCGATTCCTTCCGCGCCTGTCGCGGAGATCCTCTCGATGTACGACGAGATCGGCTCGATGAGCGGCAGGGACGCGTGGCGGGCCGAGAACCAATGGTCGAAGCGCTGGATGCAAGAGCGGTTCGATCAGGCGCGGCTCGCCGACGAGGCTGACAAGATCATTGAGCGCGGCTCGAGCCAGACGTGAGAATTTGCTGAGATGAGGCTCTGCTGCGGGATCGATCCCCGTCTCAGACCAGATGAGGTTGCTGAGCAGGCGGCTTTGCTTGAGTCGGTCGGCTACGACGCGGTCCACCTGGCAGAGACCGTTCACGACCCCCTCGCTGCCGCCCTCCTGGTTGCGGAAGCCACCCAATCGATCGTCATCCGCACCTCGGTGGTCGTCGCCTTTGCTCGCTCGCCCACTCTGCTCGCCTATCAAGCCCTCGACGCACAGCGGATCTCAGATGGGCGATTTGAGCTCGGTCTGGGGACCCAGATCCGCCAGGTGATCGAGGATCGCTACGCCATGACCTTCAGCCCACCTCGGGCTCGCCTACGGGACTATGTGATCGCCATTCGAAGCTTGATGGCCGCCTTCATCTCCGGAGAGGCGGCGACTGTCGAGACTGAGCACGTCACGGTGTCCCGAGTGCCCGCGTATTTCAATCCGGGCCCACTCGATGGCATCACGCCCCCGCCCGTCCTCGTCGGCGCAGTGCGGCCCAGGATGCTCGAGATGGCCGGCGAGCACGGCGATGGCGTCATCACCCACCCCACGAACTCAGACAGTCTCTACCTGCGCAGTGTCGTCTACCCGGCCATAGCGAAAGGCGCTGCGCTCGCTGGACGCGACCCCTCAGCCGTTCGGATCGTGGCGTCACCGAACGTGGTGACCGGTCCAGATTGGGACTCCCTCCAAGGGGAGCTGACACGCCAGCGCAAGCTCCTTGGTTTCCTCCTGACGACCCCGGCCTACAGCAGCGTCCTCGAGCGCCTCGGCTGCCCTGAGCTCGGCGAGCAGCTGCGAGCACAGCTGCGAGACCACGGTGATGCGCAGCTCGGCGAGCTCATTCCTGATTTCGTCCTCGGATCCATCGTCCCTGCGGCGCCCTTCGAGGAACTTCCAGAGCTGCTCACTCAGCGCTATGGCGGACTCGTGGACGACCTTGTCGTCCGACTCCCACCAGGAGCCGACGGCCATCCGAGATGGTCTGCTGTCCTCGCTTCGCTCAAAGAGATCCCTGGACGCCGCTAGCGTCCCGGACGAAGAGCTCATCGACTCTCGGAGGTCAACGCCGTGGCCGTCAGCGCGTACATCCTGATCCAGACCGATGTGGGGCGAGCCACAGAAGTCACCCACAGGCTTCGCCAGATCCCTGGCTTCGATGAGGCAAATGATGTGACCGGTCCCTACGACGTGATCGCGAAGGCCACCGCTGCGAGCGTCGACCATCTTGGCCGCCTCGTCATCCAAGAGCTGCAGGCCATCGACGGCGTCACCAGGACCGTCACCTGTCCGATCGTCAACCTCTGAGAGGACCGTCGTCAGCCACCCACGGCACCTGAAGCCCTCAGCGTGGCGATCCGCTCCGCTGTGATTCCCCAGGAGGCCAACGCCTCATCGGTGTCCGCTCCAGGCGACGAGGGGGGCTTGGAGACCTCTGACGGAGTCGCCGAGAAGCGAGGTGCTGGCGCTGGCTGCACCACTCCGTCAACTTCGACGAAGGTGCTGCGGCTTGTGGTGTGACGGTGTGAGGGCGCCTCGAAAGGAGACAAGACAGGCGTCGTGCACGCGTCGACGTCTTCGAAGATCTCGGTCCACTCCTCGCGGGTCTTCGACCTGAAGATCTGGGCGAACTTCTCCTTGAGGGCTGGCCAGTGCTCACGGTCCATCTGATCGGGCAGGTCGGCAGCGTCGAGTCCAAGGCCCCGAAGGAGCTCGGCATAGAACTTGCGCTCGATGGCTCCCACCGCCATGTAGCCACCATCGGCAGTTCCGTAGACCTCGTAGAAGTGTGCACCGGTATCGAGCATGTTGGCGCCTCTCTCTTCGCGCCAGAGCCCCGCCAGCTTGAAGGCGTGCGTCATCGTCATCAGCGACGCAGCTCCATCGACCATCGCTGCATCGACCACTTGACCAACGCCAGTTCGTCTCGCCTCGAGAAGTGCCGACGTCACCCCGAAGGCGAGCAGCATCCCGCCGCCGCCGAAGTCACCGACAAGGTTCAGCGGAGGGACGGGCGCGTCACCTGCACGGCCAATGGGCCAAAGTGCTCCAGCGATCGAGATGTAGTTGATGTCATGCCCGGCGCGGTCGCCAAGCGGACCATCCTGGCCCCAGCCCGTCATCCGTCCGTAGACGAGCGCCGGATTGATCGCCAGGAGCTCCTGGGGCCCGAGGCCCAGGCGCTCTGCGACGCCCGGACGAAAGCCCTCGACGAGCACATCGGCATCCCTAATGAGATCCTTGACGAGGGTGATCGCATCAGGGTTCTTGAGGTCGATGCCCACCGAGGGCCTCGATCGATTGAGCAGATCCCAGTTCGGCGCGCCGGGAGGCAGCGGCACACCGGGCCGCTCCAGGCGGAGGACATCTGCACCGGCATCAGCCAGCAGCATGCAGCCGTAGGGAGATGGTCCGATCCCTGCCAACTCGATGATCTTGATGCCGCTGAGCGGTCCGGCCACGTGGGCTCCCCTTTTGATCGTCCGTCGACGGCGTCGTCACGCACCCCGCCGCCGAGATCGTGGCGTCTGCGGGGAGGGCAGGTCAAGTGGGCTCGTGCCATGCTCACGAGCATGGAAGAGCCCGGAACCTTCACGCTGCCTGACGGCTTCCTCTTCGGAGTAGCCACCGCCGGCTTCCAGATAGAGGGCGGCTTCAACGGTCCTGCTGAACCCAGCAACAACTGGGCGACGTGGGAGCGTGACGGTGCGATCGAAGCCTCGGGCTCAGCTACTGGCTTCTACGACGACTTTGAGATGCAGCTCGAGCTGGCAGCGGGAATCGGTCTCAGCTCATTTCGACTCTCTGTCGAGTGGAGCCGCCTCGAGCCCAGCGAAGGCCAGTGGGATGACGCCGCACTCGATCACTACAGAACCATCATCCAGCGAATCGGTCAGCTCGGAATGACCCCGGTGGTCACACTGCAGCACTTCACACACCCCGCCTGGCTGGGGCCTGCGCCGTGGCGGGATCAG
>Ga0075017_100000486_pt1 | contig 22271 bp, 17 predicted proteins | sample AleBraG_ABR_2012_FD_71475 | JGI IMG/M metagenome (GOLD analysis project Ga0075017, IMG submission 71475) | Freshwater sediment microbial communities in response to fracking from Pennsylvania, USA - Alex Branch Run_MetaG_ABR_2012 | ecosystem: Environmental > Aquatic > Freshwater > Creek >... | reverse complement strand
TCCGCACGCCGGAGAGGTGGCAGAGTGGCCGAATGCGGCGGTTTGCTAAACCGTTGTACGGGCTAACACCTGTACCGAGGGTTCGAATCCCTCCCTCTCCGCCAGATTCCAGAATTCGTTTCCAAGAAATTTGAGAAGGCGGATGGATGATGCCCGCCGATGTTGAGCAGGGAAGAATTACGGGATAAGAAAATTACAGGATAAGAATTCCAGAGCATCGCCCGGTTGGGTTGTCCTTTGCCACAGCCGGAACCAGGGCAGTCCATAAACTGGAAACCCGGTCCATTTTGAGACATCGCAGTCCCCTCCCAAGTCACCCTCAGCCAGCAACACAATTAGGGTCAATGACTTAAACTGCCCCGCGGGTGGCCGCTGAGTTGCTTAGATATTCAGAGCCCTACTCAGAGTCTGATAACACATGCCCAAGCAGCATCCCATCATTCGTGCAGTCCTCACCGCAACTAACCTGCTACTTCTAAGGAGGGCGTTCATAGTTGTCGGAAGTGGAGTGGCTTTCGGGACCCTGGTGCGCTCCGTAAATTTGCTCCTGCGATCGCTTGGCGTACCACCCGAGCAGAATCTCTTCGATGAGACGATTATCGGAGGAGCCTTTGCGACAATTATTTTCATCTGGTCGAAATCGTCATTTGAGTTGCTGGATACCAACTCGCGGCTTAGGAAGTCAGCGCAAGCGGAACAAAAGTTAGCCGCCATCGTGCAGTTCTCCCAAGATGCCATCATCGGGAAAACTATAGACGGGATGATTACGAGTTGGAACGATGCTGCCGAGAGGTTGTATGGCTACACGGCGGCTGAGATAGTTGGGCTCAACGTGTCACTCCTGTTTCCATCGGAAAAGCAGGCTGAAATTCCTTTCCTGTTGGAGCGGATAAGGAGAGGACAACCAATAGAGCCTATTGAAACCCAGCGAATCACAAAGTCTGGTTCTCTGGTGGACGTATTGGTGACTGTCTCGCCTGTAAAAGATGCATCGGGGCAAATCATCGGAGCTTCGACAATTGCTCACGACATCACTCATCAAAAGCGTGCTGAGGAACAATTGCGATTGCAGTCCGCCGCTCTCGAAGCTGCTGCCAATGCCGTCGTGATCACTGATTTCCATGGCGCGATTATCTGGGTGAATCGTGCCTTCACTGCTCTGACTGGCTATAGCAAGGAAGAAGTAGTCGGCAAAAACCCCCGCCTGCTGAAATCCGGGGTGCAACCGGAAGCGTACTATGCCGAACTCTGGTCAACAATTTCTTCAGGCAGGGTCTGGCATGGGGAAATTGTCAACCAGCGAAAAGATGGAACAACCTATACCGAAGAAATGACGATCACACCCGTTAGCCGAGATGTCCGCAATCCGGCGAATCGGTATTTCATTGCCATCAAGCAAGACGTTACCGAGCGCAGGCGAGCGCAGGAATCACTGTTATTCAAAACCGCGTTGCTTGAGGCGCAAGCCGAGACAACGATTGATGGGGTCTTGGTTGTGGATGAGTTTGATCAGATCGTCTTTGCCAACAGCCGATTTGGCATCAACTTCGACATACCGGACGAACTGCTGAACACAAAAGACGATCAAATGGTGCTCAAGTACGTCACTGATAGAATCGAGGACTCCGATGCCTTCCTCAAGAAGGTAGAGTATCTCTATCGCCATCGGGATGAAAAGAGCCGAGATGAATTCAGATTTAAGAATGGGAAAGTGTTCGACCGATACTCGGCACCTCTGGTCGATTCAAAAGGACGATATCGTGGCAGAATCTGGTACTTTCGCGACATAACGGGCCAAAAAGTCGCTGAGGAGCGAGTCAAGTTCTTAGCGTATTACGATGCTCTCACCGGTCTGCCGAATCGGGTTCTCCTTCACGATCGGCTAGCCAAGGCAATCGCTGGAGCACGCCGTCGCAAGAACGAAGTTGCCCTTTTGTTCCTCGACCTTGATCAGTTTAAGCTTATCAACGACTCGATGGGACACATGGTCGGGGACATCCTCCTGCAAGATGTCGCTAGCAGGCTTAAGGGATGGGCGCGTGAACAAGACACTGTGGCCCGGTTAGGTGGAGATGAATTCCTCATCGTGTTGAGTGACGTAAAGAGCATCCCAGACGCGGCGATTGCCGCTGAGAGGCTGATGGACACAATGAACCCTGAATTTGTCGTACAGGGTCACCCACTGAATATTAGTTGCAGCCTAGGCATAAGCGTCTTTCCAGAACACGGCGCGGATGGTGGAACCCTGATCAAGAATGCGGATGCGGCTATGTATAGCGCGAAGGAGTCCGGACGTAACACCTTTCGGTTTTTCACCGACAACATGAACGCTCAGGTCGTGGAGCGATTGACCTTGGAGAACAGCTTGCGGCTGGCGATGGGTATGGAGGAATTCTTTCTCGTTTACCAGCCCCAAATGGACATGGTCACCGGAAAAATGATCGGGATGGAGGCGCTTCTCCGCTGGAAACACCCGACCTTGGGGCTCGTGCCACCCGATAAGTTCATACCCATTGCTGAAAACATCGGCCTGATTGTTTCCCTCGGCGAATGGGTGCTCAGGACAGCCTGCGGTCAAGCCCGGAAATGGCAAAACGCGGGGCTCCCCGCTATTTCAATCGCCGTTAATATATCGGCTGTCCAGTTCCGTCGAGAAGGCTTCTGTGACCTCATTAGAAAGGCACTCCGCGAGACTGGTCTCGCCCCGCAGTATCTAGAACTGGAGCTTACGGAGAGCCTTTTGTTGGCTGATGCAGGCGTGACCCTGTCAGTCATTCAGGAATTGAAGGCGATCGGGCTAACGCTAGCGATTGACGACTTCGGGACGGGCTATTCCAGCTTTAGCTACCTCAAAAAGTTTAGGGCGAACAAGCTTAAGATCGACCGCTCGTTCATTCACGATGTCGCCCTCAATCCGGACGACGCGGCGATAACAGCCGCTATCATCAGCATGGCAAAGAGTCTGAAGCTCAAGGTGATCGCTGAAGGGGTAGAAGACGAGGCTCAAATGTCATTTCTGCGATCACACCACTGTGACGAGATTCAAGGGTACTACTTCAGCAAACCCTTAACGGCCGATAAGGCTGCCGAAAAGTTACGCGACGGAATGCTACACGCTCTGTCTACGAGCGCCGGGGCGGGATAGGCGCAGGCCAAAATGGGCGTTGCCTGGCCAATTTCTATCCCGCAGACTTCTGCACAACCTCAATGGATGTTTATGGCAAGAGAGTTGCCGCAAGCACAAGAACCTTCGGGTTATTGGGCAGACTGATGCTCTGCACAACCTTCGTCGGAGCCAGAACCAACCGGTACTGATAGAGACTGAACGTCCGCTTATCCTTGGTGCCGGTGTCGAGATTCCGGTACGCCATGGCTACGGCTTCGGACTCCCGTGGATATTTTTGTGGAGTAAACCAATCGCTGAAGCTTTGAACGAATTTCGAATTCGTTCCATCCGTGTAGTTGATGGTTACGGTCTGGGCTGCCTGATTCCCTTCCACGCCTGTCCCAAACAACAAGATGGCGGAGAACTGGCCCTGCGGTAGCGAAACCGTTTGGCCACTGGAACCGACCGCATCCGGCGCGTTGGCGGGTCCAAAGTCGAATAATGTTCCGCTCAAAACCCGCGAAGTGGTGAGCAGGTTCGCTGAGTACGAATTGCCCAGGCCATCGAGGCCGCCGGTGGTATACGTCGTTCCGTCCTGGTAGATTCCGTTGACGTTGAATTCCGAAGACAGCTCGACCTGGGTGCCAGTTCCAGTTGTGCCAACGGCTGCGCTGACAACCAATGTGAGAGTAAGGGTTTTGGTGATGGCGCCAGAGGTGCCTGTCACGGTTACAGAAGTGAATCCGGTGCTCGCCGAGGGACTGGCCTTGAAAACTACCTTTCGCGCGTTCCCCTGCCCTGTGACCGCCGCTCGCACTCCTTTCGGCAGACTCGACAGACTCAGGGTCACCGTACCGTTAAAGCCGTTCAAGTCCGTGATTTTGATCAACGCAGCGGTAGTTGAGTTTTGATTCAAGAAAACATTCGATGGTCCGGAAAGCGTAAAGCTCGGGCTTCCGACTGCGGTGTTGATCGCACTGGCGTATTGTGCCGCCAGACCATTGCCCACGAAGTCGTCATACAGCCACATGAACCCGCCGGTAATTCCACATTGACTGTTCCAGCCCGTCATAATGGTTTGAACCTGGCTGGGAGTGTCGACGAGATCCCACAGTCCGGGAAATACCGGAACACTGCCGAAATTCCATCCGACGCATGGATTATTTCCGCTGCCGCCGGCATACGCCTGCAGGTGTACACCATCCACCGTGCCAGGAAGTTGAGTGTTAATTTGCGAAACGACATTCGTCCAGTAGCTCGCGTTGTCGAAAGCGTCCGGCATCGCGTGGTAACCGAGTTGGCCCAGCATCACGCCAAACGCAATCGTGGTCGGAGAATTGAAGCTGTTCTCATCGTCGAAGTCGATGGCATCGAGAGCCGGGATGGCAGCTTTCAGAGCCTGAAAGTCCTTATACAGAATGCTGCTGGGTCCGGTGCCCTGTGCCTTGACCAGAGCTGTGATGTTTTCCCAGTCTCCGAAGTTGGATGAGCCGATGCTGAACGTAACTCTCTTCACCGTCCCTTGTTTGAGCGTGGCCATGTCTGCGGCAAAGTTGGGATAGCTCTGGTCGCCCACATAAACGCCGTTGGCGGTCAACGGAAACTCCCCATTGAAGTTCAAGTCGCCGGTGCTGCCGACCTCGACGCTCCACACAATCGCCTCGGTGTAACCGGAATTCTCAATCTCAGTAATGCTTGAGGCGTTCTTGTAAAACGGCCCGCCGCCAAAGATTCCGGTAAATCCAGCCTGAGCAGACGCAGCTTCGCCCAAGAATACCGCCGAGAAAAGTAAAAGAAGGAGAACTGTCGCGCCGTGGGCGACAAGTGCCTGGCAGGAAGAGAGTGCTAATCGGGTCTTTAATGAGTGCGCCACATGGTCTCCTAGATGGGGGTACTCAATCGGCTGCTTGCGGCCATGGACGCGGGTTTTGGTTCGTCACCACCTTCGTCCCCAAGGTCGCGCCAGATTATACCTCATGGCTTGCACTCTGCGTGCTGGCGGCCAACCGGATCATGTAAGAGCGCGATCCAGGTGAACATAGCCGCCATCAACAAACAAATGCTGGCCGGTGGTGTGGCTGGACTTGGACGAGATCAGGAACACGACCATCGATGCAATCTCCTCCGCCGTCGTCATGCGTTTCTCCAGCGGAATCTTGGTAAGGATGGTCTTCAGCTTTTCTTCGGGATTCGGCAGGGTGTCCAGCCATTTGCGGTAGAGCGGCGTCATCACCTCGGCCGGAATGACGGTATTCACACGAATCCCATAGGGCAGAAGTTCCGCCGCCCACTCTCGGGTGAGCGCCATGATGGCGCCTTTCGAGGATGCGTATCCCGAGGTGTTTCCCTGCCCCGTGACAGCCGTCTTGGAACCGAGGTTAACGATCGTTCCGCGCGCAGCCTTCAGGTGCGGCAAAGCGTAATGCGCCATGCTGTAGTAATGCACCAGATTGCGGTTGAGCGAGGCCACGTATTCTGCGGGACTACCACGTTCGAGCCCAACGGTGTCATTGCGCCCCGCGTTGTTCACGAGCGCGTCGATCCTTCCAAAAGTCTTTACAGTCTGCGCAACGGATTGCGAACAGCTTTCTGCAGTCGCTAAGTCAACGGTGATTAGCTCGCAAGCGGCGCCGCTGTTGCGCAGGTCGTCTTGCAGCTGCTTGCCTGCTGTGGAATCGCGGCCCACAATCACGGGAATTGCGGCTTCACGCGCGCACGCGCGAACAATGGCAGCGCCAATCCCCTTTGCGCCGCCAGTAACAATGACGACCTTATCTTTCAGTTGCAGGTCCATGCGTCAGCCTCGCAGGTTGAAGAAGCCGCCATCGATCGGATAGTCGACACCCGTAATGAACGCGGCCTCGTCCGAGCACAGGAACAAGGCGAGGGAAGCGACTTCCGCCGGCTCCGCCATTCTTCCAATGGGTTGCGACTTTGCTAGCTTCTGGAACATTTCCAGCTCGCGTCCGGGATAGTTTTTCTGCAGAAACGCGTCGACAAAAGGGGTGTGGACCCGCGCCGGCGAAATGCAATTGCAGCGGATGCTGTGCGCCAGATAGTCCCGCGCAACCGAATACGTCATCGCGATGACCGCACCCTTGCTCATCGAATAAGCGAAACGATCTGGCAGCCCCGCCGATCCGGCGATGGACGCCAGGTTTAGAATCACGCCGCCGCCGTTTTCTTTCATGTGTCCGACCACGGCATGCATGCAGTTGTAGAACCCCTTGATATTCACTCGCACGATACGGTCGAAGTCCTCGTCGGTCGTGCTTTCCACGGTGCCGACATGTGAGACTCCAGCGTTGTTGATCAGGATGTGAATGCGCTCCTGGCGGAACAGCTCCTCGAACTTGGCTTTCACATGCGCCTGGCTGGTTACATCGCAGAGATGAGCGGAGGCGGTGCCGCCGGCAGCCACAATCCGGCCACAGGTGTCGGACGCGGCGGCCTCGTTCACGTCCAGAATGCGGATGACCGCGCCATGCGCTGCAAATCTCAATGCGATGGCCTGCCCAATACCACTTCCGCCACCGGTCACCACGGCGACCTTGCCATCCAGACGAAACTGCTTTGCGTTTTCGTTGGTCAAAGCGAAACGCCCCGCTTCCAGGGAATGAAGTCTTCCTGGGCTTTCAGTTCAGCTTTCGTTCGCACCTTTCCGCTCGCAACCTGGATTACCAGTTCCATGATCGCCTCTCCCATCTGCTCGATGCTTTTCTCTCCAGCGATGATCGCTCCTGTGTCGATGTCGATGATGTCGTGCATCCGTTGCGCCAGGTCCGAGTTAGTAGCGAGCTTCACCACCGGGGCGATCGGGTTGCCAGTCGGCGTGCCGAGACCGGTAGTAAACAACACCACGTTTGCCCCGGCGCCGACTTGTGCAGTCACGCACTCGACATCGTTGCCTGGCGTGCATTGCAGGTTAAGGCCGGATTCGGTCGAGTATTCGGGATAATCGAGCACGGCGGTCACTGGAGACGTGCCGCCCTTCTTCGCCGCTCCGGCCGATTTCATAGCGTCCGTCAACAGGCCGTCGCGCATGTTGCCGGGGGAAGGATTCATATCAAAGCCGGACCGCACGGCTGCGGCGCGCGCGGCGTAGTCGCGCATCAATTGGATAAAACGGTTGCCGACGGCGGCGGTTTTGCCGCGATTAATAAGTTCCTGTTCTACGCCGCACAACTCCGGAAATTCCGAGAGGATCGTCCTGCCGCCCAGAGCGGCCAGCAGATCGGCCGTGTGTCCGATGGCGGGATTCGCCGAGATGCCGGAGAAGCCGTCCGACCCTCCGCATTTCAGTCCCACGCACAGGTCGGAAAGCGGGGCGGGCGCGCGCTGCGCCTTGTTGGCTTCGACCAGCCCAAGAAACGTTTGACGGATCGCATCCGACATCATCGAGGCCTCGGAGCCGCTGCGTTGTTGCTCGAGGATGAACAGAGGCTTGTCGAACTTGGGATTGCGTTTGCGGATTTCTTCGCGAAGGATCGGGACCTGCGCGTGCTGGCAGCCCAGACTCAGGACCGTGGCCCCTGCCACGTTGGGATGGTGAATATAGCCTGCTATGAGCCCGCAGAGATTGTTGGAATCCTCGTGCGTTCCACCACACCCGCCTTCGTGAAGCAGAAACCGGATGCCGTCGACGTTCTCGAACACGCGGCTGCGTTGGGGAGACACCGCGTCGCTTGGTAAGTCGAGTGCGGCGATTTCTTTGGTCTTTCCGTCCCGATACAGCTTCACCAGTTCCGCAACTTGCTTGCGATAAACCTGTGGCGCGGCGAAGCCCAGCTCTTCTTCGAACGCCTGCTTCAGAACCTGTATGTTTTTGTTCTCACAAAATACGAGAGGAACGACGAGCCAGTAATTTCGTGTGCCGGTTTGCCCATCGGACCGGCGATATCCCAGGAAGGTGCGATTGGTCCAAGGCGAAACGTCCGGTCGTGTCCAGTGGTATTCGCCCGACCGTTCGCGGAAGGGTGCTGCCTCATGTTGGATGTTGCTGATCGTCAGCAGCCCGCCGGTGGGGATTGCCTTGGTTGTCTTGCCCACCAGAACACCGTACATAGTGACGTCGTCGCCCACAGCGAGGCCTCTCATGGCGAACTTATGCTTGGCGGGCACGTTCGTGGGTGGGGTGTAGGTCTGGCCTTCGAAGGCAACCGGTTCGCCGGCTTTCAAGTCGGTAAGAGCGATGAGAACGTTGTCCCGGGAATCGAGTTGGAGGACGCGGGGATGCATCACAGTTGGAGACGTCAATCTCGAGCCTTGGCAGACGCGAACGGCAGGCCCGCTAATTGCGCGCAGCCATTGTAAAACAAGGAGGGACTCGAGAGTCTGTCACGCCGCAGTCAACCGATAAAAGCGCCGCGCGTTGCCGCCCAGCACACCATCGCCCCATTCCGGATTGCTTCGGAGGACATAACTTTCCACAACTTGGATGGCGCGCGCGTACGATGCTGCCACCAGGCACACGGGCCAATCGGAGCCAATCATCAGCCGATCCGGGCCAAACGATTCAAAAGCGACGTCCAGATACGGCTCGATCTGCTCGGGTTCCCAGCGCTGCCAGTCCGCTTCGGTCACCAACCCCGAGAGTTTGCAGAACACGTTCGGGAACGCGGCCATCCGCCGGATTCCCTGCGCCCAGGAATCGATTGCGCCGCTCTTGATCGGCGGTTTGGCCAGATGATCGAGAACGAAGCGCTGCCGCGGGAAACGGGCCACAAACTCGGCGGCTACAGGAAGGTGCCGGGCGTAAATCAGGATGTCATACGCCAGATCAAACTCTTCGAGCACGGAAATGCCTCGTAGAAACTCCGGCTGCACCAGGAAACGATCATCCGGTTCAGCCTGCACGATGTGGCGGACACCGACCAGCTTGGGATTTCCTGCAAAGCCCTTCAGTTGCGACCGCACTTCCGGAGACCGCAGATCGACCCATCCGACCACCCCTAGAATTGAGGAAGAACGTTGGGCCAACTCCAGCAGCCAGCGAGTCTCTTCCAGCGATTGTCGCGCCTGCACCGCAACCGACCCTTGGAAGCCGCCGCTCTCCAGTTCGAGCTTGAGAACCCCGGGCAGGAAATCGCGGCGTAGCGCGGCCATCGAGTCGTCGATCCAGCCATACTCGTCCGGGCTGTATCGCCAAAAATGCTGGTGGGAGTCGATACGCATCCGAGTTGCGTTCCCTAGTCGCGCCATCCTGATCAGACCAACGGAGAACGTCTAGCTTAATGTCGGGTTACTTGCGGTGTCACGCCAGCGTCTTGACTCGGGTGCGAACCTTTTCGAACTGATAGGTGCCGAGCCCGCGCTTGGCGGCCATCTTCAAATAAGGCAGAGCGTCAACTTCCATGTTCCAGTAGGCCTTCGCTACATAAGCATCGAGCGCGACGGGATCGGTTCCCGCGACCAGAGTTTTCTTCAGCAGCACATCTTCGAGATTGCCTCCGGTGGGGCCATTGCGAAGGAGAATCCGGTAACAATCGATGATAGTCAAAGTTGGACGCACAAAGTCGGCAAGGTCCACCAGGCTCTCGTGGATCTTCTGATGTAGTTGATTACGTTGCCCACCCAGCATTCCATACCAATTCTTCATGCCCAGAGTCGCGCCCGTGAGGCCGTGGTGCTTCGCGATCGGGATATTGATGACTTTGTCGACACTGAGGAAGGTGTCGAGAACGGGCCAGGCCCGCAGAACTTCGCCCTCCAGGTCCACTTCCTTGAATCGGGAGGGATCGGGAAGAATAACCTCCGCGCCTGCGCGCAGTGCGGCTTCCGCGATGCCCGACCGCTGAAAGCAGCGGCGCGCATCGTTGCAGCTCACGTCGGTCACGATGACTCGCTTGGCTCCCGCGTTCGCGCACTGGCGAACTATTTCCGCAACCACGTCCGGATTGGTGTTGGCCGCCTGTTCTGGAGTGCGGTCCCAGCCGATGTTTGGCTTGACCAGAACGACGTCGCCGCGCGCGATGAAACGCCGCATTCCTCCGAGTTCTTCGACCGCCTGCCGCGCCAGTTGTGCGGGATCCTCGCCCTGGATGATAGCCATCTCGGGCAGCGTCGGATCAGCCGCTACGGTGTGGCCATGTTTCACAGTCATGGCCAGGGCGGCCTCGGGACGCCAACTGTGTTCGCTGAGCCAGAGACCCAGCCCGGCGGCTCCGGCGCTGGCTCCGGTGACACGCAGCAGCTTGATGAGTGCTTCGCGGCGGCTTACTGGAACATTGTTGGTTGGCATAGAACACCCCCTAATCGCTATCCCTTCTTTCGGTTCAGCAGGATCTGATTGGTGCGGGAGCGACTTTCTCCGACCGAGGTCACGTAGACCGCGGGACGATCCTGCACCGGGCAGGCATGCTCGCAAGCGCCGCAACCGACGCAGCGCGCGGGATCCAGATACGGCTGCTTCACTTGCTTGATGTTGCCGGCAGCGTCGATCACTTCCGCCGGGCGAAGATAGACCGCCTTGGGTGAGGTCGGACACCATTCTTCACAGACGATGCAATCCGTGGCCATAGCCCAGGGCAGGCATCGGCCACGATCGTAGAATGCCGTGCCCAATCGAATCGGTTTCGAGGCACCGGTAACATCCACCGACCATCCTTTTTCTCTGGGGGTGATCTCCCAGATGGCGCCAGTCGGGCAAACTTGCGAGCACAACACGCAACTGGTTTCGCAGTAGCCAATGCGCGGCACCAGCACCGGCGTCCAGAGACCTTCAAGGCCAGCCTCGGTCATCGTGGGATGAAGCGCATTGTTTGGACAAACCTTCATACATTCGCCGCAACGAATACAGCGCGACAAAAAGAAATCTTCATCCAGGGCTCCAGGAGGACGCAGCAAACGCTCGTGGCGTTCTGCCGCGAATCCAGGAGTGGTGCGCAGCAGGGGAACCAGCGCAGCGCCTGCGGCCAGTCCGGTGAGAACTTTGCGTCGTTGCAAATTGGCGCCAAGGGTCTTTTGTGTGGGAAAGAATTTGAATTGCAATCCGTGTTCGGGGCATTCATCCACGCAATTCATACACAGATGGCACTCGGCCTGATGCCAGGGGACTCCGCCGACGGGATCGTCGCCGCCCTGGCAGCGCAGCAGGCAACGATTGCAATCGTTACAGTGCTCGGGATGCTTGACCAGACCGAGCACTGACCAGCGCGACACAATGCCCAGCAGCGCACCCAGTGGGCAAAGTGCGCGGCACCAGAAGCGCGTGATGCGGAAGTTCAGCGCAACCAGAAAGACGAAAATGAGACCGAGCCAAACTCCTTGCCGGAAGTAGGGCTGTTTGAAGCTGAGCAGCAGCGCTCCCAAGATGAAGTGCAGCACACCGCCGACGATTTGAACGGGGCCAAACCGGCTGTGTTCGAGCACGCTCAGCGCGGCGCGTAAACCGTAGTTGCTTGCGGGCAGAATCGACAAGCCCATCGAGCGCACCAGCAACGAGAACGGATCCAGCCATCCCACGATGCCTGTGCCCAGCACAGCTGCGACGAGGGTCCCGATGAGCAAGTAATATTTCGTGGTCTGCCAGCGCTTGTAGCGGTTCGATTCAATGAGTTGCTTGCCGCGTTTTCGCTCTGATTTGAAGCTGCTGAAGAAATGATGGACAGATCCCAGAGGGCAAATCCACCCGCAGAAAAAGCGCCCGAGGAACATGGTGGGAATCAGAACTACCAGGCTCCACAGCAGCCCACGGTAGAGGGCATGGCTTGCGAGCGCGTTCGAGAGCGCGACCAGCGGGTCCAGCTGGAAGAATAGGCCGACCGGGTAAGGAAGCCGGATATCGCTTCCCGAGGCTGCCAACGATCCGCGAAACTCGGTGCGCAGCAGCAGGAAGAGGAATAAGAGAAAGAAGACAACCTGCGAAATCGTGCGTAGCTTGGTCGGTTTCAAAAAGCGCACAGGTGCCCCTCAGGATCGAGTCCGGACGACCCGATTGCCCCAGCGCAAGGTTGGGCTTTGGCAAGTTGCCCGGGTCTTTGCGCCGTGGACCTTTAATGTTCGGTCCGACCCATGCGATCTATCTGTGACCATAATCACGTCTCCTCGTGTTCGTCGGGCCGTCCGTTGAATGATGCGGGGAAAACTTTGTCAGGTATAGCATTGGGGGCACACTGGACGGCTCCGAGAAGGGGGGCAACTTGACGGCTCGATCAATTGAAAAACTGCTCATTTTAGTCTGGTTTGCAGTGCCTTTGAGTTCCTCGCAGAGTGCGAGTACGGCTGGCCAAGCGGCTGCGGCCGACCCACCTCAGCCTGCGCACCTCACAGCCGAGCAAGACCATCAACGCACGATGGATCTTCTGCATATCAGCTCTCTGCGGCGAGGCGCGGACGGCGATCCGAAATCTCCCCAAGCCGCGAATTACGACGAATCCAAGGCAAAGCCGTACCCAAAGCTTCCCGATCCGCTGCTGTTAAAGAATGGCCACACGGTTACGACGGCAAAGATGTGGTGGGAACAGCGGCGCCCGGAGATCGTGGAGGATTTCGAGCGCGAGGTCTACGGCCGCGTGCCGAGGAACACACCCATCGTGCATTGGGAAGTGACCAGTACGACCAAGGAAATGCAAGGCGACGTCCCGGTCATTACCAAGAAATTGGTCGGACACGTGGATAACTCAGCCTACCCACTCGTGACCGTGGATATCGATCTGACTCTAACGACTCCTGCAAATGCAAACGGCCCGGTACCGGTAGTGATCGAACTCGGCTTGAGCCCGGAGGTGCTGGCTTCGCTGATGAAGCGCTTCCCGGAAATGTTCTCTCCGAGCTCCGGACCCACATGGCAGCAACAGGTTATCGCGAAGGGCTGGGGTTACGCCGTCTATATCCCCACCAGCGTGCAACCGGACAACGGAGAAGGACTCACCGCAGGCGTGATTGGGCTCGTGAACAAAGGCCAGCCTCGCAAGCTCGACGACTGGGGCGCGCTGCGTGCCTGGGCATGGGGCGCCAGCCGCGTGCTCGATTACTTTGAGACAGACAAATCGGTCGACGCGAAGCAAGTCGGAATCGAAGGCCACTCGCGCTACGGCAAGGCCTCGCTGGTCGCGATGGCTGATGATCAGCGGTTCGCGATCGCGCATATCAGTTCGTCTGGCGAAGCAGGAGCCAGACTCTTCCGCCACAACTTTGGAGAGCAGATCGGTAACGTGGCTGGAACAGGTGAATACCACTGGATGGCCGGCAACTTTCTGAAGTACGCAGGACCGCTCACCGAAAATGATTTGCCGGTGGATGCGCACGAGTTGATTGCGCTGTGCGCCCCGCGCCCAGTATTTGTCGGGGCGGGCGCAACCAATGGCGACGGCTGGGTGGATGCGAAGGGCATGTTCCTGGCAGTGGTGGGCGCCGGTCCTGTCTATAAGCTTCTGGGCAAGAAGGACCTTGGCAGCATCGAATTTCCTGCGATTGAGACCGCACTGATCGACGGTGATATTGCCTTTCGACAGCATAGTGGCGGGCACACGCCCGCACCGAATTGGCCGACGTTTCTCACGTTCGCCGGACGCTATATAAAAGTGCAACCGCGGAAACCATGAACCACGCTGCTTCGGTTTAGAATCAAGACGCCAAAACGCAGTTGCTGCTAAGAGGCTGACGCTTTAGGGAGGAAAACGTGAGAGCTACGGGAAACCTTGCACACAGTCCGGGTGCGTTCGACATCACTACGCAGGCGTTCAACAAGAGCAAGACGCCGCTTCTCTCTCCGCGGAATTGGGGTGCCCTTTGCATCGTATTAGTAATGACGATCGGCGCGGGCCTAGCGCAGACGAACGACCTGGGCATCTTCACAAGTGAAGGAAGCGTCGGACAAACGCCACCGGGCGTTAAGGCACAGTACGATCGGGCGAAAGGCAAGTATCGAATAACCGGGGGCGGCGCGAATGTGTGGGGCACGGCGGACGCATTCTACTTCGTTTGGAAGAAAGCATCAGGAGACATGACTCTCACCGCCGACGTGCAATGGGTGGGCACAAGCAGCGCAGAACATCGCAAGGCTTTACTCATGATTCGGCAGAGTCTGGATCCGGGATCGGCATATGTGGATGCCGTTTCTCACGGCAGCGGACTTACCTCGTTGCAGTTTCGCGGCGCAGCCAACGAACAGACCTATCAAGTCATGACCCAGGTTGACGGACCGGTGCGGCTGCGTATTGAGAGGAAGGAGAGCCGATTCACCATGTATGCGGGAAAGCCAGGCGAGGAATTGAAGCCGATTGGCCCGGTTGAATTTATCGGTCTGCAAGATCCGGTCTATGTGGGTCTCGGTGTCTGCTCACACGTCGCGACGACTTTGGAGACCGCGATCTTCTCCAACGTGAAGCTTGAGGAAACGGCCGTCACGAAATAGGCAGACCACCCACGCTGTTGCAGGCCATTCAGACAGGCTTGTAGCTGAAAAGCTTTTGGCATTCGTCTCGGAGAAAACCGCCGGTGACCGGGATGGGATGATTGCCCTTCTCGAACACAAACCGGCAAGAAATGAGGCAGGCCCTCCACTTGAAGTCCTCCGTGCCGCGCTTTCGGCCATACGCAGCGATGTCTTCCTGAGAGACGCCATAGACCACCGCTCCAATTCTCGCCCACACGCAAGCCCCTGAGCACATCGCGCAGGGCTCATGCGTGGTATAGAGCACGAAGTCCGGCAAGTAGCGGCCATAGCCACTGCATACGTATTTGAGCGTCTCCAGCTCTACGTGCTTGATGCTGGACCCCGAGGTTTTGACCCGGTTGCCGGCGTTGGCAATCACGACCTCGCGACCGGCCACGGCTCGAGTGATAACGGCTCCGATGGGATAGTCGCCTCGATCGCGAGCGCGCTTGGCCTCCGCGATAGCTAGCTGCATGAACTTCTTTTTCGGTTTGTAGGAAGCAGGGATCATAGTGTTGGGCAGGCTAATTTCCTTCCACATCTTAGTGTGCTCCGGTCTGCCTCATCTTGCCTATTGCGAACGTCGGTAACGGCCCGCGGCGCAGGTTTGTCGTAAACTGATCGCGTGTGGGGGCGTTTGTGGGGGAAGTGAAATCAGGGGCCGAGGGTCGCGGTGCCGAGAACGCACCTGACCACCAAATCCGCGGCGGCGTAAGGCAGGCACAACCGCCGATCGAGACCGACGCAATCCATGTCACTCCGCAGGCCCGCGTCGCGGCAGGCTTGCAGTCCGTGCTCAAAGCAGCCGAGTTTACCCTCAAAGAACCGGGCCTGGTGAGAGGTATCACCGCGCTGTCTCATCTCAATCAGTTTGACGGAATCGATTGTCCGGGGTGCGCTTGGCCCGATCCCGATCAAGACCGGTCACTCAACGAATACTGTGAAAATGGGGTCAAGGCCATCGCTGAAGAGGCCACGGCGAAGCGCTGCACTCCTGATTTTTTCCGCTCGTGGAGCGTGGCGGAACTCTCGCGACAATCCGACTACTGGCTGGGCCACCAGGGACGATTGACCCATCCTATGGTCTTGCGGTCCGACAGCGACCATTACCTAGCGATTTCCTGGGAAGAGGCGTTCGCCATGATTGCGAACGAGCTTCGTGCCTTGAGCAGTCCCGACCAAGCGATTTTTTACACCTCGGGCCGCACCAGCAACGAGGCCGCGTTCCTGTATCAGCTTTTCGCGCGCCAGTTCGGCACCAACAACCTGCCCGACTGCTCCAACCTGTGTCACGAGTCCTCAGGGCTGGCTCTTAAAGAAGTGATCGGAGTGGGCAAGGGAACCGTCCGACTGGAGGACTTCGACCTCGCCGACACCATCCTTATTATTGGACAGAATCCTGGGACCAACCATCCGCGCATGCTGGCCACGTTGCAACGGGCGGCCCGGCGCGGGGCGACGATTGTCAGCGTGAACCCGCTGGCGGAAGCCGGGTTGACCCGCTTCAAGCACCCCAAGGATGTTCTGAGCCTCTTCGGGCCCGGGACGAAGATCGCCAAACATTTCGTGCAAGTTCGACTAAGCGGGGACTTGGCGTTCTTCCAAGGCCTGTGCAAGGAAATTCTGGAAGAGGAAGCTAGGCGGCCGAGGCAGGTGGTCAACCGGTCGTTTATCGAGCAGAAGACCAGCGGCTTCGAAGATTTTCGCGCCGCGATTGCCGCGGTTTCGTGGGATGAAATTGTCGAGCAGAGTGGAATCTCACGGCCTCAAATTCGTGAAATCGCGGAAGTCGTCATGCGGTCGAAGGCCATGATCGCCTGTTGGGCCATGGGACTAACGCAGCAACGGCAGGCCGTCGCCACCATTCAGGAAATCGTCAACCTGATGCTGCTGGGGGGGCACATCGGGCGGCCGGGCGCGGGAGTCTGCCCGGTGCGAGGGCACTCCAACGTACAAGGCGACCGCACCATGGGCATCTGGGAAAGGATGCCGAACAGTTTTCTCGACAAGCTTCGCGATGTGTTCGGATTCGAGCCCCCTCGCAGGCATGGCTGGGACGTTGTCGATTCGATCAAGGCTATGCATCGAGGCGAGGCAAAGGTGTTCTTCGCGATGGGCGGAAATTTTCTGTCGGCGACCCCCGATACGGAATTTACGGCCGAGGCCTTGTCGCGTTGCACTCTGACCGTGCATGTCTCGACCAAGCTGAACCGGGCTCACGTGATCACTGGAAGACAAGCGCTGATCTTACCGTGTCTCGGCCGCACGGATCGCGATGTGCAGGCCGCGAGTCCCCAGTTCGTGACCGTCGAGAATTCGATGGGGATCGTGCATACTTCGCGCGGAAATCTGGAACCGCCGTCGGATCAGCTTCTGAGCGAACCGGCGATTGTTGCGCGATTGGCGACCGCAACTCTCGGAGGCCGAACAAACGTGGCGTGGATGCAGCTCATCGAGGATTACGATCGCATTCGTGATTTGATCGCTCGCGTCGTGCCGGATTGTGAGGACATGAACCGCCGCGTTCGGCAAAAGGGCGGATTCTACCTGCCGAATGCAGCGCGCGACGACGACTATAAAACAAAGACTGGCAAAGCGCGCTTCTCGATCTCGACCATCGAGCCGGTTTGCCTTGAGCCGGGCCAGTTCCTGCTGACGACGCTCCGCACGCATGATCAGTACAACACGACGATTTACGGCCTCGACGATCGCTATCGTGGCATCTTTCATGGCCGCCGCGTCGTGTTGATCAATTCCGCCGATATGAAGGAACACGGCTGGAAAGCGGGTGAGCAACTGGACATCACCAGCCATTTCTGCAACGAGGGTAAAGAAGAACTGCGGACCGCTGCCCGCTTCGTGGCCGTGCCGTATGAGATTCCTCGACGCTGTGTGGCGACGTACTTTCCGGAAGCCAATGTGCTGGTGCCGATCAGCAGCGTCGCGTTGAGGAGCAACACTCCGACATCGAAGGCCGTGATCGTGAGTTTTTCCGGTCGCGAGCGCACGACGAAGCCGTGAAGGACCCGGAACGCTTCGTTCCAGCGACCTCGGAAAGTCTCTGAGGTCCACGAGGAGTTTGCCGGCTCCCGCCAACCTTTGTTCGTGATTCGTAACGCAAAGCACTTCCGCGCGAATTTCTCGCCCGCGTCATGCAGAATGCCTTCAACCATGAGGGGGGAGAGGAGTGGATTCCGACGACTGCTCGAATTGCAACGGCACCGGATATGTTGCGAAGCCTGTGGACTTGAACGGTAAGGCCGAAGGCGTCGCGTTTATCCGCTTGAAATGCCCTGTTTGCGGGGGCACCGGCCGGAATCGCCCAATCCCACCTACGGCCGCGGGCTGACCGCACGGCCTGCGGTGCTTGCGAAACGTACGGAACCGGGCCGTCACTTCCCGTCCTAACGGTTGACGGTCCGGCCCGGACGTTGCAAGTTGGAGCCTGCTTCACCCAATCCTGTTTACTGATTTGATTCGCGACAGACTTGATTCGCGACAGACCCGTCGCGCGTTCAGGCGATTCCCGCCGCTTTGACGCGGCTCCGCCGACCGGCGGTTGCGGTCTCAACCCGATTTCGGCCGTTGGCCTTGGCGCGGTAGAGCGCCTTGTCTGCCGATTGCAGGACAAGCTCGGGGCTGGGCTTCTGCTTTGTGGAGGTCGCGACACCGATGCTTACGGTCACGGACAGCGGCGACGGCGCCTTCTCCTCTGCCAGTTGTCGAATCGCATGTCCTTTTCGCGCGCGACCGCGCGTGCGCTCGTTGCGCCGGTCCGGTCCCCGCGGAGCCTGACGCCGGTCACCAGTTCGCATGCGGAATTCCGAGGTTTCGATCGTCGCACGCAACTGCTCCAGATGACCGATGATTTCAGGGGTGGCTTTACCCGGGAAAAGAATCGCGAACTCCTCCCCGCCGCAACGAAAAGCCTGGCCCCCACCTGTTACGCGGGCCAGACAGGCCGCGACCAATCGTAAGACCTGGTCTCCGGTATCGTGGCCATAAGTGTCATTGAACCGCTTGAAGTGATCGATGTCGACGACCGCGATCGCGTAAGGATCCTGCAGCCGTAGGAGCGCATCGTTAAAGGCCCGGCGCGAGGGCAGAGCCGTCAGTTCATCGTGATAGGCAAGAAGGTAGGAGTTCTCGATGATCGAAGCCGCCAGGATGCAGGCCGCAGCAGCCGAGTACACGGTCGAAATGCGCGTCGTCCCGGTAAAGCGAAGGGAAAGGAAGAAGGCAACGAGTGACCATAGGAGGGCGCTGTCGACCAGCTTGCGGATGAGGAAGAACCGCAGGAGCAGAAAAATTCCCGCCGTAGCGAACACAAGCAGGGCATAGCTGGGCAAAGAGAACGTAGCCGCGACATGATGACGGGAAGGCACCACGGGCGATGGTTCGGCGGCGTTGCAGAGCACAGCCACGGTCAGGGATTGCACGAATAAAAACAAACCGATAGGCGCAACGCTCGAAACAGTGAAGCCACGCTCGTGCATCAGCGCGATTAGAACGAAGTTGAGCGGCACCAGAACCGCCACCGCTTGCAAGGCCGTCCACCCAGGCGTCCCGGCGACGGCATGCGCGGCTCCCGACAGCGCGATCGCCTGCTGGGCCAGAGACAGCACGAACAAAGCAAAGAATGCCCGGCTGGAGTGAAACCGCCAAGCCAGCAGCATGCCTCCGATCAGCGCGCAATAGTAGAGAAAGCTCAGAGCGGGCAAGGCCAGCGTCAGCCAACCGGATTGGACAAGCACGGCGACACCAAGGAGCAGAACTCCGCCCGGCACCAGCAGAGACTTCAGCGTCGCTGTACTCCACACCCGCAAGGCGTGACTCCAATCGGAAAATTCCCTTCGAAATTATCTCCAGCGGGCAGGCAAAACGGAATTGGCCGCCGAGGTTCGCACCGGGATGGAAACTTGACGAGCATCTCGAGGATTTCCTCATTTGAAATCGAGCACCGTTTCTGCACCTACAGACCTTGGTGTGGGCGTGGTTTCGGCTGCAGTTGAGCAGTTTCTAACTAGACTGGGGCTGTTGGATTAAGGACGGTTCACGTTTATGATGAAGTCCGTGGCCGCGGCCTTCAGGAGCCTCACCATGGGAGTGATCATGACAGGAATGGGATCCGACGGCGCCGCAGGAATGCAGGCCATCCTCCGCCAGGGCGGGCTCACCATCGGCCAGGATGAAGCAAGTTGTACCGTCTACGGCATGCCTCGGGCTTGCGCTGAGTTGGGTGTTCTCCGCCGCGTCGTTCCGCTCTCCCACATCCCATCCCAGATCCTGCAGGCTACCCGTTACCGCAAGCATGCCTGACCAGGTCCTGCTTCCCCGTCTGGAATTCCGCTCGATCCAGCAATTGCCTCACCTTCCCCAACAGCACTCCCGTGGAAAACGGTTTCGCCAGGCATTCCACATGCTCCCCTGCATCCATTCCCATCTGATCTGCATATCCGGTGACCAACAGAGTCTTGAGTCCCGGATTCTCTCGCTTCAGTTTCTCCGCCAACACACGCCCGTTCTCTCCCGGCAGAACCACGTCCGTCAGAAGCAGATCCACTGCGCCGCAACGACGATCGTAAGCCAGCAACGCTTCGCCCGCATTCTGTGCGGTCACCACTTCGTATCCTGCGGATCGCAGAACCTCACAGGTCACTTCCCGCACAAATACTTCATCTTCGACTAACAGAATCGTCTCCGCTCCAACCAACCCTCCCAGTTCCGTGATCCCGCACCAATTCGCCCCTTCCAACGCTTCCGCTGTGTATGCGCTCATGACTCACCTCGGTTCAAGCCCGGTTCCTCCCTGCATTAAGCAGATCGGTGGCCATACCGGTGTCCAAGCCGCGGCAGCAGAAGTCGATAGGATTCCGTTACTTAGGTGAGGAGAGTCTTACAAACGCGGCGTGCCAGATTCCTATCCAGTCCGTTTCGGGAATCTCGACCCTTAAAGGATTCTAATTCGGGACCGCGGCGCGCCCAGATCGCCGCTACTTCGGACTCGTCAGGATCGTCTCGTTCGGATCAAGCACAATCTTGTGCGTTCCCGCAGGCGCCGATATGCGGAACGAGGACTCTTCGCCGTCCGCAAACACGCGGCCCAACAGCACCGGCTGCCTTCCGGCGGCCACACCATACACCGGAACCGACGTCACCAGATCTTGGGGCGCGTCCTTCTGCACGATCGTTCCACTCACCATCGACCGCGCGCCGTTCGCCGTGAATCTCACCGCTTTCAGTTCCAGCCTGGGCAGCGATGTGCCATTGATCCAACCCTCCAGGAACCAGTCCAGCGAGTTCTTGCCCTCGTAACGCAGCGCCGGCGGAAGCTCTTCGGCGAATACGTCCAGCAGCTCGCGCGTGCTGATGGCTTTACCTTCGTACCGTTGCCTGACTTTTCGCAGCGCCCGTACGAATGGCTCCTCCGCAGCGCCGCTCTGACCCTTCTTTCCTTCCGGCGAGGCAGCGGCATCTTTCAACATCGTCCGCAGCATGTGGAACAGCCACGTCGCGCGGCCATAGCTGATCGCCTCATACCCCTCCGGGTATCGCGACGACAACAAACGTAGCCCGAGCGTCACGGGGCCTGCATCCTTTGCGACCGTTCCATCTTTCTTCTGTTCCAGCAAATCCCGGCGGTATTTCTCCATGATCTCCCGAAAGCCCGCGGGATTCTTTCCTTGCAGCATCATCAGCGCGCAGTAATTCGCCAGCCCTTCCGAGAACCACTGATCCCGGTACCCGCTCCACATCACCAGGTCTCCCCACCACTGGTGCGCCGTCTCGTGAGCGGGAGTGATTTGCTGCAGCAGGATTCGGGGCGGCGAGAAACGCAAGTCTTCTCGTTCCTGTTGGGTGAGGAACGCATACGACGACAGAAACACCAGCCCCGGCCAACCCTGGCTCTCATTCCCCGGCATCTGGGTCAGCGCCAGCTTGCTGTAGGGATACGGACCGAAACGCTCGGCGTAATACTGGATGGCCCGCGCCGCCGATTCCCCCACGCTCACTTCGGTCCGCGCCGGGGAAGGACGTTGCGGCGGGATCAAAACGTGGCGCGGCGGTGTAGTGGGATCGATCGGGTTCGTTTCGATCGTTTCAATCCGGGCACTGGGAAAATTTCGCTCGACGGCCTGCGACGCGTAGGTCTCAACCGTGACGTCCCCCGCCCGCGCCGTCGCCACTTTGTATTTCCCCAGGTTGAACCCAGCCACAGGAATCGGCCGTTCCGATACCCAGTGCGACGTATGCACTCCACCGGGTTTGGCAGCCTCATCCTCGGGAGAAACCGGCGCCGGCTTGCCCGTCGCCACCAGCGTCCAACCTGGAGGGTAATCGAACTTCAGGTCGAAATCGGCCATCACCAGCCCGCGGCTGGGATACCACGTGCCCCTCGCGCCCACGTACAGCAAGCCGTTGCCCGCCTCCGCCAGAACTTCCCCGCCGTACACAAATTCCAGATCGATCTTCTGTCCCGAACGCGCGGGCTCCGGCAGAATCACCGCCACGATGTCATTTCCCAGCCGGGAAAGCTGTGTCCCTTCTACCGCCGGATTGTGAATGAACTCCACTCCTTGACCGTCGAGTTTGACGCTCTCAATCTGCAGGAATCGCGACAACTCAAACAGCAACAAGCGCGTCCCGCCCTGCGACACTTCGAGCTGCACCCGGGCGCGCGCGTGAATTTGTTTTGGAGGCTGCACCTCCACCCGGATCGTATAGCGCTGCGCCGCGATCCAGTCTGCCCGCGGGCTCGGGTTGCCCGGCCCCAACGTACTCCCAACG
>Ga0075017_100000485_pt1 | contig 22284 bp, 27 predicted proteins | sample AleBraG_ABR_2012_FD_71475 | JGI IMG/M metagenome (GOLD analysis project Ga0075017, IMG submission 71475) | Freshwater sediment microbial communities in response to fracking from Pennsylvania, USA - Alex Branch Run_MetaG_ABR_2012 | ecosystem: Environmental > Aquatic > Freshwater > Creek >... | reverse complement strand
GGCCAACCCCGCACGCAACGCGGCGATCCCGATGCTGGTCAAGCCGCAGCACCTGATCGCGGCCTACTCCTTCAATCAGATCGTCATCCAGCTGGCGACCATCGTCGGCCCGGCGGTGGCGGGACTGCTGCTGGCCACGGCCGGACTTCCGTGGACCTACGGCCTCGACGCCATGAGCTTCGTCATCACCTTGCTCTCCCTCGCCCTGCTCCGGCCCCTGCCGCCCGCCGGCGGTGCCGGTCGGGCTGGTCTCCGCTCGATCCTCGAGGGCTTCCGCTATCTCAAGGGACGCCAGGTGCTGCAGGGCGTCTACCTGGTGGATCTCAACGCCATGATCTTCGGCATGCCCCGGGCGCTCTTCCCAGCCATGGCGCTCGGCACATACCACGGCGGCACCGTGGCCCTCGGTGCCCTCTATGCCGCGCCGGGCATCGGCGCGCTGGCCGGAGCCTCGACCACCGGCTGGGTCGAATCTGTCTCGCGCCGAGGTCGCGCCGTGGTGCTCGCCGTTGGAGCTTGGGGCATCGCCATCACCGCCTTCGGGCTGAGCGCCAACCTCGCCGTCGGGCTGATCCTCCTGGCCATCGCTGGCTGGGCCGACGTGATCTCCGCGGTGCTGCGCAACACCATCCTGCAGAGCTCGATCCCCGACTCCTTCCGCAGCCGGCTCTCGTCCTTCCAGATGGCAGTCGTCCAGGGAGGCCCGCGGCTCGGCGATCTCGAAGCCGGCGTGGTGGCAAGCGTCTCGACCACCGAGGTCTCCGTGGTCACCGGCGGCCTCGCCTGCGTCGTCGGCGCCGTCGTCTTGGCGCGCCTCCTCCCCGGCTTCTGGGCGGAGTCGAAGCTCGTCCCCAGCGGACCCTGATCGCCGAGATGGATTCTCGGCGCGCTGCTCTGTACCTCGGAGCCCTTCGGCCCTATCGTCATAGCCAAGAGCAGAGCATGATCAAGAGTGCCTGAGGGCTTCACCTGCTCAGGCAGAGGGAGGTGCGCCATGGCCTACCCAAGCGGATCGGTCAAGCAGCACGCTGAGCATCTGATCGAAGGTCCCGGAGGGACTGACTTCGACCTCCGTCTCGATACCGACCGGCGTGATTACGTCCTCGCCATCGTCCACGAGCTCCTTATCGATGTCGACCATGTCTGGGACCTCACCGGTGTCCGATCGTCGATGGGCGTGAAGCTCAGCGCAGTCGAGCAGCACCTGAGGAGCTTCGAGGAAGAGGTCCGCCATCACCCTCGACTCTTCAGTCGCCCGGCATCAGACGACCTGGTCGGCCACCGGGCAGTGAGTCGTCGACGTCCGAGCTCACAGCCCTCGACCAAGGCCGCGACGATCCTCTGGATCCGCGAGGCGATCGAGGATGTTCGGAGCATCGAGCAGCTCGACGACCTCGATCTCGAGGTGCTGCGCCACGCCAGCGACATCCGCAATCAGCTGACCTTCCTGGTTCGCGCCCTGAGTGCCACCAGCGACAGCCCCTCTGGAGGCGGCTTCATCATCTGAGCGGCGCCAACGCCGGCAGCAGTTCAGTGCCAGGCCATCCCCCCGTCGGCCACCAGCACCGACCCGGTCACGAAGCTGGCGAGATCCGAGAGCAGGAAGAGCGCCGGGCCCACCATCTCGTCGGGATCTGCGAGACGCCGCAGCACGGACGCGTCGCGCATCTGCTCGATCGCCGCCGGAGGGTTGGCTCGCATCATGTCGGTGTCGATGGCCCCAGGGGCCAGCGCGTTGACGCGGATGCCGTCGCGCCCGAGCTCAGCTGCCATGGATCGTGTCAGCATCATCAGGCCCGCCTTCGCTGCGGTGTAGAGCGCAAGGCCCCCGCCCGAGGTGAAGATCCCCACGGACACGATGTTCAGCACCGCAGCGTGATCGGACGCGGCCAGCTGTGGCAGTGCTGCCTGGACGAGGAAGAGCGGACCTCGCTCGTTGACGGCCTGGCTCTTCTCCCAGCCGGCCTCCGTGATCGATCCCATCGGCTGGGCGAGCGCATTCGCTGCGTTGTTCACGATGATGTCGATGCCACCGAATCGCTCCGTGCTGGCGGTCACCAGTGCATCGACGTCGCTGAGATCCCCCATGTTCCCCGGCACCGCCAGGGCGCTGCCGCCGGCCGCCTCGATCGTGGCCACCATGGCATCGCAGGCCGCAGCCTTCCGGCTCGAGATCACGACCGACGCCCCAAGGGCGCTCAAGCCCTGGGCGATGGCCGCCCCGATGCCCCGTGAGCCACCCGTGACGATGGCCACGCGGTCGCTGAAATCGAAGCCGTCCTGCAAGCTCGCTCGACTGTGCACTGCGCCACCACCCCCAGCTGAACCGGCGTGGTCGCCGGCGTCGCCCGGACCCTAGCGACGAAGCTCGACTGGCGCCCTCGCAGCGAGCTGGCCGCAGGCTGCGTCGATCTCTCGACCTCTGGTCGCCCGCACCGTCGTCGTGATGCCCTCGGCGTTCAGCGCCTCGGCGAAGGCGGCGACCCGCTGAGCTGTCGATCCCCGGACGAGGTAGCCCGGGGTGGGATTGAGCGGGATCAGGTTGACATGGGCCCGCAGCGGCCGGGCGTAGGCCGCGAGCTCGCCGATGTCCCGATCGCTGTCGTTGACCCCGTCGATCAGCGCCCACTCGAAGGAGATCCGCCGTCTCGTCAGCTCGAGGTAGTCAGAGAGCACGTCGGAGAGGAGGCCCAGCGGATAGCGACGGTTCAGCGGGATCAACGCGTCTCGCCGTGCATCGTTGGCTGAGTGCAGCGACACTGCGAGGTTGACGGGCAGCGATGCCTCGCTGAGGCGGCGGATCCCGGGCACGTGCCCCACCGTGGAGACCGTCAGCTTGCGGGCCGAGATCCCCATAGGACCGTTCAAGCGCTCGAGAGCGGCGTAGAGCCGGTCGTAGTTCGCCAGCGGCTCTCCCATCCCCATGAAGACGACGTTGCTGAGTCGACGGGGCGCGGCAGCCCGGGCGGCGACAACCACCTGCTCGACGATCTCTCCCACGCTCAGATGGCGCGTGAAGCCCGCTTGACCGGTGGCGCAGAAGGTGCAGCCCATCGCGCAGCCGGCCTGCGTCGAGACACAGACCGTGACTCGGTCCTTGTAGGCCATGAGCACCGTCTCGATGACCGCGCCTCCGTCGAGCTCGAAGGCCCACTTGGTGGTCCGACCGTCATCTGCCGTCCTGGTCACAGTGGGCAGCAACGCGTCAGGGAGCTCGACGGCGAGCCGAGCCCGAAGCGAGGCGGGAAGCTCGGTCATCTCGTCGAATCGACGATGCCCAGCATGGAGGGCGTCGAAGACCTGGCGACTGCGAAAGGGCGGTTCGTCAGAGAGGATCGCCGACAGCTCCGCCTGCTCGAGGTCATAGGGCGACGGCACGATCCCACGCTAGGCCCCCAGGCCCGGGTGGCCCGCGGCGCGCGTTCCGTAGTTAGATCTTCGATGCCGCGGGCCCACAGGGGGCAGACCGGGCTCAACCACGAAGGACACCCACTCTCATGGACCTCAACGGAACCTCCTCACTCGTCACAGGCGGCGCCTCTGGCCTCGGTGAGGCCACTGCTCGCCTCCTCGCCCAGCGAGGCTCGACCGTCGTCATCGCCGACCTCAACGCCGAGGCCGGCGAGGCACTCGCCAAGGAGCTCGGCGGCGTCTTCGCCGCGACCGACGTCACCAACACCGATCAGGTCATCGCCGCCATCGAGGCCGGCGCGGCCAAGGCGCCTCTCTGGAGCGTCGTGAACTGTGCGGGCATCGGTTGGGCCACCCGGACGATCGGCAAGGACGGCGAGTACGCCAGCGCACACGACCTCGACATGTACCGCCGCGTGATCGAGATCAACCTCGTCGGTACCTTCAACGTCTGCCGCCTCGCCGCCACCAAGATGAGCCACAACACCGCCGACGAGGACGGCTGCCGAGGCGCCATCGTGAACACCGCCTCGGTCGCTGCCGAGGACGGCCAGATCGGCCAGGTCTCCTACAGCTCGTCCAAGGGCGGCGTCGTCGGCCTGACCCTGCCGCTAGCCCGTGACCTAGCCGCCATCGGCGTGCGGGCCAACTGCATCCTGCCGGGGCTCATCGACACCCCGATCTACGGGTCGGGCGAGGCCTCCGAGGAGTTCAAGGCCCGTCTTGGTGCGGGCGTGCTCTTTCCCAAGCGCCTCGGCCGCTCCGAGGAGTTCGCCACCCTGGCGGTCGAGCTGCTGTCGAACAGCTACATGAACGCCGAGTCGATCCGCATCGACGCCGGCATCCGCATGCAGCCGAAGTGAGCTGACACGAGCCACCGAGCTCTCGCGTAACAGGGGCCGGGCGACCGGCTCCTGTTTCGCGCTCGGGCCTAACCTCAGCCCTGGAGCGATCGAGGAGCGAGCCGTGGACGCCAGCGCATGGGACGACCGCTATCGAACGAGCGAGCTCGTCTGGACCGGAGAGCCAAACATCTTCTTGGTCGAGGTCGCCGCCAAGCTCGGTCCAGGCCGAGCGCTCGACGTCGCGTGCGGCGAGGGTCGCAACGCTGTGTGGCTGGCGTCTCAGGGCTGGCGGGTCAGCGCGGCGGACTTCTCAGCTCGCGGCCTCGAGAAGGCGCAGGCGCTGGCCACGGGGCGCGGCGTCGAGCTCGAGCTGATCGAGGCCGACGTGGTTCGCTGGCAGCCACAGCCCCGCTCCTTCGACCTCGTCGCCGTCCTCTACCTCCAGCTCGAGGCGGCCGAGCGCGACCTCGCTCTGGCCGCCGCGGCCTCCGCAGTCGCTCCAGGCGGCTCGCTGCTCGTGGTGGCCCACGACTCGACGAACCTCGAGGAGGGCTACGGGGGACCAGGATCAGCATCGGTCCTCTACAGCGCAGCCGACGTCGTGGCCGCCCTGCCCGAGCTCGCGATCCGGGCTGCCGGCCGCCGTGAGCGGGTGGTCAGCACGGACGACGGCGAGCGCATCGCCCTCGACGCGGTCGCCTGGCTCGCTCGACCTTGAGCCCGAGGTCGACGCCTCAGCGCGAGGCGGGGACCGCGCGACGAAGGCCTCCGAGCACGCCGACAGAACCGACGGCACCGAGGGCCACGCCGAGCCAGGGAGCGACCACAGCGCCGGCGATCACGGCGACGCTCAGCTCGACGAGCAGCACGATCCGGCGGGTGAGCTCGTCGATTCCGTCGAGGCGACGGAGGAGGTCTCGGAGCGCACCGGGGCTCGTCGCTCTGGAGCTGAGCAGGACCGCAGAGCCGCGCAGCAGGCCGAAGAGCAGACCGAGCAGCAGGGCGAAGAGCGCTGAGCCGCTGAGCGCCGCCATGACGACGCTGAGGAGGACCGCTGCGGTCATGACGTAGGTTGCGAAGCCGACGCCGATCTGCCAGCCGAAGCCGACGCCATAGAGCCAACCCCGCAGCTCGTCGAGCCATCGCTCGTTCACCTGCCGCCGAAGGATCGGGAAGTGGACGCCCAGCGCGCCGGCGTCGCCGAGAGCGGCCAGTGCAGCAGCCATCGCGGCGGCAGCCATGCTGGTCTCGGTCGATAGCCCGAGGCCCGCAACGAGCAGTGCAGCGATCGCCGCGGCGACCCCCAACGTGGCTCCCCCGGCGAGGGCGCCGAGCAAGAACCAGGCGGCGGTCACGCCATAGCGGTGGCCGCGGCCGCGCTCGGCGAGAGGGTTGATGCTGGTGAGCATCGAGAGACCGCAGGGAGACCAGGTCGACCGCGCTGCCGCGGCGAAAGCGACAACAAGGGCCATCGACTTCAGCGCCACATCCACAGGAGACTCCCGAGCTCGTCTTCGTGAAATGTACCGACTCCAGCTGGGCAATAGTGTCGCGATCAGGAGGTGGTTGTGCTCGTCGTCATGATCGTGGTTGTGGTCGTCCTGACGATCGCCACGCTCTTCATCACTGCCCTGAGCTCCTCCTACGCGACCCTCGCCGAGAGGGTGGACGCCCTCGAGCAGCCGGCGGTCACGAGTCCGCTGGCGCTCTCGGCTCGCCCAACACCGGTGGCCACCGGTGTTGGCGGCGACATGGGGAGAGCAGCACCAGATCTCCACGGACGACGCCTCGATGGCGAGGAGGTCGACGTGCTCGTCGGCCAGTCACCACGCAACCTGCTGCTTGCCTTCCTGTCCAGTGGCTGCAGCAGCTGCGGTCGCTTCTGGGCCCCTTTGGTCGCCGGGGAGGATCCGCGTCTCCCCTCCGACACGATGCTCGTGGTGCTCACCAAGGGGCCGGACGCTGAGAGCCTGACGGCGCTCGAGAAGGTCGCCGACGGGGTCAGCATCGTGATGAGCACGGCAGCCTGGGTCGACTACGAGATCCCTGGCACGCCCTTCTTCGTCTTCATCGATGCTGGATCGGGGACAGTCCAAGGTGAGGGCACGGCGCTCGGCTGGGACGAGGTGCGCAATCTCATCGCCCTTGGGCGAGGTGACGCATCGATCGTGACCGGAGTCTCCACCACGGGCATGAAGCCAAGCAGCGACGCAGAGCGCGAGTCCATCGTTGATCAGGTGCTCATGGACGCTGGGATCTTCCCCGGCGACGCGTCGCTCTATCCGGGCAGCACGCCGCCGCCGATGACCGGCGCCGAGGGGTCGGGGTGACCACCACCCTGAATGCCCATGGGCTCTCGGTCAGCTTGCCCACAGGCTGGGAGGGGCGGATCACCAAGCTCTCGCCGGTGGACCCGCTCTCAGCCAGCGCCCACGCCGCATCCCCCTCGATCGGCGTGGAGGTCACCCGCCCCTTCCTCCACCTCACCAACATGGCGATGCCCGCCGAGGTCGACTCCTTCGGCGGCGGGATCGTCGAGCATCTCGGAACAGCCAACGTGCTCATCGCCCTGATCGAGTATTCATCAGAGTGCCTGGGGACCGCGCTCTTCGCAAGATCCGGCCTGCCCCGATCGCTCTCGGCGAGATCCTTCGACCGACGAGCCCTGCAACGCATCATCCCTCGACAAGCCGGATCACAGAGCTTCTTCCACGAGTCTGGACGGCCCTTCTGCCTCTATGTCGTGCTCGGCTCATATGCCCGTGCCGGTTCGATGGCTCACCAGGTCAATCGGGTCCTGCGCACGATCAAGGTCAGCTCCGCTGCGGCGGCCCGATGACACGCAGCACCCAGCTCGCGGAGCGGCTGGTCCACCGGGTGGGCAGTGCCATCAGCGGCGCGCGCATGGGCCGGCGGAGCTTCTTCACGCGCACCGCGGTCGTCGGCTCCGCTCTCGTGCTCGACCCGGTGGGCTTCTCGACGCGACCCGTCTCCGCCTACGACGCCGTCTGCGGGGACGCAGCGAGCTGCGCCGACGGCTTCAGCGTCTTCTGCTGCACGATCAACAATGGCGCCAACTTCTGTCCAGAGGGAACCTTCCTCGGAGGCTGGTGGAAGGCGGACAACTCGGGCTTCTGCTGCGGTGGGCCCCGCTACTACATGGACTGCAACGTCCTCTGCGGCAGCACCTGGGTCTGCAGCTGCGACTCGGATCCGAGCACCTGCGACCATCGACTCGTCGCGTGCAACCAGTTCCGCTATGGCCAGTGCCATCTCGAGATCGACTGCTACGGCCCAGTGGCCTGCCGGCTCGTCACCTGTACGCCCCCCTGGTCCTTCGATCCCTCCTGCACCGCCTCGTCGGCCTCCGACCAGTCGACCGTCAGCCATTCGGCGCCCTGTCTGCCTGGCGACTGCCCGACGCCGCTGATCCTGCACTACTACGACCTGGGCGGACCAGGCGGACCACTCGGTGTCCAGATCGGCCAGGAGTCCCCCTCGCCAGCGGGCGGTGGGAGCTGGGCCGCCTTCGCCAACGGCGCGCTCTTCGACCTGGGGGCTGCCTTCTTCACCGTCGAGGCCCCGATCTACGCCGAATACCTCCTGCTCGGTGGCCCGGCTGGTCTGGGCAACCCAACGATGAGCGACCAGACGACCCTGGACGGATTGGGCCGATGGAATCAGTTCGCCACCGGGTCAGGTCCCTCTGCTCAGCTCAGCGCCATCTACTCCAACCCGGTCACCGGCACACACTCGGTCTCGGGCCGGTTCCGGGGCCTCTGGGGATCGCTGAACTGGGAGAACGGCCCACTCGGCTATCCCGCCACCCAACGGAGCCCCGCAGGCGACAAGCTCGGCGCCTGGCAGAACTTCGCCAAGCTGAGCGGCGCTGTGGTCAGCTCCTGGGGCTCGATCACCCACGATCCGGACGGGACCATGGGAGCGGTCTGGGGGCCGATCTTCCAGCACTGGCGGAGGCTCGGACGTGAGGCTGGCCCTCTGGGCTACCCGGTGGCCGTCCAGTCGCCCACCGCCGATGGGGTCGGTTCCTACGTGACGCTGGCGCCGTTCACGGGGACCAGCCAGGGCCCGGCCGGCTCGATCTACTACCACCCGCTCACGGGGGCATTCGCCATCACGGGGCCCATCAGGACGACCTGGCAGTCGCTGAACTGGGAGAACGGCCCCCTCGGCTATCCCAGCTCCGACATCCGCACGACACAGGATGGGATCGGGAGCTACGCCACCTTCGCCAAGATCTCTGGCAACTCGATCGTGGGTCGCGCGGCGATCTACCACCATCCGAGCCTGGGGACCTGGGCGGTCAGCGGTGCCTTCTACGCCAGATGGGTGAGCCTCGGCGCTGCTCATGGGACCCTCGGCTACCCGATCGCCGCTGCGGTTCCCGCCAGCAGCGCGGGCATCTCCTTCCACAGCCAGCTCTTCGAGCACGGCGAGATCTACTCGAGCAGGCTCGGCCGTGGCTGTGCGATCTGGGGCGGCGTCCTGAGCGCCTACCTGGCTGCCGGTGGTCCGACTGGCAGCTACGGCCTACCGCTCTCCACCCAGCAGGTCGTCGCCGGCGTGGGCAGCGTCGACTTCCAGAACGGGACCATCACGACCAGCGTCTGAGTCGATCCCCTCAGATCTCGCTATCCGGGTCTGTCGCCTCGATCTCGTGCATCCGGCGAAGCAGCATCCCGTGCCGGCGGAGCAGGTCGATGATCTCGACGCAGAGCAGCAGCGAGACGATCCCGATCGCACCGAGCAGTGCCGTCATGTCGACATCGCCTCAGTCCCGCCACGGAGGAGCAGGACGACGATCCAGGCGCCGCAGGCGCTGAGCAGGGCTGTGGCCAGGCCAGTCACGCTGTCGGCGCGCAGCAGGGCGACGAGGGAGGATGAGCCCGTCGCCGCAGCCAGCAGGCAACCGGCAGCGAGAGCGAGGTTGACCACAACGTGGCGCAGCGAGGGCAGCTCTCCCTCACCACCGAAGCAGCCGCAGGACATCGCGGAGGGTTGACGGCGCAGCAGGGCGACGAAGACGGCGAAGGCCAGATACGAGCAGCCGAGCAGGACCTGGACCGCCATGGATGAGACCAGCAGCGCAGTCGCCGCCAGCAGGCACTCGACCAGAGCGCCGATGCGGACCAGGGATGGATGCGAGGGGAGGCCCAGCGCACCCAGCGCGTCAGAGGCCGGATCCGGAGCGAGGACCTTGCCGATGCCGGCGCCGAGGAGGAGCACGGCGGCGATGGCGATGAAGGCGGCGGCCATCACTGGATCGTAGAGGTCTCAGCGAGGCGCATCTCCTCGTCACGGGGCGGTCCTCGGGCGATAGACAAGGGGCCGTGGCAGCAGCGCAGGAGCAGGGCGGGCGACGGGTGGCGCTGGTCACCGGGGCCAGCAGAGGGATCGGCAAGGCGGCAGCGCTCGCCCTGGCCGACGCTGGCTTCGATGTGGCGATCACCGCTCGAACTCGAGCCGAGGGCAGTGGGATCGATGACTCTGACGTCGGCCGTGGTGCCCCGCTGCCGGGCAGCATCGAGCTCACGCTGGCCGAGATCGAGGGGCGTGGCGTCCGGGGTTGTGGCATCGTCGCTGACCTGCTCGAGCCGACCACGATGCTGGCGGCCGCCGAGGAGGTCCTCAGCAGCTGGGGCCGGATCGACGTGCTGGTCAACAACGCCATCTACACCGGTCCCGGCGGGATGGTCCCCTTCTTGGAGCTGAGCGAAGAGCAGATGACGACGCGGCTCGCCGGCAACGTGGTCTCCCAGCTGCTGCTCACCCAGCTGGTGGTCCGATCCATGCTAGAGCGCGGCGGCGGAAGGGTCATCGACGTGTCCTCGCACGTCGCCGTCGGCGACCCGCCGGCGCCCGTGGGCCAGGGAGGGTGGGGCCTCGGCTACGCCGCGTCCAAGGCCGCGTTCCACAAGATGGCGCCCATCGTGGCGGTCGAGCTCGGCGAGCGGGGCATCAGCGCCTTCAACGTCGACCCGGGCTACGTCGAGACAGAGAAGCAGCTGCGCAACGCTGAGCGAAACGGCCTCGCCGGCCACTACGCCGGCGCTCCGCCCACGGTCCCCGGGAGGGTCATCGCGTGGCTGGCCGGCAGCGACGAGGCGCTGGCACTCTCGGGCCAGCTGATCCGAGCCCAGAAGGTCGCCCTCGAGCGCGGGCTGCACCCTGATTGGCGAGCATGAGCTCGTCACCGGCCATCGGTGCACCTTCAGCGCTCTTGGCGGGAAAGGTGGCCATCGTCACCGGCGGCGCCTTCGGCATCGGCCGGGTCACGTCCGCCCATCTGGCGGCTGAGGGCGCGTCGGTGGTGATCGCCGATGTACGGGGAGACAAGGCGGTCGCAGTCGCCGATGCGCTCGTCGACGAGGGCCTCAGCGCCGCCGGCATCGCCTGCGACGTCGCCGACGAGGACGCGGTCGCTCGGCTGCTGGCCTTCACCACCGAGCGCTTCGGGGGCCTCGACCTCTTGGATCACAACGCCGCGTGGACCGACCAGTCTCGAGATCTCGATGCGCTGGAGGTGGATCTCGCCACCTGGGAGCGGGTCATCGCCGTCAACACCACCGGCGCACTGCTGCTGGCTCGCCACGCCATCGGCGCCATGCGCGATCGCGGCGGCGGTGCCATCGTCAACATCTCCTCGGGCTCAGCCTCGATCGGTGAGCTCGGTCGGGTGGCCTACGGCGTGTCGAAGGCGGGGATCGAGCAGCTGACCCGACATCTCGCCAACCGCTACGGCCGGGACGGCATCCGTTGCAACGCCGTGGCGCCGGGCTTCATCCTCACCGACTCCGCCGCCCGGGGGATCCCTGCGCCGCTGCGAGAGACCCTCATCCGCCAGAACCCGATGAGACGGCTCGGCCGCCCCGACGATGTGGCGCAGGCCGTGGCCTTCCTGCTCTCCGATCGGGCCAGCTACATCAACGGCCAGGTTCTCCACGTCGACGGCGGGACGCAGATCGCCGGCGTCCTGGCTGCTGACGGGGGTTCCTGAGCGCTCCCGAGGCGGAGCCCGGCGCAAGCTGGGACTTTCGTCCCTTGTGGCCCCCTTTTGAGGGGCGCAGCATGGGTACAGGAGCACAGGAGCGTGGACATGAGGCAGATCGTCATCCTCGGCGGCGGCACCGGCGGCACCCTCAGTGCCAACCGCCTTCGTCGAGCGCTGGACAAGGACGAGGTCGCCATCACCGTCGTCGACCAAGACGACGTCCACATCTACCAGCCGGGTCTGCTCTTCGTCCCCTTCGGGCTGACCCACGCCGAAGACATCGCCCGGCCAAGGAACCGCCAGCTGCACGAGGGCATCGAGCTGATCACCGCTGGGCTCGAGCGGGTCGATCTCGAGGCCGAGCGAGTCATCCTGGCCGACGGCAGCTCGCTGCCCTACGACGTCCTCATCGTGGCCACCGGGGCGGTGCTGGCCCCCGAGGAGACCGAGGGCCTGACCGGCGAGGGCTGGGGCTCGCGGGTCTTCACCTTCTACGACCTGGCCGGCGCCACTGGTCTGGCGACGGCGCTCGAGACCTTCACCGGCGGCCGCCTGGTGGTCAACACCATCGAGATGCCCATCAAGTGCCCCGTCGCCCCCCTCGAGTTCTGCTTCCTCGCCGACTGGTACTTCACCCAGCGGGGCATCCGCGAGGCGGTCGATCTCACCTACGTCACCCCACTGGACGCCGCCTTCACCAAGCCCATCGCGGCCAAGCGACTCGGCGGCATGCTGGCCGAGCGAGGCATCGAGCTGGTGACCGAGTTCAACACCGCTGTCGTCGATGGCAGCCGGGGCGCCCTGGTCAGCTACGACGAGCGCGAGGTGCCCTTCGACCTCGCCGCCGTGATCCCCGTGCACAACGGCGCCCCCGCCATCTGTGCCTCGGCGGGCCTGGGCGACGCACTGGGCTTCGTGGAGGTCGATCCCCACAGTCTCCAGTCGCTTGCCGCCCCGAACGTCTTCGCCCTCGGCGACGCCGCCGGGGTCCCGACCTCGAAGGCCGGCTCGGTGACGCACTTCGAGGGCGAGGTCCTCGTCGCCAACGTCATCAGCTTCCTCGAGGGTGCGCCCCTGCACGCGCACTACGACGGCCACGCCAACTGCTTCATCGAGACCGGCTTCCAGAAGGCCATGCTCATCGACTTCAACTACGACGTGGAGCCGGCCCCGGGGCACTTCCCCCACAGCGTGGGCCTGCCGCTGATGAAGGAGTCGCGGCTCAACCACCTCGGCAAGCTGATGTTCCAGTGGGTCTACTGGCACAGCCTGCTCCCCGGACGCGACATCCCCGGGATCCACAGCGCCATGCCGCTGGCGGGCAAGCCCCCGCAGGACGGCGCAGACAAGGAGCGTGCATCATGACCATCGACAGCATCGCTGGCAGCTCGGTCGAGCTGAACGACGAGGGCTTCCTCACCGACCCGGCACAGTGGAACGAGGACGTCGCCGTCGAGCTGGCTCGGCGCGAGGGCATCGACCCGCTGACCGAGCGGCACTGGGAGGTCCTGCGCTTCATGCGCGCTGAGTTCGAGGCCAAGGGCACCGGCCCGACCGTGCGTCTCCTGGGCAAGACCTCCGGCGTGCCGGTCAAGGAGCTCTATGAGCTCTTCCCCAAGGGCCCAGCGAAGCTCGCCGCCAAGATCGCCGGCATCCCGAAGCCACGCGGCTGCATCTGATCGACCCCGAGGCAAAGGAGACGGGCATGTCTGACTCGATCGAGAAGGTATCGATCATCATCTCGAAGGGTTCCCTGGAGGGGATCTACCCCGGGCTGATCATGGCCAACGGCGCTCGAGCCGAAGGCATCGACGCCAACCTCTTCTTCACCTTCTTCGGACTTGACGCCATCCATGCCAAGCGGCTCAACCACATCAAGGTGGCCGCCGTCGGCAATCCCGGGATGCACATGGCCAGCTTGGTGGGCGTCCTCCCCGGGATGTCGGCCATCGCCACCCACATGATGGAGAAGAAGATGGAGCAGTTCGACATCCCTGACATCCCCGAGTTCATGGAGCTCATCGGCGACACGGGTTGTGGGATCTACGCGTGCAAGGCCTCGGTCGATCTCTTCGGCTTCACCAAGGAGGACTTCATCGAGCAGGTCAACGATGTCATCACCGTGGGCGAGTTCTATGACATCGCCGCTGGGGGCGAGATCATCTTCACCTGAGGACGGTCGCCCTCGTGGATCGAGCTAGATCCGTCCCTCGATCACGTCGACCATCCCGCTGCGGAGGGATCGAATGTCTTCAAGCAGGTCGTCGTGTCGCTTGGTGAGGACCGCCAGCTGCTTGGCCAGCTCGGAGATCGACGCGTTGAGCTCGTCGATCTCCTCTTCACTCCTGCGCACATCGGCGTTCATCGAGCTGAAGATGTGCTTCTCATCATGGCCGAGCCCGTCGCCGGAGGGCTTCGCATCGTTCTGGATTGCTGTCATACCAAATCTTCCTCTCGCGGCTCATTCCGCTTTCTACTCGAACCATACCCACGTCGCGAGATAAGTTTCCTTCGGGCACCCCTTGAATCTCACGGCGCTTCATCAGCCCAGATCAGAGGCGGTGTCAGTCCTCAAGGGGCCAGCAGATCTCGGAAGAGAACCGCCACCAGTTCGAGCTGCTCCTCCCGCGTCAGTGCCGTCGCAGGATCGCTGTCAGGGAGGGTCTTTCCCCAGGTATAGCGCAAGAAGACATCGGCGATTCCCTCAGGGTCGAAGCGGTCGGTGATCAGCCCTCCGTCGGCGAATGACGAGAGGATCGATCCACCGGCGGTGATGTAGATCCGCGCTGTCTCGCCCATGCCAGCGAGCACGTCGTCGTTGCCCCTCCCTGCCATGATGGCCGCCACCGCGGCGCGGCGCACCGCGTTGATCGCATCGTCCCCGGGGTCGACGCCGATGCAGAGGCCGAAGGCGATGAGGCTGTTGACATCTGAGACTTCGGCGGCGAGACCGCCGGCTCCCGCCAGGCGGTCTCGATAGGCCTCCTCGACCACCTTGGCCCCCGCACGCGCCACGAGCTCGGAGCGACTGCGGAAGTGCCGATAGATCACCGAGTCCCCGACCTCGGCCCGGCTTGCCACTCCTTTGAGCGAGAACCCCACTGCGCTGTGCACGGCCAGCTCCTCGATCGCCGCCCTGAGGATTCGCTCCTTGGTTGAGCTCCCGTCGGCTGAGGGCTGCAGGGCATCGGCCGGCACAGGAGCCATCACCAGCGGCGCGATGTCCGGCGACGCGGCTCGCTGGGGTCCCTTGCTGGCCAGATCCAACAGCTCGCGGTCAAGTCTCCGAGCCAGCTGCATCCCCCGAGTGTCATCGGGGATCAAGGTGTCGATGAGGCTGCCGAACCAGACGCCGCTGGCGAAGTAGGAGATCTGCCGGCCGCTGAGCGTGGCCGTGCCGCCCGCAGTGCCCAGGATCTCCTGGAGCCTGCCGATGGACGTCAGGGTCAAGCGCCGATAGAGGGCGATCGTCTCGAGCTGGACCTCAGGGTGGTACCAAGAGAAGACCAGGGCCTCCCCGAGCGCCCATCGCAGCTCGTCGTCGTCCTTTGGCGATCGGACGGTCGCGATGTCGATCAGCTCAGTCCAGAACGTCTCTGGGCTCGATGTCCTCTCCAGGATCTTGTCCACACGGACGAGCTGGCCCGCCAGCATCGGTGCCGCCCACGCGTCGATCGCAGCCCCGATCACGGACTCCCGAGAGTCGAAGTGCCGATAGAGGTGCGGCGTGGTGACACCAGCCTGCTCAGCGACGTGCCCCATGCGGAAGTCAGAGTGCCCATGTTGGCGGACCTCTTCGACGGCAGCGTCGAGGATCCGGCTCCGGGTCTCAAGGCTTGTGGGCATCGCCTTCGACACTAGGACCGCCCCTTGATCGAGGAGAGGACCAGTCCGCTTCGTCCGGGAGATGAGGGGGCACTCCGGATCAAGGTCGCCGGAGGGGGAGCTCCCCACAGGGCAGAGTGGAGCGATGGCGCAGCAGGGGACCCGGCAGTACCGACTGATGCGGACGGTCGTCATCGCCGTGCTCCTCGTTGCGTCCATGGTCGTGCTCGCGCTGCGACTCGGGCACAGGACATCGACGGCCGCGGGCGAGTCGTCGAGACCCAGCAGCTCGACAACGACGACGACCTCGCCCTTCCATCACATCCCTGCCGGCCCAACGAGCGACCTGCGGACCCTGTCGTTGATCAGGACCATCGGCGGACCGATCTCGCCCAAGTCCGTCGACGCCTCGGCGACGGGCCGGGTCTTCGCCCAGAACATGATGTATCGGCACAGCATGACCGTCTACGACGGTGCGGGGAACCTCATCGCCACCATCCCCGACTCGGTCGACCTCAAGGCCTTCGGTCAGGCAACGGTCTCGACCTTGGTCCAAGGGGCACCGGTCGAGGCTGCCTTCACCCCTGATGCCAAGGACGTCTACGTCACCAACTACTCGATGTACGGACCAGGCCAGGGACCTGAGGGCTCCGACTCCTGCACGCCTTCGAGTGCCCGGGCAGCCGGTGACACGCCGAGCTACGTCTACCGAATCGACGTGGCCAGCCTCAGGATCGATCAGGTCATCAAGGTCGGCCTTGTGCCCAAGTACGTGGCGGTGTCACCGGACGGCAGATTCGTGCTGGTGTCGAACTGGTGCTCCTGGGACCTGAACATCATCGACGCCTCGACCGGGTCGGTGGTGGCCACGCTCCCGATGCCCTCGACGCCCCGAGGGATCGCCATCAGCCCCGACTCAAGAACGGCCTACGTGGCGATCATGGGCGGGGACAGCGTGGTCAAGGTCGATCTGACGACCAGGGCTCTGTCCGGCTCCTTCATCGTTGGCTCGAACCCCCGACACATCGTGATGGACCCCTCGGGGCGCTATGCCTATGTCTCGCTCAACGCGCCCGGCGAGGTGGTCAAGGTCGACCTCAGGGGCGACAGCGTGGTGGCGAGCACCCACACCGGCGACGAGGCGCGCTCGCTGGCCATCTCGAGCGACGGCCGATCGCTCTATGTCGTGAACTACGCCTCAGACACGGTGTCCAAGCTCCGCTCCTCGGATCTCTCGCTCCTCCAGACCATCCCGACGGGAGTCCATCCCATCGGCATCAGCTATGACCCCTCGACCTCGCAGGTCTGGGTGGCGATCTACACCGGGCAGATCCTCGTCTTCGCCGATCGCTGAGCTCCGCCATGGCGGGCCGCAGCGCTCGAGCGCGCCACCGATGCCAGGATCGGCCGCTCGTCCCGGTCCCCTGCGACGAGCGCTCAGGCCCGGCGTGGAGAGTTCTCTCAGATGCCCTGTCCCATGTTGTCGAAGCGCGCGTACTGCGAGAGCCAGGCCAGGTTGATCGTGCCCACCGGTCCGTTGCGGTGCTTGGCCACGATGATCTCGGCCATGCCCCGGCGATCGGGGGCCGCTTCGGGGTCGTAGGCCTCTTCGCGGTAGAGGAACATCACGACGTCGGCATCCTGCTCGAGCGAGCCTGACTCTCTAAGGTCCGAGAGCATCGGTCGCTTGTCGGCCCGGGCCTCGAGCCCTCTTGAGAGCTGAGAGAGCGCCACCACCGGGCAGTTGAGCTCACGGGCCAGGATCTTGAGCCCACGGCTCATCTCGGCCACCTCGACCTGCCGGTTCTCCGCGTTGGTCCGAGAGCTCATCAGCTGGAGGTAGTCGATCACGACCACGCCCAGCTCGCCGTGCTGCTTGCGCAGACGCCGGGCTCGGGCCCGGATGTCCATGACGGTCAGGTGCGGGTTGTCGTCGATGAAGATCGGGGCGTTGGCCAGCTTGGTCAGTCCTCGGGAGACCTTCTCCCAGTCCGGCTCGGTCAGGCGACCGGTGCGCATCCGCTGGGCATCGACCCGGGCCTCGGAGGCCAGGAGGCGCTGGGTCAGCTCGAGGTGGCTCATCTCCAGGCTGAAGAGCAGGGCCGGCTTGCGCTGGACGACGCCGGCATGGGTGAGCATCCCGAGCGCGAAGCTGGTCTTTCCCATCGCAGGGCGAGCGCCGACGATGGTCAAGGAGGCCGGCTGGAGGCCGGCCAGGATCTTGTCGAGGTCGGTGTAGCCGGTGGCGGTGCCGGTCAGGGTCTCTGAGCGGTTGGCCAGCTCCTCGATCCGCTCCATGGACTTGGCCAGCAGGTCATCGAGCGAGGCCAGCGAGTCGGCGCTGCGGCGATCGGAGACCTCGAGCATCTTCTGCTCGGCCTGGTCCACGACGGCGATCACGTCATTGGGGGCGGAATAGGCCAGATCGGCGATCTCGCCGGAGACGGCCACCAGGCGACGCAGGGTCGCGTGCTCAGCCACGATGGTGGCGTAGTGCTGGGCGTTCGCCACCGAGGGGGTCGCTGATTGCATCGCCACCAGGTCAGCCGGGTCCCCCACCATGTCGCCGTCGAGGGTGCGGCGCAGGTGGTCGGTGACGGTGATGATGTCGATCGGCTCACCTCGTTCGTAGAGCTGGGCGATCGAGCTGAAGAGGTTGGCGTGGGTGGGCTTGTAGAAGTCCTCAGCCGAGCAGAGCTCGAGAGCCACCGAGATGGCGTCTGGACTGAGCAGCATCGCGCCGAGCAAGGACTCCTCGGCATCGAGGTCGTGAGGCGGGACACGAGGTCCAGATGCGACGGGGTGGATGCGACGGGGACGCGTCGTGTCGAAAGCCTGGACCATGAGAACTCAACTGTCGTCTCGTGTGCCTGTGTGGCGATAGGAGATCAAGCCGTGCAATTGATGGGGACAACCACCGTTTTGATGGGGACAAGCATGTGGGCAACTCGGGCCGCGTTCCACGCGACCACTATGCGCTCGGGCTGTGACACGCGACGAGGGCCGCCTCCCCGTTTAGGGAGACGGCCCTTGTCGCGGCACAGGAATCGACCGCTCAGCCCTGGGCGATGACCTCGATGGTCAGCGCCACGGTGACGTCGGCGAAGAGCTCGATCGAGACGTCGTTCGATCCGACATCCTTGATGTGCTCGTCGAGCAGCACCTTGTGCTGATCGACCTCGACACCCTTCTGATCGGCGATGGCCGAGACGATCTCCACCGGGCCCACCGAGCCGAAGAGGCGGCCGCCGGCCGCCGCTCTGGCGGGGATGCCGATGATGGCGCCAGCCAGGATCTTCGCCTGGGCCTGGGCGGCCTCGCGGTCCTTGGCGTCTCTCGTGTCGCGTGCGCGCCGCATCGAGGCTGCCTGGGTCTCCATCGAATCGGTCGCGCTCAGCGCCCGACCCGTCGGAAGCAGGAAGTTCCGGGCGTAGCCGCCTGCTACCACGACGATGTCGCCACGGCGACCGATTCCCTGGACGTCTTCGCGCAGGAGGACCTTCATCACTCGTCCTCCCCGGCGACAGCCTCCTCAACGACGATGACCTCAGCGACGACCTCACCGTCGGCGACGATCAGCTCGTCGGAGACCACCTCGATGTCCGCGCCCGCGGGCACGTCGCCCTCAGGGGCCTCGAGGGTGCGCTCCTCGCGAGATCCGCGGCGATCGCCTCGGTCCCCGCGATCACCACGACGACCGCTCGGCCGCTCGGTGACCGTGCGCTGGGTGTAGGGGAGCAGCACGAGCTCGCGAGCGGTCTTGATGGCCTCGGCGACGTCGTGCTGGTGCTGCTCGCAGTTTCCGGTGACCCGGCGGGCACGGATCTTCCCGCGATCTGACATGAACTTTCTGAGGGTGCCGAGATCCTTGTAATCGATCCAGACGCTGTTGTCACGGCAGAACTGACAGGGCTTCTTCTTGATCCGCCGGTTGAGGTCCTTGGCCTGACGCTTGCCGCCGGCTCTGAAGTTTGAACGGGCCATGATTAGAAGGGCTCCTCGTTGTAGTCGTTTGCATTTCCCGCACCTGACGCCGCGCTGGCCTGGCGTGGTGCGCCGCCGCCGCTTCCGCCGTCACGGCGCTCGTTCCGGGTGACCTGGGCGGTCGCCCAGCGGAGCGAGGGTGCGATCTCGTCAGCGACGATCTCGATCTTCGAGCGCTTCTCGCCGGTGTTCTTGTCGTCCCAGGAGCGCTGCTCCAGGCGGCCGGTCACCACGACGCGGGCGCCCTTGGTGATCGACTCCGACACGTTCTCCGCCATCTCGCGCCAGCAGACCACGTCGAAGAAGGAGGTCTGCTCCTCCCAGTCGTTCGTCTGGCGGTTCATCCAGCGGCGGTTCACGGCCAGGCCGAAGCTGGCGTTGGCCTGGCCCGAAGGGGTGAAGCGAAGCTCGGGGTCACGGGTCACATTGCCCACGACGGTCACGGTGTTGTCTGCCATGTTCGCTCCTATGCCCGGGCCCGGGCCGCGACGACCTTGTCGGGCAGGCGGATGATCTTGTGACGCAGGACCTCATCGGCGAGATACAAGAAGCGGTCGAGGTTCGTCAGGGTCACCGGTTCGCCGGTGAAGGACACGATGACGTAGTAGCCCTCCTTCTTGTGCTTCACCTCGTAGGCGAAGGGCCGACGCCCCCAGCGGTCGATGGCGCCGGGATCGCCTTCGTTGGCGCGGATCGAATCCAGCGCCTTGTCGAGGTTGCCCTGGATGGCCTGGGGCTCGACGGCGACGTCGTAGATGATGACGGCCTCGTAGTGCCGCACGGTGGTACCTCCCTCTGGACCGGCGCTGACGCCGGGCTCCGCGACTCTCACGGAGCAGGGTTCTGGATCTTCGGTGCCCGCCGGGACTTCCCGGAGGGACGACCAGTCTAGACCGGTCTCAACGACCCGGCCGGCAGCGCCTCAGTTGTCGAGGTGCGCGGCCAGCTCCTCGGAGGCGCCGTAGGTCTCGGCCGGTCCTGGGAAGTCGCCATTGCGCACGTCTGCGACATAGGCGGCCACGGCGCCGGTGATCAGCTCGCCGGCCTCGGCGTAGCGCCGCACGAACTTGGGCGATCGTCCCTTCGACAGTCCGGCGAGATCGTGGAGGACGAGGACCTGGCCATCGGTGCCGGGACCCGCCCCGATGCCGATCGTGGGTATCGAGCGCGCCCTGGTCATCGCCGCGCCGACTGCGTCGGGCACACCCTCCACGACCAGGGCGAAGCAACCGGCCGCCTCGAGCAGCTCAGAGGCCTCGAGCAGAAGGTCGGCGTCAGCCGACCTGCGGCCTTGGACCTTGTAGCCGCCCATGGCGTGCACGGACTGTGGGGTCAGGCCCAGGTGACCCATCACCGGGATCTCGGCATCGACGATGGCCGAGACCACCGCGGCGCGCCTCGCCCCACCTTCGAGCTTGACCGCGCCGGCGCCGGCTCTGATGAGCGCTGCCGCCGATCGCACGGCCTCCTCGATGCTGACGTGGTAGCTCATCCACGGCAGGTCGCCGATGACGAGGGCCTCGGGCTTCGCCCGGGCCACCGCGCCGACATGATCGGCCATGATCTCGATCGTGACCTGCAGGGTGTCCTCGTAGCCGAGGACCACGTTGCCCATCGAGTCGCCGACCAGGAGCATGTCGACGCCGCCCAGGTCGGCCAGTCGAGCTGTCGGCTCGTCATAGGCGGTGACCATCGTCAGCGGGATGGCGCCCGCACTGCGCTTGGCCTCACGGATAGCGGGGATGGTCCGGCGGCGCTCGCTCATGTCCCGCTCCTCTTGGCACTCGACGAGCTGCGGCCACCGCCGGGGTAGCGCCGGACGAGGTGGTGGAAGTGACAGGCCGTGCAGACCTCGACGGTGTAGGCGTGGACCGGATCCTCACGGCGCAGCAGGCGATTGAGCTCAGCCTTGGTGGTGGGACAGGTTCCCCCCGGGGGCAGCTTGGCCCCGAAGACGTAGGTGACCTCGACGGTCTCGGTGTCCTCGCAGACCGGGCAGATCTCCCTGGTCGATCGCCCCAGGTTCTTCGCGGCCCGGAGCAGCTCGGGATGGGCGTCGCAGGCGTCCTCACGGGCGATCTTGCCGGCTCGCACCCCCTTGGCCAAAGCGTCGCGCAGCAGCCGGTACTCGACCGACGCCTCGGTGGGCGCCCCTCTCCCCTGGATCGGGCTCACGGGGCGAGCCTAGTGGTGGGCACCAGCAGCTCCTAGTGGTCAATCGCGTGAAGAAGTGCATATTCGCTATATCGGACAGATATGATGGAACTGTGCTTGATCTGGCGATCCTCGGACTCCTCGGCAACGGGCCCCTCCATGGCTACGAGATCCGCCGGCGTCTTCGCGCCCAGCTCGGCCTCCTGGCCAACTTCTCCTTCGGCTCGCTCTACCCCGCGCTGGCCCGCCTCGAGGCCAACGGCGATGTCGAGGCGGTCGAAGCCGACGAGCACGATGACTCGCTGCCGTCCACCGGATCGCTGAGCGGCGAGCGCGCCGCACAGCGAGCTCGCCGCCTCGTGGGCGGCCGCGGTCGGCGCAGTCGCAAGGCCTATCGCCTGACCGAGAAGGGACGAGCCAGCTTCGACGCGCTGCTCAACGCCTCGGGAGGCGCCGACGACTCACGAAGCTTCGGACTGCGCTGGTCGCTGGCCAGCCACCTGGCCCCGAGCGCTCGGCTCTCGCTCCTCGATCGCCGACGAGCCCAGCTGGTCCAGCAGCTCGGCGAGCCCGTCCCGGCCGATGGCCTCGACGACTACGCGCGCAGCGTGGTCGAGCACGCCAGATCCGGCGTGGCCCAAGACATCGCCTGGCTCGACGACCTCATCGCCGCAGAGCGCGGTGCGATGCAGTCGGCTGAGCCAGAGACGACATCGAACATCCAGACCGAGGGGGCAAGCCCGCCCCCGCACGAGACCTCGCCGGCCTGAGGCCGTCGAGGACGAGCAGAGCGAGGAGAACAGAGATGAGCACCATCAAGGTGGCCATCGCCGGCGTGGGGAACTGCGCCAGCTCACTGATCCAAGGGGTCAACTACTACCGGGACGCCGTTGCCGACGAGATCGTCCCCGGCCTGATGCACGTCGAGCTCGGCGGTTATCACGTCCGGGACCTCGAGTTCGTCGCCGCGTTCGATGTCGACGCGGCCAAGGTCGGCCAAGACCTGTCCAAGGCGATCTTCGCCAGCCAGAACAACACGATCCGCTTCGCCGA
>Ga0075017_100000483_pt1 | contig 22289 bp, 13 predicted proteins | sample AleBraG_ABR_2012_FD_71475 | JGI IMG/M metagenome (GOLD analysis project Ga0075017, IMG submission 71475) | Freshwater sediment microbial communities in response to fracking from Pennsylvania, USA - Alex Branch Run_MetaG_ABR_2012 | ecosystem: Environmental > Aquatic > Freshwater > Creek >... | reverse complement strand
AGTTGTGTTCGGCCAGAACATGACGACGATCACCTTTGCACTTTCTCGTGCGATTGGAAGGGAATTGAAGCCGGGAGACGAAATTATTGTGACCACACTGGACCATGATGCGAATGTGGCACCCTGGCGAGCGCTGGAAGAAAAGGGAGTCGTCATTCGGCAAGTGGATATCCGGGAAGAGGATTGCACGCTGGATCTGGATGATATGAAGTGCAAAATTACGAGCAAGACGAAACTTGTGGCCGTGGGTTATGCCTCGAACATGGTGGGAACGATCAATCCGGTGGCGGAGATTACAAAATGGGTGCATGCCGCTGGGGCGTTACTGTTCGTTGACGCGGTGCATTACGCGCCGCACGGCTTGATTGATGTGAAACAGCTCGATTGCGATTTCCTGATCTGCTCGCCTTATAAATTCTTTGGGCCGCACATGGGCACGCTTTTCGGTAAGCGTGAACATCTCGAGCACTTCAAGCCGTACAAAGTTCGTCCTGCAACGGATACTTCGCCTGAATGCTGGGAGACGGGAACCCAGGTGCAAGAGTTGATTGCAGGAATCACCGCTGCCGTGGACTACATCGCGGAGGTCGGGCGACACTGCAATCCCGCTGTGAAGACTCGGCGAGAGGCGTTACAGGCTGCTTACCAATCAACAGTGCCGTACGAGCGAAAGCTGCTGATTCGCTTGATCGAAGGACTGGGGTCAATTCCGGGAGTGAAGATTTACGGTATTACCGATCCAACGCGATTTGATGAACGATGCTCCACGATTTCGATCCGAATTGGCGAGCATCACCCGACGAAAATTGCGACGTTTCTGGGTGAACGAGGCATCTTTAGTTGGGACGGAAATTTCTACGCCATGAATCTTTCAGAGCGGCTGGGAGTGGAACCCAAAGGCGGCGTCCTTCGCATTGGGCTGGTCCATTACAATGCGATGGAGGAAGTGGAGCGGCTACTCGCCGCACTCCGCGAATTTGCTGCTGCGTAGTCATGTATCAGTCTTGAACTCTTTGGAGAATCGACATGAGGCCGGTGAAGCGGCGCAAAGTTGGCAATGCATGGCTGCCGTTCAGCTTGAGGCCGCGCAAGAAATACCCCTTTCGCACGCCGATCCCGCCCTGTTCGGTTGTCCGGGTCATCAGGTCTCCTTCAAGGGCTTGGAAGAAGAATATTGGACGGCGATTCCGCATTGGATACTACGGTTCGGTAGACGGTTTGGACTGTATTTGGCTCGTCAACGAAAAAGGAAAGTGCGAGCGGACGATTGACCACGAGTTCCTGAAAATGTATTTCGAAGTTGAATCAATCTCCAAAGAGCGAAGCCTCTACGGGCGCAATCGTCCGCAATTCGAAGCGATGAAATAAGGCAGCTTTGAATTTAAACGTCATTTCCGGGGAGCTATGGGCAACAGACCGAAACCGATTGTGTTGACAGTTCTAGATGGGTGGGGATTCCGGGCCGAGACGTCGGGAAATGCAATCGCACTGGCTCGCAAACCGGCCTATGACGAATTGATCCGTAAATTTCCGAACACCTTGATTCAGACTTCTGGGCCGTTTGTGGGTTTGCCGGCAGGGCAGATGGGCAACAGCGAAGTGGGCCACATGAACATGGGAGCGGGAAGAATCGTCCACATGGACATCACGCGTATCGAGCTGCTGATTGCGAACAAGCAGTTGCAGAACGTTCCGCTGATTCAGCAAGCCATGGAGCGCGGCCGCTCGCGCCAGCTTCATTTTATCGGGCTGCTTAGCGATGGCGGAGTGCATTCGCACATCGAACACTTGTTTGCTTTTCTGGAGATGGCCAAGCAGCAGAAAGTCTCGAAAGTTTTTGTCCATTGCTTCATGGATGGACGCGATACGCCGCCAAACAGCGGGCGCGAGTTCGTGCAGAAGTTGCAGCAGAAGATGCGCGAGCTGGGCGTGGGAGAAATCGCGACGCTCGTGGGGCGTTACTACGCAATGGACCGCGACAATCGCTGGGAGCGTGTGGAACTGGCCTATCGCGCGCTAGTCCATGGCGAAGCAGAAATGCAGACCGACGATCCCATTGCCGCGCTTCAGAAGAGCTATGAAGCCGATGTCACGGACGAGTTCATCAAGCCAATCGTGGTAACAAGGGGGAGCGGCGCCTCCGCCATTCCCGTTGGGCTGATCCGCGATGAAGACGCCGTGATTTTCTTTAACTTCAGGGCCGACAGGGCCCGGCAAATGACCTACGCACTTGCCGCGCCGGACTTCAGCAAATTTGTTGATGTGAAACGCCCGAAGGATCTTTTTTATGTGGGGATGACGCAATACGACAAGAATTGGGCGTGGCTGAAGTTCGTGATCGCGCCTGAAAAGCTGGAACACATCCTCGCGCAGGTCTTTGCGGAGTTGCAGTACAAGAATCTGCGAACGGCGGAGACAGAGAAATACGCGCACGTCACTTATTTTTTTAATGGCGGCGTGGAAAAGCCATTTGCCGGCGAGGAGCGAATCCTTGTTCCATCACCCAAGGTGGCTACTTACGATCTCAAGCCGGAGATGTCGGCCACAGGCATTACCGATACGGTAGTGAGCGCCATTGAAAAAAACGAATTTGACGCGATCATCATGAATTATGCGAATGCGGACATGGTGGGACATTCCGGAAAGCTCGAAGCGGCGATCAAGGCGGTGGAAGCCGTGGACGCTGGTCTTGGGCGGATTTATCAAGCGCTGAAACCGCGTGGAGGAGTATGGATTATTACTGCGGATCACGGAAATGCGGAAACGATGATCGATCCAAATACCGGCGGGCCGCATACATACCACACCACGAATCCAGTGCCGTTCATCCTTGTGAGCGATGACGAAAAGCAGCAGTTGAAACCTGGCGGATCGTTGCGGGATATTGCTCCGACCATGCTTGGAGCTCTAGGCCAGCCGTGGCCGCCAGACATGACCGGAACCGATTTGCGGATCGTTCGATAGCGAATCATGAATCGCGCCAAGCCAGCAGAAACAAAACTCGTGATTTGTGTATGGCACCCCTTCACGGAGTGGCGTCCAAAGCCAATCCTTTCGGAATCCATCCGAAATCGCTGGCCAGAGATGCTGGTGCAGCATTTGCAGAATTACGACCAACTTCCGCCGGAACTCCCGGACGCGGACATTTTTGTTGGCTACTCCCTCCGAGCAGATCAACTGAAGGATGCTAAGAAGCTGAAGTGGATTCACTCGACCGCAGCCGGAGTGAAACAACTGATGTATCCCGAATTGCGGAATTCAGGAATTGTGGTCACAAATCCAAGTGGGATATTTTCAGTGCCGATGGCGGAACACACCATCGGACTCATGCTGGCGCTGGCGCGAAACTTCCCGGATTCGGTTCGTCAGCAGGATCGCTCGAACTGGTCCCAGCAGGAACTCTGGGACAAGCCGCAGCATTTGACAGAGCTGAATGGACAGACGCTGCTCATCGTCGGATATGGTTCGATCGGGCAGGAAGTCGCCAAGCGAGCGAAAGCATTCGATCTGCGCGTTTTAGGCGTGACAAGGTCCGGCGAGGCCGATCGAACCTATTTGGATCAAGCGTTTCCCGTCGCGAAGCTTGAGGAGGTATTGCCTCAGGCGGATTTTGTGTTGCTTTGTGCCCCAGAAACGGATGAGACGAAACACCTCATCGGCGCGGGGCAACTTGCAAAAATGAAACGGGGCGCTCGGTTTATTAATGTTGGCAGAGGGTCTCTTTTGGATGAGCGTGCACTAATTCAAGCTTTGGAAAGCGGCTCAATCTGCGGAGCCGCGATTGACGTTGCTCAGACCGAGCCTTTGCCCCCAAACAGTCCCCTTTGGAAAGCGCGAAATCTTCTGATCACTCCGCATACCAGCGGAGTAAGCGACCGGCTGTGGACTCGCCAGTCTAAAATCCTCATGGATCTGCTCGAAAGATGGTTTGACGGCCGAGAGCTCTTTAATCAAGTGGATTTCAAACGAGGATATTAGTGATACCCTCGAACATGAACTCTTCAACTGCCGCCCTTCGTAGCCTGGTAACCCTCGCGGGCATACACCTGGTACTTCTGTTTCTTGCCCTTCTGATCGACGACCGTAAACTGGCCGCCATCGGCAGCCAAGAGTTCAACTTTGAGTTTGTGAAACTTCCCGTCTCTTGCGCCACCGGAAGGTGAAAAGGAAATGCTGTACTGATGCCGCAGATGGGCCGCCACATCGCTGAAAACGCCAGACATTTCGCCTTCAAATTGAGGAAACCACGCGAATCCTCCCGTTTCTTGAGCAAAGACCTTAAGCTGGTTTTCTGCTTGCAGATAATCCATACGAGCCAAGTTTCCCATGCCACCGCGCATGTCCGTCATATTTTCATACGCTCTACCCAGCCCGATACAAAAAATTGTGATATCGCTCTGGCGAAGCTGCTTCATCGTCTGGTCCAAGTTGTGTTTTGAAAAGGTATCCACCCCGCTGGCCATAACCACGATGGATTTCTTGCCTTTGACGTCTTTCAAGCGGTTCATGGTGTCCAGAATCGCATCGAAGAGGTTGGACTCGTGAAAACCGGGAAAGTAGAGGTGATTGATTCCCTCCATGACTTCCCGCTTGTCCTGGGTAAAATCAACTTCAATGCGAGGATTCATATCAAATGTTTCCAGGGCAATCCAATCTTTTGGCTGCAGATTTGAGAGCAGATATTGAGACCAGTATTTCCCCCTCGCCGCAAAGAAATTGTAACCACGGCTGCTGAACTCCATCAGGAACACCATGGTGATGGGCGCGTCGGTAGGCCCGAAATTGGTGATGGTTTGAGGAACCCCGTCATCCAGCACTCTGAAATTTTCTTTTTTCAGGCCCGTGATGATGTCGCCATGCTGCGTGGTGGCTACAACGTCCACGGTCACGATGGGCACGTCAACGGAAATCGTGACGCCTGCCTGAGGGGCTTGTTGCTGAACGCTATCAGGCGCTTTTTGTGGAGCTGGACTCTGCTGAGCTGGCGGCGGGCCCGATTGGGGTCCCGTGGGCGACTGGGCCAGCAGGGAACCTCCCAGCATCGTAAGACTCAGCGCTAACAAGGCGCCTGCTCCGAAGTATATGGATTGACTCACCTTCATCGTTCACCCCTCTTGAATCTCAACCGCTCTTGGCACGAACTCTTGATTCCGCTGTTGCACAATTCGTTCAATCAGCCGTTGAACTTACGCAACCCTGCACTCCGGAGCCGGCAGGGCACCCACGCATGCATGTTAGTATGAAGCACATTCGAACAAAAACGTTATCTGACGTGATGATGCCGTTGTCAGCCACGATGAGGAGGATGGCCCGTGAATTGGGATTGGACAAAGAGAAGCTTGCTCACAGCCGCTGCGCTGCTCGTCACCGGCAGTCTTCCGTTGTCGGCACAAGTCACCGCGGAACGCCCGGGCATTCCCGGCAATCCTGTGCTGATAGATCCGGCTGGAGCTCTTGCACATGAGGCGCAGGGATGGCTCGAAGAGCTGGTCAGGATAGATACGTCCAATCCACCGGGCAATGAAGAGGCTGCCGCGAAGTACATTGCTGGAATTCTGGAAAAAGAAGGAATTAGTTCCGAGATGCTGGACTTAACACCCGGCCGGAGCGCGCTCGCCGCAAGGCTGCGCAGTGCCGCCGTCGCTGAGCCGTCCAGGGCGCTTCTGCTCGTTGCACACATGGATGTGGTGCCCGTCGAAAAAGCAAGGTGGACCGTCGATCCCTTTGCCGCCGTTAATAAGGATGGATATCTCTACGGCAGGGGCGTGATTGACGACAAAGGAATGCTCGCCGCGAACCTCGCGGCTTTCATTTCATTAAAGCGAAGCGGCGTACGCCTGGAGCGGGACGTAATTTTCCTGGCCACCGATGACGAAGAAAACGGCGGCGATGCCAGCATCCGGAATTTAATCGCGAAGTATTGGGATAAATTTGCCGCTGGTTACGCATTGAACGAAGGCGGAAACGTTTTCGTCAAGAATGGCAAGGTTCAGTACATCGGCATCCAGGCCAGTGAAAAAGTGGCGTACAACATTACGGTCATTGCACACGGAACTTCCGGCCATGCCTCGCAACCGACCAAAGACAATCCCATCGTGCATCTTGCGGCTGCCGTTGCCAAGATTGGCGCTTACCAAGCTCCCGTGCACTTCACGACTATCGTCAGGCGATACTTCGAGGGACTGGCTCCGCTCGAAGACGACGAAATCGGAAAGTGGATGCGTTCCATGGACACGCCAGATCGCGGCGAACACGCCCAACGTGTGATATCAGACATGAGTCCTCTCTGGAACTCGATGATGCGGGATTCCATCGCGCCAACGATCCTGGCTGGCGGCATCGCAAACAACGTGATTCCCGCCGAGGCGCGCGCGAACCTGAACGTCCGGCTTCTGCCCGGCGACACTATCGACACTCTGATGAACGAACTGAACAAGCTCGTGAATGATCCGGCAGTGAAGCTGGAACTCCAGCCGACTGCGGGCCTGGCAGCGCCACCATCCTCGCTCGAAAACGAGTTTTATGGCCTGATCTCAAAAATAACTTCGCAAGAATTTGGTGGAGCGCCCGCGCTGCCCTTTCAGTCCACTTGGTTGACGGACTCGGCGCAGTTACGGTTGCACAATGTTCAAGCGTATGGCCTGGTGCCGTTCCCGCTGACGAATGAAGACTTGAAACGCATGCACGCGGATGACGAGAGGTTGCCTCTGGCGGCCTTCAACAAAGGCGTAGATGTCTTGACCAAGATCGTGGCCCAATTCGCCGCCACAAAGTAATCGACGGGACTCAGAATGGGATTTAGGCACTCCAAGATTGTCTGCACGATTGGCCCCGCAAGCTGCTCGGCGACGATGATTGACCGGTTGATGCGTGCCGGGATGGATGTTGCCCGCCTGAACTTTTCGCACGGGTCGCATGCAGAACATGCGGAATGCATTTCGCTCCTGCGCGCTTCGGCGGTGAAGCATCAGAAACCCATTTCAATACTTGCGGACCTCCAGGGACCGAAAATCCGCACGGGCGCCCTTGCTGGTGGCGGGCCGGTGTTGCTTAAGACCGGACAGCAATTCGAGATCACCACCAAAAAGTTGCTTGGCAATGTGTCTCGCGTGAGCACTACTTTCAGTCAGCTCCCCCGCGAAGTGCATCGTGGCGACCGCATTCTGTTGTCCGACGGCCTGATTGAGTTGCGGGTCGAACGGGTACGTCCGGGACATGTGATTTGTAGAGTTGTGAATGGAGGAGCGCTTGGCCAGCATAAGGGCATCAATCTGCCCGGTGTGAACTTAAAAGTGCCAGCGCTCACTACCAAAGATAAGCAGGATCTGACTTTCGCCCTGAAGCACGGCGCGGACTACATTGCCGTGAGCTTTGTGCGTCGGCCAGAAGATGTGCTCCTGGCCAAAAAACTGATCCAGCGAGCGGGAAAAGACACCCCCATCATCGCCAAGCTGGAAAAACCGGAAGCCATTGAAAATCTCGACGAAATCCTTCGAGCCTCGGACGGAGTGATGGTTGCTCGCGGCGACCTCGGCGTGGAGATGAATCCTGAGCGCGTGCCCGTGGTGCAGAAAGCCATCATTGCGCGCGCCCGCGAATTCCGCCGGCCGGTCATCACCGCCACTCAGATGCTGGAATCCATGACCGAAAACCCCAGGCCAACCCGCGCCGAAGCCTCCGATGTGGCCAATGCAATTTTTGATGGATCAGATGCAGTGATGCTCTCAGCGGAAACGGCCAGCGGTAAATATCCAGTCGAAGCAGTTGGAATGATGGCTCGCATTATTGAAGAAGCCGAAGCCAGTATCCGTGAGTTTCCTCGTCCCGCGCCTCAGGAGCGGCTCAGAATTCCGGAAACTGTCGCGGAACTGGTCTGCCATGCTTCTCGCGAATTGCACATGAAATTGATTGCCGTGTTCACCCACAGCGGGTTTACCGCCCGATTGATTTCTCGCTACCGACCGCTGGTTCCGATTGTGGCGTTTTCGCCGGAGATGGCGACGCGGCGCAGGATGGCATTGATCTGGGGAGTACGCCCTCGCTACATCAAGGATGTACAAAAAGTGGATGGACTTGCTGCTGTGGCGGAGAAGCGACTGCTCGAAGAAGGGCTTGCGAAAAAGGGCGACGTGATCGGAATCGTTGCCGGAACCCCGATGGGAATTCGCGGAACCACGAACTTCATGAAATTTCACGTCATCGGCGGCCCAGCCTAGATGGGCACTGGGCGCTCGTATGAATTCCCCGAAGAAATCGAAAAGTTTAGTTGACCCAATTGTCCGGGCGCGAGGGTGGTTCTTTCTTGTGTTTGTTGATGTAGACCTCAAACCGCTTCCGATTGCGCCGGTACTGCCAGTCAGTGATTGTGTTGCGCGCGCTATATAAGAACGAACCGCGCCGTAGGTAAACCCACCCCACCAGCATCCCGCCGAGGTGGCAAATATGGCTTACATTGCTTCCCCCCAAACCAAAAGTTCCCAGAAAAGTCAGAGCAGCCATGATAGCTACTACCACGCGCATGCTCAGGGGAACCGGAAGAGGGAATACGTAGACCCGCCTCTCTGGGAAGAGCAGCGCGCAGGCAATCATAATTCCGAAGATCGCTCCTGAGGCTCCGATGGTGGGAACATAAGAATAAGATCGACCCCAGAAGACTGGCACTGTATTGACCACCACGTTCAGTACGCCCGCGCCGACTCCCGTCAGAAAGTAGTAGCGCAGAAAACGGTTTTTTCCCCAAGCAATCTCCAGTTCACGGCCAAACATCCATAACGTGAACATATTCAGCAAAATGTGCCAAATCGATTGCACGTCATGGAGAAAAAGGTAGGTGAACGGCTGCCAGAGGCGGGGCGGCAGCGTATGCGTCACGGCTGCGGGGATCAGCGCAAACCACTCCTTGAGCACACCGTAGGCGTGGGCACCAGAAAACTGATAGAGCATCACTTCGAGGAAGAAAACCGCGAAGTTCGCGATCAGCAGCAGCTTCACTGCGGGAGTGACGTAGAACTCGAACGATACTCGGTAGCTCTTGACGCCCGGCCGCGATCCCATAATTGCCAGTGTACGGCTGGAGTGCCGTCTCGTCAAAGAAGACATCTGGTTGCTCTGACTAAAGCGTCGTTAACCACCAGCCAGTGATGAATCAATCCAGCTTCTTCCGCGCGAAATAGAAGAGCGATGCCGTCAGAAACACGAACATGATTACGCCAAAGAGGTTGCTCGTTGCAAGCGGTCCGAGGATCTTTGGTCCAAATGCGAAAAGATCAGCTCGCCAAGGAAGGCCGAGAGTGGCCGTGAGCCAGTGTGGCACGCGATTGGAAATTTCCGGGTCTTGCAAGAGATTGATGACAATGCCGAGAAGGCCGAATACCCCTCCTGCGGCAATCAGACCGCTGGAATAGAGCGCTCCGGGGCTGGCTTCGCTATCGTCCTTTTTCTTTGTGGTGACTTCCACCAGTGCGCGGACTAGTCCACCAGCGAACATGGTGGTCGTCGTGCCTAGGGGAAGGTACAAGCCCGTGGCGAACGCCAGCGAGCGCACGCCGAGAATTTCCACCGCAATTACCAATGCCACGCCCATCAGCACCAAATGCCAGGGCAAGCGCTGATTCAGGATGCCGCTAATGACTGTGGCCATCAGGCGCGCTTGTGGTGCGGGGGCCTTGTCGCTGCCGATTCCCTGTGCCCATTGGAACTCAATCTGTCTTGTGCCCGCGTCGTACAGATATTCGCCATCGGGGAGTTCATGTGAGCCCAAGGAATTGACAAGAACGTACGTTTTCCCCTTATAGATAAAGGTGTCGCGTTCGACTTTTACTCCGGCTGGCAAAGTCTGAATATTGACGGGAATCTGGGCGGGCAAATATTTCTCCAGACCCTTATTCATTAAGTTCAGTGTCGTGCCAATCGCGAGGGTCGAAACGGTTACACCGATCAAGAGTCCCATCTGCTGCCAGAAAGGCGTGGAGCCGACCAAGTACCCCGTCTTGAGGTCCTGAGAAGTGGCGCCGGCAATGGCAGCGGCAATGCAAACTACCCCACCAATCATCAGAGCTAGCACTTGATAGTTCGGCGCCGTCCATCCGGCTACGAGAAAAATCGCGCAAGTCGCCATGAGAGTCGCGATGCTCATGCCGCTGATCGGATTCGAGGAGTTGCCTAGCATCCCGCTGATGCGCCCAGCTACTGTGACGAACAAGAATCCAAACACCACAACGAAGACGCCGGCGAAGGCGTTTTGATACCAGTTGGTGCTGGCCCCTTTCATGGGGTGAAAGGTCAGCAATACCCACATCATCGCAATGATCACGGCGGAGCCCAGGATTACCCAGCGCATCGGGACTTCGCGATCGATGCGGCTTGCTGCCGCCGACTGGCCCGCACCCTCGGCGCGGACATCCTTCAATCCCGCCCGAAGTGCGGAGATGATTGTCGGCAAGGTTCGGAGGAGTGTGATTAGTCCAGCTGCGGCGACGGCGCCGGCACCCATCGGCCGAATATAAGAGCCCCATAGCTGGTCCGGCGTCATTAGCGGGATGGGAATCGTGGAAGGATAGATGGCCGTATTGCCTGCAAGTTGTCCATAGAACTTAATGGCAGGCATCATCACCAGCCAGGAGATGATACCGCCCGCGAACAGGATGCCGGAAACGCGTGGGCCGATGATGTAGCCGACTCCCAAATATTCGGAAGTGACCGTCGCGCGAAAACTTGCTCCAGGAAACCACCTCGGGCGAGCCTCAGGCTGTTCCGTCCAAGCAAGGACCGTTTTCATGAGAAACGTGTAAGCACCGCCGAGACCCAGTCCCCAGAAAACGCGTCCCGCAAAAGAGCCCCCGCGTTCGCCGGCCACCAGGACGTCAGCGCAAGCAGTGCCCTCTGGAAAAACAAGATTTCCATGTTCCTTGACGATGAGCTGCCGCCTCAGCGGAACCATGAATAGCACGCCGAGCCATCCGCCCAGAAGCGCCAGCGGGAAAATGCGCCAAAACGTGAATTCCGAGCCAAAACCGAGAAAGATTAGCGCCGGAATCGTGAACATGACGCCGGCAGCAAGCGATTCCCCCGCTGACCCGGTGGTCTGCACGATATTGTTTTCAAGGATCGTCGAGCGTCCAAACGCGCGAAGGATACTGATCGAGAGGACGGAAATCGGAATTGATGCGGAGACTGTGAGTCCCGCGCGCAAGCCCACATAAACGGTCACCGCGCCAAAGAGCAGTCCAAACAGCGCGCCCAGGATCACGGCGCGAATTGTGAATTCCTTCAAACTTTCGCTTGTGGAAATGTAAGTCCGAAATTCACCCGGAGGCGCCGTGGAACTCCAAGCCCTCTCGCGAGCCGCTGGTTGTTCGCTCACTGAATCCTCCTCATCGCACGGCCAAAATGATTCAGCCCTGTGCGAGGGGATTATGCCGCAGAGGTGCGAGGTGTCAAAGCAATTCCTTAGGAAAGCAATCCCGCTCCGAATTTTGTGTCTATTGACTCTGGTCTCCCCGCCCTGTATTGTCCCGCTCTATACGGTACTCAGGACGGCACTACATTCCTTCGAGGGATCTTCCATGCGACTTGCGTTTAGCGAAGTCCAGGTGCTTGAATTGTCTGGTTCGCCCCTCTTCACTCTCTCTTCCTCAGGAGGCCCTTCGTGATCTCTCGTCGCGTATTTTTTTGCCTGCTCATGCTCCTTATTGTCAGCGCCTGGGGCGCGAACTCCATCAGCGCCGGCGATGAATGGCAACCCATCTCGCCTGAAGAATTGAAAATGACCAGCGAGCCAAGAGCTCCCGGTGCGCAGGCTGTCGTCCTCTATAGGCAGGTGGACCGGGACGATAGCAGCGTCCAGACTCCGCATGAGTACAACTACATGCGCATCAAGATACTCACTGAAGAAGGACGAAAGAACGCTGATGTGGATCTTGTCGTGGTGAAGGGTTCGTGGGACGTCCACAACATTAAGGCGCGCACGATTCGGCCCGACGGTTCCATTATAAATTTTGACGGCAAAATCTACGAAAAAGAGATTGTGAAGGCACGCGGGTTTAAATACCTAGCAAAGACCTTCACGCTATCCGACGTTCAGCCAGGCAGCATTATTGAATACCACTATATAATCGATTTTGCTCAGTACTACGTGTTTAACTCGAATTGGGTTTTGAGCGATGAACTATTCACGAAGCGCGCGAAATTTACTCTGAAACCTTACCCCGAGTGGGCCGTTCAATGGAGCTGGCCCAACGGATTGCCCGAGGGTGTGAAACCGCCAATCGAGGAGCACAACTTGATTCACATGGACGTGCAAGACATACCCGCATTCCAGTCAGAGGACGACATGCCTCCCGAAGCCGCAATGAAATTTCGCGTGGACTTTATTTATAACGAAGATGGATTTGAGAAGGACCCTGAAAAATTTTGGAAGAAGCAAGGCAAGAAGATGTACGACAGAGCTGAGGATTTTGCCAATAAGCGCAAAGCGATGGAACAGGCCGTCTCCCAGATAGTGTCACCTGCTGATTTGCCCGAAGTGAAATTACAAAAAATCTACGCTCGGACTCAAAGCATCCGGAACACGGGTTTTGAAGTTGAGAGGACCGAGCAGGAGCAGAAACGTGCGAAGGAAAAGGAAGTTAACAACGTGGAGGATGTTTGGAAGAGAGGCTATGGAGACGGATACGAAATTAATTGGCTGTTCTTGGGGTTGGCGCGTGCAGCGGGCCTCGATGCCTCACCCGTCAGAGTTGCAACTCGGGATGATCATTTCTTCGTGCGAAACATGATGCGAGCCAGAGATCTCAATACCAGTGTCGTGTTGGTGAAGCTCAATGGAAAAGAGATGTTCTTCAACCCAGGATTTAAATTTGCCCCGTTTGGTGTCCTTCCCTGGTTCGAAACTGGCACAACAGGGTTGAAGCTGGACAAGGAAGGGGGAAGTTGGATTACCACGCCCATGCCGGACAGTTCCCTCTCCCAAATCGTTCGCAAGGCCGATTTGCAGTTGAGTTCGGACGGCGCTCTCGAGGGGAAACTGTCAGTCACATTTACCGGACTGGAAGCCCTATGGCGAAGAAATGAAGAGCGCAACGAAGACGAAGCGAACCACAAGAAATTTCTGGAAGACTATGTTAAGGAGATTGTTCCAGCTGGCATCGAGGTCGAACTCACCAACAAGCCAGACTGGACCAGTTCAGCTCCCGTCCTGGTGGCGGAGTACACCTTGAAGGTGCCAGGTTGGGTTTCCGGTGCCGGAAGGCGCGCATTGTTCCCAGTTGGGCTATTCGGAGCTCCCGAAAAACACATTTGTGAGCACTCCTCTCGTGTGCATCCGCTCTATTTTCATTACGCTTTTGAAAAAATAGATGATGTAAGGATTGAACTCCCGCTTGGCTGGCAAGTCGGCACCGTTCCGCAACCCGTGAATAGTGATGGCAAGATCATTAACTATAGCCTAAAAGTGGAAAACGATAAGGGAACTCTCCATCTGGAGCGTAGCCTTAAAAGCCGCATCACCATACTTGACCAAAAGTATTACCTCGCATTGCGGAATTTCTATCAGTCCGTCAGGAGCGGAGATGAACAGCAAATTGTCTTGCAGCCGGTGGGCAGCTCTTCCGGGAACTGAAAACTCGAATTGGAGACCCGCCCTTGTGCTGCTGGTCCTCTCTCTATTTGTTCGGACTTATCCAGCCTGGGCGGGGGATGCACCCCAGTGGATGCGCGCCCTTGTAAATGTTCCACTCCCGGCTCACGATGAAAAAACCAATGCAATCCTCCTGTTCTCTGAAGACTTGTTCACCGTCCAATCCAACGGGAAAATGAAGCGCATTGAAAGACGCGTCTACAAGATTCTCCGTCCCGACGGCCGGAGCTATGGGACTATTCGCGCGGATTTTGATTCCGAGAGCAAAATTAATTTTATCCACGGTTGGTGCATTCCGGCGCAGGGAAAGGACTACGAGATAAAAGACAAGGACGCGGTGGAGACCGCCCTGTTTGGCGTCATTGATGGCGGACTAATGAGCGATCTGAAGACAAAATTGCTCACCATTCCGGCAGCCGACCCGGGCAATATTGTTGGCTATGAATTGGAGCAGGAAGTTCGCCCATATGTAATTCAGGACGTCTGGGCATTTCAGCACGAAAATACTCCGGTCCGGGAAGCACGCTATACGTTGCAACTTCCCGCCAGTTGGGAATACAAGGCTTCATGGCTAAATCACCCGCAGACGGCGCCCGCGGGCGGCTCCGGCCAATGGAGCTGGTCCGTTTCCGACGTTAAGGCAATTAAGCCTGAAGATGACATGCCACCCTGGCCTGGCGTTGCAGGGCAAATGATTGTCTCGTTATTTCCTCCGGGCGGAGCCGCTAACAGGGGCTTTGAAAGTTGGGCTGATATGGCGCGTTGGACAGATCATTTGGCACGTGGACGGCTGACCGCTTCGCCCGAAATCAAACAGAAAGTGAATGACCTAACGAAATCTGTCCCCTCTCAACTCGAGAAAATGAGAGTCCTTTCCAGATTCATGCAAAAGGAAATTCGGTATGTAGCCATCCAACTTGGAATTGGCGGCTGGCAGCCACACGCCGCTCCGGAGGTCTTTACTCACAAGTTTGGCGACTGCAAGGATAAAGCTACATTGCTAAGCACGATGCTTCAGGAGATTGGAGTCGAGTCGCACTTCCTCCTCATTAACACCGCGCGTGGGGCGGTAACTCCAGAGACTCCGGCCATTCGCTGGTTTGACCACGTCATCCTCGCCATAAAACTGCCGGAGGGAGTCAGCGATGCTTCCCTGGTCGCGGTCTTCGATCACCCGAAGATAGGAAAAATGCTAATCTTCGATCCTACCGACGAATGGACGCCATTTGGACAATTGCGCGGCGAATTGCAGGCAAATTACGCCGTGCTTGTTGCCGGCGACGGCGGCGAGCTCCTGAAGCTCCCGCAATTGTCTGCGACGCTCAACGGCCTAGACAGAACGGCACACCTTTCTCTTAGCTCTACCGGAGTGCTTGCTGGTGACTTCGTCGAAGAGCGGAAAGGCGATTACGGTACGCGACAGCGCGAGGCCTTGAAATCAGTCTCGAAAGACGCGGACAGGATTAAGTTTATCGAGACTTTGCTTTCTCACTCGCTTTCTACTTTTCAAATCACCAAGGCCTCAATTTCAAATCTGAACCAGCCCGATCAGGCTTTCCAATACCGGTACTCCCTGGTCGCTCAGAATTACGCAAAGTCCGCAGGAAATTTGCTCCTCGTCCGTCCCCGCATCGTGGGATCCAACTCCAGCTCTCTCCTTGAAACTAAGGAACCTCGCAGCTACCCCGTTGAATTTGATGGGCCATGTAAGAATACGGACACCATTGAAATCGCCCTCCCCTCAGGCTACGAAGTAGACGACCTTCCTCCTCCCGTCAACGCCGACTACACTTTCGCTTCCTATCACAGCAAGACGGAATCCGCCGGCAACTCCATCAAATACACTCGCACATTTGAAATCAAGGAATTAAGCGTCCCCGTGAGCAAAGTGGACGACTTGAAGAAGCTCTACCGCATCATCGCGAGCGACGAGCGCAATACTGCCGTGTTAAAGCCAGTGTCACACTAAACCTAGCCCTGCATTAAGCCGTCCTCATCCAACGCGAAAATCATTCACCCCATTCTCGCAAGCCGGTCCCGCACGCGGTCGCTCAGCGCTTTCCCATCCACCGTCTTTCCCTCCAGCAATGCTTTCGCGGCTTTTACCACCGCGCCCATCTGTTTCATGGAGTTCGCGCCGCTTTCCGTAATGGCTTTGGCAATCGCAGCATCCATTTCCGCTTCCGTCGCGCCTGCGGGAAGATACGATTCAATAATCGCCAATTCTTTTGTCTCTTTTTCAGCCAGTTCCGGGCGGTTCCCCTTCGTGAACTGCTCAATCGATTCCTTGCGCTGTTTCACTAGCGTCTGCAAGATCTGGATCGACTCCGTTTCATCCAGCGCGTGCATCTTTTCCACTTCTTTGTGCTTTATCGCCGCTTTGATTCCGCGCAGCACACTCAAGCGTAGTTCTTCCTTCGCGCGCATGGCTGCGACTAGGTCTGTCTGTAGCTTTTCCGCAAGACTCATTTCATTCTCCTGCCTCCACTGAATATAGCAGAGTGCATCTGCTCCAGCGCATGCTGCCAGGATTTCGCAGCTTCACTGGAATCCCTCAGATTTGACACCGCGCTCACGGCTCGCTACTTTTAATTCGCAAGTTTTTTGGCGATTTCAGCCGCGGGCGTAGAAGAGGCTTCATGAAGGTCATCGTAGCGGACAAAATCAGCGAGCGTGGCATACAGCTTCTGAAAGAGCAATCCGGCTGGAACATCGTTCTCACCTCCAAGGAAACTCTCGCCGCCGAAATCGCCGGCGCGGACGCATTAATCGTTCGTAGCGCCACAAAAGTCACAGCCGAGCTCCTCGATAAAGCGCCCAAGCTCCGCGCTGTCGGCCGCGCTGGCGTCGGCGTGGACAATATTGATCTAGAGGCCGCCACCAAGCGCGGCGTTCTCGTTATGAGCACGCCTGGTGGAAGCTCTGTCAGCGTCGCCGAACATACTTTTGCTCTTTTGCTCGCCCTGGTTCGCCAGCTTCCAAGATTTGACGCCGCCATGCGCGAAGGCCGCTGGGATAAGTCCTCTTCCGGTGCTGAAGTTCGCGGCAAGACCCTTGGCCTTATTGGCCTCGGCAGAATTGGCAGCGAAGTGGCCGTGCGCGCGGAAGCGTTTCATATGCGCGTTGTGGCGTTTGATCCTTTCATCAGCGAAGCAGCGGCAGACGAACTTGCCGTCGAACTTGTGCCGCTCGACGAGCTCTTGTCTGAATGCGACTTTATCTCCCTCCACACTGGCGTCAGTCCGAAAACGCGGGAGATGATCAACGCCGGCTCCATCGCAAAAATGAAAAAGGGTGTCCGCATCATCAACGCCGCGCGCGGCGAACTGATCAACGAAGCGGACCTTGCCGCCGCCATAAAAGCAGGTCACGTCGCCGGCGCTGCCCTCGATGTCTTCGCCGAAGAACCGCCTAAGAATTGCCCTTTGATTGGGCTTCCCAACGTCATCACCACGCCCCACATCGCCGGCTCCACAGCCGAAGCGCAAGAAGAGCTCGGCACCCAGGTCGCCATGGAAATCCGGGACTTTCTTGTCGAAGGCGTGATCCGCAATGCCGTGAATCTTCCGGCGCTTTCCGCGGACCAATACCGCCGCGTCCGCCCCTATCTCATTCTCGCGGAAAAACTCGGCTCACTCGTTACCCAGGCAGCCGCGTCGCGCCCGGCGCGCATCCGCATCCGTTATGCAGGAGAAGTCGCGGAGGTCGGAACTCACCTCCTCCGCAGCGCCGTTCTCGCGGGTGCATTGAATGCTGTTCTCGATGAAAAGGTGAACGTCGTCAATGCGCCTGCGATCGCCGCCGCACGCGGCCTGGGCGTGGTCGAAGAGACTCGCAAACGTGAACACGGCTTCCCCAATACTCTGGAAGTGTCCGCTCTGCCGGACAAGACCGGCTCCGCCAACGGATTTACCGCGGAGGGAACCGTCTTGTATGACGGTACTCCGCGCATCCTCCAGATCGAAGGAATCCCGCTTGAAGCACAGCTCCAGGGCATCATTATCTATCTTCGCAATCGAGATGAACCCGGCGTCATCGGCCACGTCGGCACGGCGCTCGGAAAGTATGGCGTGAACATTGCCTCGTTCGCCCTCGGCCGCCGCGAAGCCACTCGGGGAGCAGACGCCGCGTGCCTCGTCCGCGTGGACGGCGAAGTAGACCCCGCCATCATCGGCCAAATCCGGGAAATTAAGTCCATCACAGAAGCCAAGCTCCTCCACCTCGGCTAGGACCGCGGCCTGCGCAGATTTACGTCTTGATTGTTGGCCGCTGCGTGGCAGTCCCGTCTCTCGAACCCATCCACACTTCCTTATTCATTTGATTTATCCGATGTATTAGTTTTTTAGCCGGAGTTTAGTCGTTCTTCGCTTGACAAACGGGGTGTAACTGGCCTAAAAGTTATCTCAAGATTACGTATAGCGAGCGTCGGGGCCAGGGTGGTTGCTTTGACCGGGGTAATTCTCAGCACTTACCTGTTTTCCATCGGCGGCATTTTGCCGAGAGTCTCCCTGTGTCTCCCCCCCTTACATCCCTAAGTTTCAAAATTCAATCCCGGTGCGCGAAAGGATTCTTTTATGACGAGTTTATTGTCAAGTCGGAATTTCCTGGCGGTCGTGTTGCCGGTTGTAATGATACTGGGCGCACAAACGTATTTGTCGGCGCAGGACCCCACCGGCAGAATCGTCGGCACTGTGACTGATCCGAGTGGTCAAGCAGTCCCAGCAGCGAAAGTCACAATCACAAATCTAAAGACTGGGATTGTCAGCTCTGCCAGCACGAACGGAGAAGGATTTTACCAAGTTCCGGCTTTATCAATTGGCAGTTACAGCGTAGCGATTGAGCGCGATGGATTTCGTAAATTGGTGTTCGATAATCAACTATTGCAAATCAACCAGACCCTTCGCATAGATGGAAAGTTGGAAATCGGCACGATGTCGGAAGTCATCCAGGTCGAGTCCCAAGCTAGCATCATTGAGACGTCCAGCCCAACCATAGAGCAGTCGGTTACGGGACGGACGCTGACGGACATGCCCTTGAACGGCCGCAACGTATTGGATCTGGCGCTGACGCAGCCTGGCGTCACACCCCATAACGCAGATGACACCAGTCAGGGCAGCTATAACATTGCCGGAGGCAGGTCTGATTCCGTGACTTTCCTTCTGAACGGTGGAGCAAACAACGACCTCCTCGGAAATGGTGTGGTTTTCAATCCCAATCCCGACACAGTCGCCGAGTTTCGCGTTCTTAAGAGCGACTACACAGCCGAATACGGAAGGAACGGCGGCGGCGTGGTAAGCGTTGTCACAAAATCAGGCGCGAATGATTGGCATGGGAGTGCCTTCGACTTTGCCAGGAACGACGCGTTCGACGCCAATTTGTTTTTCAACAAAAACGATCCCAACAACCTCCTGCCGCGGCCCATCCTCAAGCGGCACCAGTTCGGTGGGACGATCGGCGGCCCCATCACAGTTCCGCATGTAGTACGCGGGAAAGATCGCTTCTTTTTCTTCTTCGGATATGAAGGAGACCGGCAAAACCAGTCAGAGACCTCGTCTGGGGTTACTGTGTTTACGCCTGCGGAATTGGGCGGAGACTTTTCAAACGGCCAAGCCCTTGGAACCTGCGGAACCGCCACTAGCGCCGAGGACAAGAATGTTGCCGCCTTTCTGCAAGCCCACCCCGCGTTCCAGCCCAATGCAAGTAAAGCGGCTTGTGGGGTCATCGACCCCACGAAGTTCAACACAGCATCACAGAAGTACATTAGCGCCGGCCTACTCCCGACTTCCTCGAGCGGTAGTCTCAATTCTCAGGCAGCAGCTCGCTTCAAATACGATCAATACTCTTTAAGGACGGATTTCGCCTTCACGCCAAAGGACCAATTGTCAGTTACTCTCGGCAAACAGGTTCAAACCCAGGTCCGTAATTACGTACAAGCCGATGTAAATGGTTTCCCCAACAATTATGGCAGGAATACCTATTTCGCGGGCATATCCTACACTCGAACTTTTTCCATGAACGTTCTGAACGAATTTCGTTTCAATACGCAGCGAGTCAACAGACTCAACGGCTTCCCCGGCGCCAATCTCCCCGGGGCCGCGGCTCTGGGTGTGGGGATTACTCCAGACAATCCCGCTGCCGGGCCACCAATTATTAATTTTGACACTGGCCTGAGCATCGGTTTCAGTCCGAACGGGCCCACTACCGAGATAGACAATACCTTCGCATATGCGGACGTGTTTAGCTGGATCCGCGGGCACCACACCTGGAAGTTCGGTGGTGGATTCGCGAACGCCCAGAACAACACTGTGTACGACTTTTATGTTGCCGGTTACCTCAACTTTCAGGGCTTGAACGGCATTGGCTCCGGAAATTCCTTTGCCGATTTTCTCATGGGCTTACCGCATGATTATTTTCAGTCACCCGCTGCTCCTTCCAATGTTCGGACCAAGCTTAGTCACGCCTTCGCCCAGGACGAATGGCGCGCAACGAAGAAGGTGACACTGACTCTGGGTGTGCGCTATGAATACAGCACGCCAAAACTCGATACCAAGGGCCGCTCCTTTTCACTCATTCCCGGGCAGCAGTCGACGGTGTTTACGAAAGCGCCGGTCAGTTTGGTGTTTCCGGGCGACGCGAATGCCCCGAAGGGGACCAACTTCCCTGACAAGACGAACTTTGCCCCCCGCGTCGGCATTGCGTGGGATCCGCAAGGAAATGGAAAAACTAGTATTCGCACTGGGTTCGGAATGTTTTACGACGTTCTGAAAGGGGAGGACAGTCTGCAGTTCAACGGTCAGCCCCCGTTTTTCGCCATCTCCGGATTCGGCTTTGCGAGCCCCCCTGGCGCAACCGAGGCCTCCGTTTGTCTGCCCCCGAATGATTGTCTTGGCGCTCCCTTTGTGGCCGTGGGTGTGACAAATGCTTTCCCCTCAAAGCCACCGGCCCCGAATATTGATTTCGGCGCGGCTGGTTTTCTCCCTTTTAACTCCAGTAGCTCAATTTACTATGTTGATCCACATCTGAAGACTCCCTACACCTATCAATATAACCTTAGCGTTCAACATGAAATAGCCAGGAATACCCTCATCGAAGTCGGCTACCTCGGTAGCAGTTCCCATGGACTTACGACGCTGGTGGATGCTAACCCTGTAGTTTTAGGAACGTATGACCGCAAACTGAATCTTCTGCCGGGAAACGTTAGTTGCCCTGGTGGCGCTGCGTCCTGTACCGATCTCAGCGGCAATACCGTCTTCACGAGTCTTGCAGCATCCGCTGAGTTCAAGAATCTGACGAAGGCATCTTACAATGGGTTGGAAGCCAGCTTGCAAAAACAAGTATCCGACACCAAGTATTTTGGGAGAACATATTTCCAACTGGGATACACCTTCGCGCATAGTATTGACAATACATCCGGCTTCCGGAATCGAAACAGCCAGGTGCCAGCCTACCAGCCAAATCTATTTCGCGGGTCGTCAGACTTTGACGTGAAACACCGAATCACGTTCAGCGGTGGATGGGATCTCCCGTTTGATCGCGTATGGTCCTCTGGACCCAAGCGCTTGCTGGGCGGTTGGAGCTTGTATCCAATCTACAGTTGGCGGACTGGCTTCCCGCGCGATGTCTACTCGTCCGTCGCCACTTCCTCCAACTTGAATCCCGGTCCATCGGGGGCGGGTGACCCACTCTTGGTCTACGCAAACCTGACGGGACCAATCACCATGTACGACCCGCACCAACCACAATCGAACGACACCGGCACCCTTGCCGCATGTACTGCAACGAGTAGCTGTGGCAATTATTACTTCAACCCCAATAGCTTTAGCACAAACCAGAACCAGAGCGATCCAACAGTCCTTTGCACACCTCCTGTGGCGGGGTGGTTTCCAACCGACAATCAAGCCGTTAATTGTCCAAGCCTCCGCACTTATGGCACATTGCCACGTAATACCATCCGCGGCCCAGGACGCTCCAACTTGGATCTTTCCTTCGCAAAAGTTACCCCTCTTTACGGAGACCGCCTGAAGCTTGAAATCCGGGGGGATTTCTTCAACATTTTCAACCAGGCGGAGTGGAATGACCCGAACACCAATGTCGTCAGCTCCCATTTCGGCCAAATTACGAGTACTGCGCCACAACGAATCATTCAATTGGCCGGGCGGCTTAGCTTCTAACGTGTTCACAATGCAGTTCGCATTGCGCGATGAATTCTAGACCTAAGCCAAAATCAATCGGGTTAAATCCCGGCATAAACGAGAATCTCGCCGGAGAGCGAAGCCTCTCCGGCGGCCTCATCTCAACCCCCCCACCCTAGATTTCACACAGACTTTTTCTAGACTTTTTCGACTCCGTGGAGTATTCATCTTCCAGGAACGTCTAGCCGTCAAACTTCAGCTGTGTTAATCTGAAAGTCCTGCTTGGGGTTGAAGATTTCTCTCAACCCATTCGTCGGGGCGTAGCGCAGCCTGGCTAGCGCGCCTGGTTCGGGACCAGGAGGTCGATGGTTCAAATCCATTCGCCCCGACCACTTCTTTCAGGGTCCAGCCCGGACACATGGGTGACACAACGTACCTAAGACATGGGTAACACTTTAGGACCGAACGGATTTTCGAGCGGTTCGAGCACCCGAGTCTCCAGGTCGAAGTATCCCAGATCA
>Ga0075017_100000482_pt1 | contig 22308 bp, 13 predicted proteins | sample AleBraG_ABR_2012_FD_71475 | JGI IMG/M metagenome (GOLD analysis project Ga0075017, IMG submission 71475) | Freshwater sediment microbial communities in response to fracking from Pennsylvania, USA - Alex Branch Run_MetaG_ABR_2012 | ecosystem: Environmental > Aquatic > Freshwater > Creek >... | reverse complement strand
TCACCGCGTTCGACTCGGCGATATTTACGGGGTGAACCACAATGTCTTCCTTCAGCGTGATCGAGGGATAGATCACTTGCTCGCACATCTGCCACGTGGTCCGCTGATCGCGATCGCGGGCTGCGTTGGCGGCGTTCACTCTCTTGTCCCACGACGGATAGCTCCGGAAACAAGGGCGATACTCCGACTGGCTGTAGGTCGGACACTGTCCTCCATAAGGCACTGAACCAAGCTGGTCCGGGCTCGCGCACATCACGGGAATCAAGCCGCTGGACGCCACCACAATCACCATCGAGCCCAGCACCTGATGGCCCAGTAGATTTGGGACGCCGCTCCAAGCACAGCGAAAGGCCTTGCGCGATCCCATCTTGATCGCAGAACAATACGCGCCCTGCCCGTGGAAGGAGGCTAATTGCCGAACGTAATTCATCAGGTCCGAGTCGCTGAGCCCAGCCGGAACGGGATACGGGTTCCCGGCGAGCACTTCGGTGTTGGTTATGCCAAGTTCGGAGCCCAGCAGTACGGCCCCGCCATTCTCACGTCCTTCGAGGCTGTAGGGGAAAGGAACAAACAGCCGGTACTCGCCTGCGTCATAGCTCTTGAATCCAGTCGGCGCATTGTCTGACGCCTCCTGAGCCTGCTGCATCTCGTCGACGAGTTGCTGTGCTTTATTGGATTGACCTTCAGCGGCGGTATGTTGGGTGCGGTTCTGTCGCGCCAGGTCGCCCAGGGGCGAATCGTGCGTGTCCGAATCCTGCGCATATCCGCCGTAAGCGCAAAAAAGAAGAGCCGCAGTTGCGCCGACACGCACGAACCGCCCAGGTCTCATGGCAGTTGCAAGGACCCGATCATGGTCGAGCAGACTGCTTCTCCGTCGCCAAAGTGCTCCCGCGGCGCCAGACAACCGACGACGAGGGGCACTCCGTTGCTCTCAACTTCGATTCGCTTGCCCATCCAGTCGTCGAGGCCTTTGCGGAAGCTTAACGTCGTGATCGCGGCAGCTCTACCCTCAAGCGTCGTGGTCTGGCTGCTGATCGTGGAATAGGTCCCCGGAGCCCGCTTGCTCTCAGGATCAACCAGTTGCTTCCAGCGAACCAGATCGTTCGCTGCAGGGGTTCCATTTTCGCAGCTTGCCGTTCCTGCCATCAGCAGGAACGGGGTGCCTTGTATCCTGCTTTCGAAAATATATTGCTTGCAGTTGGAACTGACCAGCTTCGCGTCGGCAGGAATGTACAACGAAGCATCCCAGCATTGGTTCGCGCTCTTGCAGTAGTTGAAGGAGTGAATCTTGAAGCCGTCGGGCGCGGTACTGTGCGGTGGACGGAGCGACTCAATCTGCTGCGCCGTGGCAGCGGGCGCCTTCGGGGATTGCGCGACTTCCGGCGCCGCACCGGCGCCTTCTTTGAGGCGGATCGATCCGAAGACCGTGTCGCATCGTTGCCAGACTTCGCGGACGTTAGCCTCTTCCTGAGCGAGAGTTTTCCGCGCGTACGCTTTCTGGCTGTAGCTGGTGCCCGGCGTATTGAGTATGTCTCGCGCCTGGCTTTCCGTGATGGCGACGCACATCAGCGGATAAACATTATTGGCGACCCGCACAAACACTGCGTTGCCGCCGACGGAGTGTCCCTGTAAGTTTGCTTCCGCCAGTCCGCAGCGGATCGCGTCGTGCTCGGCAATGGTGGCCTTGCTGCACGTCGCGGATTCCGAATAGTGCTTGGCAAACGTTGTTGCGGCATCATTGAAAGCATCATCGCTGCCAGCATGCAGAACGATGGTATTGCCCACCAGGACCATCGGTGTCGTGGTGGCGAATTTGGGGCCGGAAAGAATGGTCCCTCCGTCGTCCTGCCCGGTCAACGAAAAAGGGGCGGGTACCCACACCCTGTAGGCCGGGGCGCTATAGGTCTTGAATCCGCCGGGCGCATTGTCGTTCTGATCTTCCGACAATTCATTGGCGACTTGCTGCGCCTGGCTCAGGTCTGCGGATTGCTGCCTTTGCGCACGGGCCTGTCGCGCGATGTCGGCCAGCGATCCACCCTGCGATGCTTGTCCCCAACCTGCAGACGAAATCAGAAGCAGGCAGACGGCGGTCATCGAGGCCCGCATCATCCACCCATGCAAACCACCAAGAAAGTTCTTTTTCATACGCCGTTCTGAGTTATTCATCGGAAGTGGACTCCTCAATTCGAGCCGTTGGAGCGCTCGCAGCCTGCACCTGGGGTACATCAAACTGTATTGTTGTGTTGTAGTCGGAATAGCTGGAGTGGGAATGCTGCCAATCGATGGTCATTTCGTAAGGGAGATGATCGTCGATCCCGATGCACACTGTATCGTGCTCCAGGTTCGCCAGCACGCCTTTGATGGTGACCATCCACTCGCGGCAGCGGACGCCATTGACCGTTTTCTTATCGCCCTTTTGCAGAATGCCCCGCTTCAACATGGTGGCGATCGGCGGCAGAACGTCGCTGTCCGTGCCATCGGCGAGATGGACGCAATACGCCCTGGGAGAACTGCCCTGCCAGGCAATCTTCATCTGAGACCACGCTCCATCGCCCAAGCGCTCGTACTGCTTTCCGCCCATGTAAAATTCGTCCCGTTTCATCTCCACCGGAGGGTTGGTTTCTGTCGTTCGGATCAGTTGTTGCTGGTGAGACATTCCGCGGTCACAATCAACCTCCCACAGCAGGTCGCTGTGCTGGTAGCCGGTGGGTGTTCCGGAGTACGAAGCGCGAAAACTGTGTATTTTCTTCAACGCGTCGAGGCTCTTCTGGAATTCTTTTTCCCCGCTGCCTCCTCCAAAAAAGCTGGCGCCCCATATGCCAAGAATCAGTATCGCCAGCAGGCGACCTGTCATCCATGCCCAGCCGTGTTCACGCATAAACACTGATCCCCAAGCGCTCCTGAGTTAGCGTAACCGTGGCGGGAGGACGGGAAAAGTTACCTACGTACTTGGGCGAAAGGCGGGAATTGCCGTGTTTTATGCGGGTTTTCTGGAAGTTATTTCAGACTGCTTGTCATCCTTAGCGAAGCGAAGGACCCGTGCACTTGCTGGCGGCGCCGGTACTGCCGGGGAAGTGCACGGGTCCTTCGGCGCTCACGATGACGACGGTTCGTTCACAGCACTACCACTCCTGCGTACCCCACGACCATTTCCCGATCCCCGGAAATGTCTCCCGAGGTGGCGTACTTCACCAATTCCACCGATTTTGCCCCCAGTTGCCGAGTTGCCGTAAGCATCACGACGGCTGGGCCGAAGCCGCACATGCTGATGTTCTGCTCCGTGACCACGTCGTAAAGACCACGTGCATCGAGGGTGAGAATCCGCTCCAGAGCGCGATGATCCTTGATGCGCGTCACCGTGTCCGACTCGTAATGATTCATGTCGCTCGAAGCCACGATCAGCACGTCGTCCTGCTGCGCTGCGATTACCTCCGCGATAGCCCGCCCCAACTGCTCAAGAATGTCGAAATCCCGCGTGCCCAACACGATTGGCACAAAGAGAAGTTCAGGCTGGCGGAGTTGCAGGAACGGAAGTTCCACTTCGGCCGCGTGTTCCGCTTTATGCGCGGCCGAGTCATCCTGCAGAAGAGGGAAGCGTTGCTTCAGCGCCGCAGCCAACGCAAGGTCGATCGAAGCATCGCCCAACGGAGTTTCCCAGGCGCCCTCGCTTTGCGTGGCCAGAGGCCGGCCCATTCCCGTGTGGTTGGGGCACATCACAATACACCGCCGCGGAATCTGAATGCGTCCGAATACCGCGCCCGCCACATGTCCGGAATACATGTAGCCGGCATGAGGCGCGATGCAGCCGAGCGCACGCTCCGGTGCCAGTTGTGCTTCCGCCGCCTGCGAGAGATAACCGAGCGCCTCTGCGCGCAGTTCGTCGGGATTGCCAGGATAGAAGCGTCCCGCGACCGCGGGATGGCGAAGAGTATGTGTGCTCATGGGCCCTCCTTACGGTGAGCCTAAAGTCAAGACGATCTTACGGCAGTAGGGCCGTTTGAAATTGGTCATTCCGAAGCGCAGTTTCATCGCGCGAGGAATCTGCTCTTTGCCCCGGGGAACAACAGGTTCCTCACCGGGCTTTCAGCCCCGTTCGTAATGACAAAATGAACCTTGCCCAAACTGACCCAGTACCGACCTTAATCGTCGCTCTGAGGATTCCGCAAGGCGCGATACACCGCCGCGCTCTCCTCCAAACTCAGCGTCTCCGCGCGCGCCGTCGCCTTCACGCGTGCTTCGGCCAGGGCGCGCTTCAAATGCTCACCTTCATATTTCTCTTTCAAATTGTTCCAGAGAGTCTTACGCTTTTGCCCGAATGAAAGCCGCAGGAAGTCGATGAAACCATCCCCCGCCACTCCCAATTCTTCCTGCCGGGGCTCTATAGTCAGCCGGAGCACCGACGAGTGTACCTTCGGCGGCGGCACAAATGCCCCCGGTGGCAGTGTGAACAGGTTCTCTACGCGGGCAAACAACTGGGCCGTCGCGGACAGTACTCCGTAATCTCTGCTTCCGGGTTCAGCCGCAATTCGATCGGCGACTTCCCGCTGCACCATGATCACCAGGCTCTCGAAGTACTTCGAAAATTCGAACAGCCGCAGCAGAATATCTGAGGTGATGTAGTACGGCAGATTGCCCACAACTTTCACCTGCTCGGGCTTGATGTCGATCCCCGGACGCCCCAGCCCCGGCTTCGGACCAAAGACCGAATCGAAATCCATCGCCAGCACGTCGCCTTCAATGACCTCCACGTTCCGCGACATGCCAAACTTCAGCCGCAGCTGCGCCGCCAGCACCCGATCCAATTCCACCGCGATCAGTCGGCGCGCCCGCTTGGCTAAAAGGGAAGTCAGCATGCCCCGTCCGGGGCCGATCTCGAGGACCGTACTCTGCGAGAGATCACCCATGACATCCACGATTCGCAATGCAGTGTCTTCGCTGGCCAGGAAATGCTGTCCCAATTTAGGCTTGTTTTCCGGACGCCGCGCTGAAGCAACCTTTGGCACGTTGACCCTTTCTTTCGCCGGGAAGTAGACTTGCAAGTTGGTCCCGGCGTCTGATCAAGGGACGCTGGTCCCCGTTTTTCAAAATCCATCTGTTTTTATCATAGCGTGCGCCGCGGAACGGCGTACTCCGGAGGCTCACGCAGTCATGCACATCGCATTCGCCGCATCGGAAGGAGTTCCATTTTCCAAGACTGGCGGCCTCGCCGACGTAGTTGGCGCCCTGCCTCGCGCTCTCGCCGCTCTGGGGCATCAGGTCAGCGTGTACCTGCCGCGCTATCGCCAGACTAAGCTCACCGAGCCGGCGACCGTGGTTCGCAGCGTCACGGTGCCTTTTGACGACCAATACCGTTTTGCGTCCGTAGTCACCGGAGGCACCCAGGGCGGCGTCCGTTTCTACTTCGTCGAATATCCTTCCTACTTCGATCGTGACGCGCTCTATGGTACGCCCGCCGGAGACTATCCCGACAACGCCGAGCGCTTCGCCCTGTTTTCGCGCACCGTGCTCGAGGCCTCGAAAATTCTCGGCGTTCCTCACATCTTCCATTGTCACGACTGGCAATCGGCGTTAATTCCGGTCTTGTTGCGGACCATTTATGCGGAGGACCCCGCATTCCGCGATGCCGGCACTGTCTTCACAATCCACAACATGGGTTATCAGGGGCTGTTCCCGCCGGACACTCTGCCGCTGCTCATGCTGCCCTGGGACCTCTTCACCATGTCGAAGATGGAGTTCTTCGGCCAGGTCAACTTCCTGAAAGGCGCTCTGACTTGCGCCGATTATGTCACTACCGTCAGCCGCAAATACAGTCAGGAAATTCAGACGGCCGAATACGGATTCGGCCTTGAAGGCGTGCTGCGCGACCGCGCCTCCACCGTGACTGGAATCCTAAATGGCGTTGATTACGATGAGTGGAGCCCGCAAACCGACAAATTCTCGACCGCCAAATTTTCCCCGCAAGAGCTCGCGGGCAAAGCGAAATGCAAACAGGATCTGCTGACTGCTTTCGGTGTGAACAATGCGGACTCGAAGCTGCCGGTCATCGGAATTGTCTCGCGCTTCGCCGCGCAAAAGGGGTTCGACCTCATTGCCCAGGTCGCCGACCGTCTGGCCCGCGAAGAAATGATCATCGTTGCCCTCGGCGCGGGCGACAAGGCGTACGAGGAATTATTCCTCCGCCTCAACAAGCAGTTCCCCAACAAGATTGCCGTCAAAGTCGCGTATGACAACGCCATCGCGCACAAGATCGAAGCCGGCGCCGACATGTTCCTCATGCCTTCGCGATACGAACCCTGCGGCCTGAACCAGATCTACAGCCTGAAGTACGGCACAGTCCCGATCGTCCGTGCCACCGGCGGTCTCGATGACACAATCGAGCCCTGGGACGCGCGCAGCGGCAAGGGAAGCGGCTTCAAGTTCACGGAATATAACGGCGAATCTCTCCTGTTGACCGTCAAAGAAGCGCTGCAAGCCTACCGCGATCAGACGTCATGGCAGGTGCTCATGCGCAATGGCATGAACAAGGATTTTTCCTGGAACGCCTCCGCCCGCGAATACGGCAAGATCTACGAACGCGTGAAGCAGATGCGAAACACGGCGGCAGTTCCCGTTCCAGAGAAAACCCTGGCCTGAGGGATTCTCCTGTGGGAACAGCCGCCTTCGGCAGTCCCACGGGTGAAAGCCCGCGTCTGTGACGGGGATATTCTGCCTGTTAGAATTTCGTGCAGCATGGCGGCCGCTCCTCAGTTCGGCTTGGCACGAACCATCTTCCACGTCGACATGGACGCCTTCTTCGTCTCAGTGGAGGAACTCTACGATCCTTTGCTGAAAGGCAAAGCCGTCGTCGTGGGCGGCCAGCGCGACGAGCGCGGCGTAGTCTCGGCGGCGTCGTACGAAGCGCGCAAATTCGGAGTGCACTCCGCCATGCCACTGCGCACCGCGGCGAAGATGTGCCCGCATGCCATCTTTGTCAATGGACATCCCGAGCGCTATCGCGAAAGTTCCGAGAAGGTCTACCACGTGCTCGGCTCATTTACCCCGCAAGTCGAGATGGCCTCCATTGACGAGGCTTATCTCGATATGACCGGTACCGAGCGCCTGCACGGTCCGCCCCTGAAAGCCGCCAACGCATTGCACGAGCGCATGAAAGCCGAGACTCGCTTGAACTGCTCGGTGGGCATCGGAAGCTCGCGCCTCATCGCGAAAGTTTCCTCCGCACAGGCCAAGCCGAACGGCCTGCTCTGGATCGTTCCTGGCGAAGAAGCGAAGTTTCTGGCTCCACTCGACGTGCGCGAGATTCCAGGCGTGGGAAAAGTTATGGAGACTCATCTCCACGAACTCGGAATCAGGAAAGTCGGCGACCTGGCCAGACTCGAAGACCGCGAACTCGAACAGCGCTTCGGCAAATGGGGGCTCGCGCTGGCCGGAAAAGCCCGCGGGGAAGATGCCGGTGGATGGTTTGACAATGCCGTTGGCGCTGACCTTGACGCCAAGTCAATCAGCCACGAGCACACGTACAACGAGGACACCGCCGACGCAAATCAACTCGAATCGACCATCATGCGTCTCTGCGAGATGGTCGGACGCCGCCTTCGCGAATCTAATTTTCACGCCCGCACCATCCAACTCAAGCTGCGCTACAAAGATTTCACGACGATTACTCGCGCCCACACTCTGGCGTCGCCCACTCAACTCGATAATGAAATCTTTGAGCAGGCCCGCGCGTTGTTTCGCAAGAACTGGAAAAAAGGCGTGCAGGTCAGATTATTAGGTGTGCAAGCATCTTCTTTTTCGACGCAACCGGGCCAGATCGATCTGCTCGAAGGGGGGCGCCAGCAACGCTGGAAAGACGCGCTAGCCGCCGCCGACCGACTCCGCGACAAGTTCGGCGAGTCGAGCGTGAAGCTCGCAACCGGCATGCCGGGCACGTTCCGGGAGCGGACCCACGAAAACCCGGCCGGCCTTCCGGGCAAAGGCAAGCAACGTAAGTCCTAGGCTTTTCAACGCGCCCGGTTGCAAAATCCTTCACATTGACAGTCGCTCTTAATGATAGGACGATGGACACCCCGTCGTTTTCGGAACTGCTCCAACTAGCGGGAATTGGCCGGCAATGGGTCGATGCTGGTCAGGTCGCTCGTGTTCGAACCCAGGATCAGGATGAGGTTGTCCAAAATGCTGAAGCTCTGTCGCTTGGCTGGTTACGCTGCATTGTTGTACTTGGTTCTGCCCTGCGTTGCTCAAAATCAGGACGCGCCTCCGCCGACCGTTCCTCCCAACATCAGCCAGATTCAGCACGTCATTTACATCATCAAAGAGAACCGATCGTTCGACAGCTTTTTCGGCGCGTTTCCCGGCGCAAACGGGGCGACGTCAGCCAAGATTTCGACAGGCCAGACCATCCAACTGGGGCACCAGGGCGACCAACTTCCCCACGACATCACCGGGCATGGTTGGTGGGACGCTATCGCCGGCGAAGACGCCGGCAAGATGGATCGCTTCGACCTGGTCGTCGCGGGCAGCACCAACGGCGACTATCTCGGTTTTACTCAGCTTCAGCAACAGGACATTCCGAACTACTGGAAGTATGCGACCAACTATGTTCTGGCTGACAACATGTTTTCCTCGCTGAACGGGGCCAGCTTCCCGAATCACCTCTACACCATCGCCGCCCAGTCCGGCGGCGTCTGGAACAATACCCTGCAGATCAACGGTCATGGGCAACTCTGGGGCTGCGACGCCAACCCTGCCGCTCAGGTGCCTGCTCTTGACCTCAACATGATCGTCACCAAGCCGTTTCCCTGTTTTGATTTTCAGACACTAGCGGATCTGCTCGATGGAGCCGGATTGACGTGGGCCTTTTATGCTCCGCCGGCGGGCACCGCAGGATACGTCTTCTCTACCTACGACGCCATCAACCACATTCGCAATACAGCTCTGTGGAAACAGCACGTCTTTCTGGATACTCAGTTCGCCACCGACGCCGCAGCCGGCAATCTGCCCAACGTCGCATGGCTGGTGACCACCGGCAAGTCCAGCTTTGGCACTTCAGGGGGAGGCGGCACTACCGTCGACAACAACGAGCACCCGCCCGGAAGCGTTTGCAGTGGCGAAAACTGGACCGTTGCCCAGTTGAACGCCCTGATGTCTGGGCCGGACTGGTCCTCGTCAGCGGTATTTCTCACCTACGACGATTTCGGCGGTTTCTACGATCATGTTTCGCCGCCGCCTCTCGACATCTATGGCCTCGGACCTCGCGTTCCAATGCTGATCATTTCGCCTTATGCGAAAAAGGGCTATATCTCTCACACCCAATATGAGCTGTCGTCCGTCCTCAAGTTCGCCGAGGAAGTGTTTGGCCTTCCCAGCCTTGGCCAGCGCGATGCCATCGCCAATGACACCACCGATAGCTTCGATTTCACCCAGACCGCCCGTAAGCCACTGGCGCTGACTCCGCGCCTTTGCCCGCTGCTTTCTACGGCGCAGTACTACTTCGGCTGGGAGCCGCTGGGCGGCACCAGCGCTACGCGCAAGGTCACCATCAACAACGACCAGACTGCGACCATTACTTTCACAAGCATTACTCCAACCGGGGACTTTGTCATCAGTTCCAATACCTGCGGCACTTCGCTCGCGGTCGGCAGCTCTTGCGCGGTACAACTGGCCTTCAAGCCCACCGCGCTCGGCGCGCGAACGGGAGCCCTCACGGTTACCGATTCCGGCATCACCAGTCCTGAAACCGTGAATCTCTCCGGCATTGGTACGGCCATGCAGGCGTCCCCTCTGAACATGACCTTCAACAGTACGTTTGTCGGCGCCACGACCGCCGCAAAAACGATCACGGTGAAGAATCTGGGCACAACGGCGATTGCCATTTCGAGCATTGCCGCGGTCGGCCCCTTCGCACAGACCAACACCTGCACCAGCAGCCTGGCCGCCGGCGCATCGTGTTCCATCCACGTAACTTTCTCGCCGACTAGTTCGGGAACCCTTTACGGTGGGGTGAGCATCCTGAGTAGCGATCCTGCCAACCCGCTTACGATCAATTTGAGCGGCACGGCGACCGCTGTGAACCTCTCGCAGACTTCGTTAACCTTCCCCGCCACCAAGGTCGGGACCACCAGCAGCCCCATTAAGTTCACCATTTCCAATACCAGCCCCACTCCGCTCAACATTGGTACCATCGCCGTCACCGGAGACTTCGCCCAGACCTCAACCTGCGTCAGTCCACTGGCTGCGGGATCTAACTGCGCCGTGAGCATTACCTTCACGCCGACCGCGACAGGAACGCGCACGGGCGCATTCAGCATCGCCGACAGCGACTTCCAAAGCCCGCAAAACGTTTCTCTGACGGGCACGGGCGACTAATCGGAGTCGCCCGGATGACCTTGGTGTGCCCACGTCCTTGCTTGTGAGACGTGGGGGCGTTGGGCGTAACCTGCTTGCCCTCCGCAGTTGACCATCCTGCTTCGCGCCAACTACCATTCCCGTTCGCCTAAATTGCAGGAGCCCAAATGCGCAAACCGTCAACTCTGCTTTTGATCACCCTCGCATCAATTCTCTTTGCCGCCAGCTCGATTGTGTCCTCTGCGCAGTCCGATCCTCCACTCCTCCTCCGCTTCCCGACAGTCAGCAAGACGCAAATCGTCTTCAACTACGCCGGCGACCTATGGATCGTCAGTCGCGACGGCGGCGACGCTCGCAAGCTTACGTCCGGAGTCGGAGTCGAGATCCTGCCGCACTTCTCCCCCGATGGCTCCATGATCGCCTTCACCGGTGAATACGACGGCAACCGCGACGTCTTCGTGTTGCCCGCCCGCGGCGGTGTCCCGCGCCGGCTGACCTACCATCCCGCCGAGGAAAACGTCGCCGGGTGGACGCCCGACGGCAAGAACGTCATGTTCACTTCCTGGGGCAACAGCTTCAATCATTTCGAAGACCAGCTGTACACAGTTTCTGTCGATGGCGGCTTTCCCACCCAGGTGCCCTTGCCGATCGTAGAAGAGGGCTCTTTCTCGCCGGACGGAACTCACCTCGCCTATGTCCCCCACCCGCAATGGCAGCCCGCGTGGAAGCGCTATCGCGGAGGCCAGACCACTCCCATCTGGATCGCCGATCTCAAAGACTCCAGCATCACCCGGATTCCGCGGGAAAACTCCAACGACCACCATCCCATGTGGGTGGGCGACACCATTTACTTTCTCTCCGACCGCAATGGTCCGGTTAGCCTCTTCGCCTATGACACCAAAACCAGGCAGGTCTCAGAGGCTCTTCATAGCGATGGATTCGATTTCAAGACCGCCACCGCGGGTCCGGACGCGATCGTCATCGAGCAATTTGGGGCGATCAAGCTCTATGACCTGAATACCCACCAGGCGAAAAATGTCAGCATTCACATCGCCGGCGATCTGGAGGCAGTCCGTCCTCACTTCGCCAAAGTGGAACCTAAACGCATTCAGAATTTCGGTCTTTCCCCCACGGGCACGCGCGCCGTCTTCGAGGCTTGGGGAGAAATCTTCACCGTTCCCACCGACAAGGGCGACATCCGCAACCTCACCCACAGTCCTGCGGTCGCCGATCGTGATCCCTCCTGGTCGCCGGACGGCAAGTCGATCGCATATTTCTCTGACGAATCCGGCGAATACGAACTGACCATCCGCGATCAAAACAGTATGGGCGCTGTCCGCCACATCAACCTGGGAAATCCTCCATCGTTCTTCTACTCACCGGTCTGGTCGCCGGATAGTAAGAAAATCGCTTATTACGACAAGCGCCTGCAGTTCTGGTATGTCAATGTAGACAGCGCTACGCCGAAACTGGTCGACACCGACTACTACTGGACATTCGGCGCGAACGCGCCCGGCCAGACTTGGTCCCCTGACAGCAAGTGGATCGCCTACACCAGGCAACTTCCCAGCGGCCAGCACGCCATATTTGTTTACTCGCTCGAACAAGGCAAGTCGTTCCAGGTCACGGATGGTATGAGCGACGCGCTCTATCCCGCGTGGGATAAAAATGGCAAATGTCTCTACTTCACCGCTTCGACCGACATCGCACTAGCCAGTGCCGGACTCGATATGTCGAGCGACGAGCATCGCGTCACTCGCAGCGTGTACGTCGCGGTCCTCGATAAGAACGAGAAATCGCCGCTCGCCCCGGAGAGCGACGAAGAGAAGACCAGGGACGAAGCCAAGGCTGACGCAAAATCCAAAGCAGATCAAGACCACGGCAAGGAGAAAGACAAGGACAAAGACAACGCCAAGGAGCGTGGCACGAAGAAATCGGGCGAGCCAGCCTCAGCTGGCGACAAGAAAGACGCAGATAAGGAGAAAGATAAAAAAGAGGAAACCGTCGTCAAGATCGATATCGATGGCATCGGACAGCGCATTCTCTCCCTCCCCATTCCAGACAAGAACTACACAAACATGCAGGCGGGCAAGTCGGGGGTGCTCTTCATCGCCGAAGCCCCGGCGGTCGTCACGGAAGAGGATCAGCAGAACCTGAGCCAGACCATCCAGAAGTTCGACCTCAGCAAGCGCAAGGTCGACAAGTTCGTTGAAGAGGTGAACGACTTCACCGTTTCCTTCGACGGAGAGAAAATTCTCTATCGCAAAGGAGAGTCGTGGTCGACCGCTGCCGCCGATGAACCGCCCGGTCCGGGCGCCGGCGGGCCGCCGAAACCCGGCATCGGTCCGCTGAAACTCGATGGTTGGGAGGTTTACGTTGAGCCGCGCGCCATGTGGAAGCAAATCTACAACGAGACCTGGCGCATCGAACGCGATTTCTTCTACGACCCGCACTATCACGGCCTCGATATCGAGAAGGTGAAAAAGAAATACGCCCCTTATCTCGACGGCATCGCTTCCCGCGGCGAACTAACTTACCTCTTCGAAGAGTGTCTGGGCGAGATGACGGTCGGCCATATGTTCATTGGAGGCGGCGAAACTCCCGAACCGAAGAAGCTGAAAGGCGGTTTGCTCGGCGCCGACTACAGCGTCGAAAACAACCGCTACCGCGTGGCCAGAGTCTATAGCGGAGAAAATTGGAATCCCGGCATGCAGGCTCCGCTGACGCAGCCCGGCGTTAACGTGAAAGCTGGAGACTACATCCTTGCTGTAAACGGTCGAGAGCTTCACGCTTCCGATAATATCTACAGCTTCTTTGAAGAAACTGCCGGCAAGCAAGTTGTCGTGAAGATCAGCGCCAATCCTGATGGCAAAGATTCGCGCGAAGTTACGGTCGTTCCCGTGGAGAGCGAAGAAAACCTTCGCCACCTGGCCTGGATCGAGGGCAACCGTCGCCGCGTCGACGAGCTCACCAAGGGCCGTATCGCCTACGTGCACGTGCCCAACACTGCCGGCGGAGGCTACACCAGCTTCAACCGTTATTACTTCTCGCAAGTGGGCAAAAGCGGCGCCATTATCGACGAGCGATTCAACGAAGGCGGGCAACTTGCCGACTACATCATCGACAATCTTCGCCGGCCGCTGATGAGCAAAGTCGTGACTCGCGAAGGCCATGACTGGTTCAGCCCGTCTGAGGCGATCTACGGACCCAAGGTCATGATCATCAACGAAATGGCAGGGTCAGGCGGAGACGCCTTGCCGTGGTACTTCCGCAAGGCCGGGATTGGCCCGCTCATCGGCAAGAAAACCTGGGGTGGTCTGGTCGGTATCGGAGGCTATCCCGAGTTACTCGACGGCGGTAACGTCACCTCGCCGCGGGCCGCGATTTATGGCCTGAATGGCGAATGGGAAGTCGAGAACCGCGGAATTCCTCCAGACGTTGAGGTCGATCTGGATCCTGCCGCTTGGCGACAGGGCCACGATGCCCAGCTTGAGAAGGCGATCGAGGTGGTGATGCAGGAACTGAAAGAACATCCACTACCAGAGATCAAGCGCCCCGCGTATCCGAATTATCATGAGCACGATGACATTGGCGCGAAATAGAAATGCCGGGTGCCCCATTTCTCGCGTTCTTTGCGAGAAGTGGGGCCTTTGTATTTCATTTAGTTCCCCGCAGACGCCAGCAGAGATCCAACTCCCGGTTTATAGCCGTAGAAATCTCCGATCGCCTGCAGGTGTTCGATGATTTCTTCGTCGTAGCGCTGTTTAAGCGGCGAAGTCAGAATGCTGTGCTCGGCGTTGGGGTCGGCCGACAAATCAAATAAATAACTCTGCGCCGGGGAATCGTAGGTTGTATAGAAGTAACGCTGGTCGGCGGTGAAAATTCCGTACACCGCGTGGACGTCGGAGGCGAGCAGCAAATCTTTTGCGGGATAACGATTCAGTTCCTCTTTGGACTCGGCAAACAACGGTCTTCCGTACAGCGGGTTCTGCCGGATCGGTCGGTGACCCAGAAGGTAGAAAATGGTCGGCGCAATGTCGGTCAGCGTGGAGATTCGCGTGTCATCGTAGACCAGAGTTTCGCGTATCGTGGGCGGCAGGTGCACGATCAGCGGCACTCGCATTACCTCCGGCCAGATCACGGTGGAATGGCTGATGCGGCCGAACTCTCCAGTTGCGTCTCCATGGTCGCTGGTGACGACGATGATGCTGTTGTCGTAGATCCCACGCTGCTTGAGGTATTGGAAGAACTTTCCCAGACAGGAATCTACCCAATGCACTTCGTAGGTGATGCGCGAATTCATGCCCGCGGGCGATTGCCAGTGCTGCGACGTGGGCGATGGAACCTGGTTGCGCGCAAATTGATGCACGTTCTTGGGTTGGGCATAAATAAAGATCGGCCGCGAGTCGTCCTGCTTTGCATCCAGCGCCGCTTCCGCCTGATGCAGCGTGTCTCCCAGTTCGAACTGGTTCCATAGCTGCTTGTCGGTGTCGAGTTTTACGTCGACGTCGCCGGCGGGCAGAATCAGGCGCAACACTTCATCCATGCTCACGATCGTGCGGTAGTGGTCGGCATGGAGCATTTGGTCGAGGCTATTGAGCCGGGTGAACGGCTGCAGATAATGCGCGTGCAGCATCATCGCCCCCGACCAGATTGCCGGCTCGGAGAGGGAAGTACCCGCGTATTGCGTGTACGCGTGATGGAAGACAATGCTGTCACTGGCCAACGCGTCGAGATTCGGCGTGTAGGTGACCCGCGGATTGTAGGCGCCGAGATAATCCGGCCGCATCGAATCGATGACGAAGATGAATATGTTGGGATGCGGTCCTGCCGATGCCGTGAGCTGATCCACCAGCTTTACGTCGGTGCGGGCATGCGTATCCCGCACGTTCGTGTATTCCCGCAGGATGAGGCACAAGTCTCCGCACTCTTCCTTCCGGGCATTGCCCAGGATATGGTGGGCGAGCTGAAACGATGCGTCGTTTCCAGCATAGGCTTCGAGCGCCAAAGAGATTTCATCGTCCGTCGATCCCAGCGGCCTGCTCCAGAAGATCTCGCTGGCCAGCAGCGTCTTGTATGTCGCTGCACTGATGATGAGTACGGCGAGAACGGCGACCACCGAATATTGTGCACGCGACGGCCGCAGCCGGAAGAGGCATACACTGACCGCAATCCAAACTGCGATCGTGACGACTCCCTCCAAGAACCCGCTCCAGTCCGCTCCTCCAATAAGAGATGGAAATGTCACCGCAAGAACGGCCGCGGCGGCCAAAACAATCCAGCTGAGGATGGGGAAAGCAGAGACCCCGTGCAAACGTGTGCCGAATGGCAACGCGAGAGAGAATCCCCACAACGTTAGCGCGAGCGCCAAGGCGGCCGCGTAAAGGTGGGCTTCCCATCCCCGAAAGCTTAGCGCGCCTTCAAGGAATCGATAGATTGCGCTCCACAGGCAGAGGAAGACCATGGCTCCAAGGGCAAGCCGGCGAACGGACTGCGGGTTCGGGGCGCGTGCGGCCAGCAGAACGATCAGGTTCACAATGGATAGCAGCGCGACCGCCAGCACGAGATGCGACAACAGAGTCCAGAGCGTCAGCTCTGCGTCGGTGGCGCGAAACGCGAGCGAACCGTCGGCAAAGTAGAAGTGAATTCTCGCTCCGATCTCATAGATGGAGCTGACGACGGCTGCGATCAGAATGGCACCTGAGTATCCGTAAGGCCGGTTCTCGTCCGTCTGGCTCGATCGTGAAGATTCCGCTGGAGGTTTCCAGAACTGCAGCCCGATCATGAACACGAGCACCGTTAAACCCCAAACGTAGGCGGCGCGATTGTCTTCGAGCGCCGGTAGAAAAGGTCGGAAGCTCAGATTAATTCCGGCGAAGGCCAACACGGCTCCGCCGATGAGAAACCGCACGCCGCTGTTTCTCCAGGCAACCAGAGGCCAATTTGCTCCTGTTGCTGCAGCCGCTGCGAGCCAATACAACACTGCCTGATGATGGACGAACCAGGGCATCCACGCATATGCAGGGGACTTCACCAGGAAGAAATAGGTGTAGGGCAGATAAGCGAGCAGGCAATAGAGGGCGGTGAGAACGAAGTACGTTCCCGACACGAACCGCAGCAACGTGTTGATCCCAAGCCGCAAGCGCATTCCCTTAGTCCGGATGGCCGTACAGACTCGATTCTGCGCGAACTGCTTGGCGGGCTGCAAGTTACGGCTGTCGTGCATTTTGAGGACGCGGATTGGACTTTTTTTCGGCGGTGATGTTTCTTTCTTGCGCGCGGAAGGTCCCCGATTAAGGGTGAACTTTACTCTTGAGTGACTCCCCTCGATCTATTGAAATCATCGCGTTAGGGGGAAATTATGAAGTAATTCCTCGCCTGCCGGCACTTGGGGGCAGCAGAGTCTAACTCTAGGTGGTGTGCCTGGCCCACGCCTCTACCCACGTTAATGTGAGAGCTTTCCACGGCCCCCAGAAGTAGAGGAGAGTGGCAACAACTTCCGCCACCAGCAGAGCGCTAGCGCCTACCAGGAAGGAGCGCGTCAGGCGGCCGCGCCACCAGTCCCAGGCCACCATCAGAAAGACCAGCAGAACATTGCCGTAGAAGACGACGAAGAACCATGCAAGCCTCGAAGCCGGCTCCGATTTGAGGACAATTCCTGAAAATCGCGAGAAGCCGGGATCAGCCAGCGAGATCGTGGCTAGGATCATCATTCTTCGGTGCGCAGCCGGATTTTTCCTGAGGGCAATCCCCCACGCCAGCAGAATCAAGAAGCCGCCAATGTCGACCAGATGCACGGATATAAATGGATCGGGGGTTGCGCCGTGCAGCTTCGCATCCTGCAAGATCGATGCGACCACCACCCACGGTCCCATCACCGCCATCAGGCACGCCCATCCCGCCGAAAACCAGCCCAGCTTCCGGTGCCAGGCGACCCGATCGCGCAGCACCAACAGAACCTGCGCGGTCAGCAGCAGCATCCACATGGTGAAGACTGCCGCATGCACGTAGGCAACGTTCGGCGGTGGCGGAGTTCGACGCAGGTATCCTGGAATGTCCATGCCGAATCCGGCGACCATACCCACCCACAGGATGCCAAGCCACACCGCAGACGGTATCCGGTCTTCGCGTGCGCTCCACGTCCCGCGCACATGCCACATCATTTTCGGCCTCTGAATCGCAGGTGTCGCCACCCGAACCTCCGGTTGTTGGAGTGAGGAAGTTTGCAGGACGTGCACGCCGGTGTCAATGAAATCCTGCCAGGCAACGCACAGAGAAGATTGATGAATCGAAACTCGAAGGCATATGAAGTCCGGATGCTTCGGGCTCCAGCCATCCGTACCGCCGCTGAAAATCGTACAAAGTTGCTTCCGTCCAGTTGGCGGGTGGGGCATCCAGTCTCGTGTTAGAGTACGGCTGAGCCAGCCCCCACCGTCAAATACAGTGATGGAAGAAGGGAATGCGGCAGGCACAATTTCATGAATACGGGGTCGGGAGGTGTGCCGCTGCACGCTCTAGTTCAGAACAAGCGTAGGCTTTTCTCGAGAGATGTTAATTATCTCCGTGATATGGCCCTTTTCTGGCCTTTTGTCCTGTATTCCATTTTTGCTGTTGGGTCCGCGTTTTCCCCGGGGGATCGGCATCTTGCGCTCAGATGCGCGGCATTGGCAGTTACAGCCCTTCTATTGGCAAAGGAGAAGTTGGTCCTATTTTTTGTGGGATTGGGTCTCATCGCAATCCGGTGTGCAATCACTTTGGTTCTGCACCGGTGGAACTGGAGTGTGTTCACCGCGGGGATTTTGACGGCGATCCCCTTCCTGTTGGCAACCCGATACTGGATCAAACCCAAGCTGGCGTATGAACTACCAAATGATTTTAGGTTGCTTGACGCGTTGTGGAGCGTCGCTTCAATAATCTGCTCACTTCTTCTGGGCTACGTGATTAGTCCGTTTAACTGACCGAGAAACATGGGGACATGCATAAAACCTGGGGCGAGCCCCCGGGAATCCCCGAATTGCTTCGGGTCATCTTTCCGCTCCGAGCAGGCCTAGGGTGTGACCTGGAAGACCGTGCCCGCGCCCTCGGACACGAGGATTCCCCCCAGAGCGGTCGTACCAAACAGCATTCCTCGACGCATCAACAGATTGCCTTCCGGGCTCCAGCCATCCGTGCCGCCGCTGAAATCGTACAAAGTTGTTTCCGTCCAGTTGCCGTTCCCGCTCGGGCTTAACTTGAAGACCGTACCGCAGCCGGTGGTCTGGCAATTGTTGATCCCGCCACGCGAAGCCGTACCATACAGATTGCCGGCAGAATCGGCAATCAACCCGGCCCTCGGAAGCGCTCCGTCATTGCCGCCAGTGAAATTGTAGAGAACGGTCTCAGTCAGTTGATGGAGCACGATAGGGGGAGCAAGTTCAAAGACGACGCCCTGGTTGGAGAATCCGCCCTGTTGGGTGGTTCCAAACAAGTGCCCCTTATTCAGGTTCACGGCGTTGGGTACCGCGCCGTTTGAGGCAGTCAAGAAGGTGTAGAGGATCTGCTCTGTCCACGCTCCTCCGGAAGTCGTGGGGGGATTCAACCGGAAAACTACGCCGGGGACGTACTCGTAAGTTCCTTTGAAAGGCTTTAAGCCCGCAAGGGTGGTGCCATAAAGCGCGCCGCCCGTCCCGACGATCACACTGCTGGGCGCAAAGCCGTCTTCGCCAGGGCCCACCAGGAAGTCATGGATGTCGTTGAGCGTCCAGGAGCCTCCAGAGACTGCGGGTGGCTGCAGCTGAAACACCGTTCCGCAGCCCTGATCGCCGCAATACGACGCCTGCCCATTGCCACCATCGGCAGCGACTCCGTAGAGATTGCCAGCCGTGTCGAAGGAGACGCCCCCGACTGGGGTCCAGCCCACCGCGTTGAGCGAATCGCTAAAATCGAAAAGAACGGTCTCTGTCCACGGTTGTCCTTTTGTCGTGGGAGGAGACAACTCAAAAACGACGCCTCCTGTCCCGTAATTCGCGCTGTTGGCTCCGCCATAGAAAGTTGTGCCATACAGGTTGCCAGATTTATCGAAGATCAATCCGTCCGAAGGAGCCCCTCCGTCCGCGTTCCCGGTAAAAGTGTAAAGGGTAGTTTGGGTCCAGGTGCCGCCGGCCAGAGTCAGTTCGAACACGGTGCCCTGATTGAAAATGCCCCCGACGGTTGCGCCGCCATAGAGATTGCCTTGTTTATCGGCGATCAGAGTTCCAGTGGGAAATGCGCCATCCGTGGAAGCCGAGCCAAAGCGGTAGAGAATCTTCTCGGTTTGAGCGGAGGCTGAGGTTCCGCTCTGAATGGCCAGAAGAGCGAGAGCAAGGATGGCGATCAGAAGTCTGGCTGGAGTCTTTCGTTGCACGGGGAACCTCGACTATGGTCAAACGCGATTTGCAGTCTCGAAGCCCGATCAGGCACTGGCTTCCCCGCAATTGTGGTCCGCGGCAGGGAGAAAGACAAGACGAAGGATTTTGCATACAGACGAGGGTTTATGCGTCGAGAAAGACGGAGGCCGGGCATCCCGGAATTGCTTCCGGATTCCCGGCCGGCGTCTTGGTTCAACTTGGAGTGAAATTTCAGGGATGAGGCTTGGGGGGCACGGCTGAAAGCCGTGCCCTTTCCAACGCTTCACAAACAAACGGCCTAGTTGCCCGAGGGCGTGTTCGCTGCTGTGGTTGGAGCTGCGTTCGGAGCGATGTTCGAACCGTAGCGCGCCAGGCGTGGATAGAACGGCGTGACTTCGAACGGCATTTTGTCACGTGCCGAGGTGATGGCGACCGGAGCCGTCTTCACCATCTCTGCCTTGTCGTCCCAGGGATTGACCTTCACGCGACCGCCGAGGGGCAGGGCCGCGATCTGATCGAGTTTGGTGTTGTCGAGCGCCGGGCCTTGCGTCTCCAGAGCCGTCAAGCGGTTTACCGTGCCGCCTTCCGTCAAGGGATTGCCCAGGTGTGTCGTGAGCAGTGCGTTCAGTTGGGTCGCGCGCGCCTGCAACGCTTTCAGGAACAGGCCTACGTTGTCGAGCTTCTGCGCGTACGGCGAGTTCTTGAGAAGATCGACGGCTTTCTTGTCAGCCGCCTGCTCTTCTTCCGGAATGTGCTTGAATCCCAGGTTCTGATAGGTCGAGTCGTCGGAGAACAGCATGCGATCGTTGAAGGCATACTTCGAGCCCAGATTGTGTCCGAGCACGATGTGCGCGAGTTCGTGCGAGAGAACGGCGGCCAGGCTGGCCTCGTCCGGCAGAACGTCAACCAACCCACGGCTGATCACGATGGTGTTGCCGACACTGAAGGTTTCGAGCGGCGCCGTCAGCAGCACGCGGGTGCGGACCGGGCGGGGCAGATCGATGTTGTTGGTCACTTCAAGGTTGTTGACGACGGTCTGGAGAATGTGGTCGACATCGCCCTCGGGAGCGAGCAAGCCCGCGCGCGTAAGGCGTTCCACAACGTTATCTTCCGCCTGTTGCTGCCATTCGCGCTCGGCCTGCAGCGGAGAGGCATCCTGCGCACTGGCGCTTTCGTCCTTCACGCTGTCGACGCGGATCTGGGTGAGTTCGTCGTCCTTGTCGCCCTTCTTCAGGTCATAGCCCCAGATGCGGGTCTGCGCCTTGAAGGCGGTCTTGTTTTTCACGCCGGCGCTGAAGTCGCCTTCTTCGCTGTAAATGTAGGAAGGCACCCAGTAGCCGGGGATCAGGTTCAAGCGCCAGCTATCCATGTGGAAGAAGTACGAGTTGCGGGGCGCCGGATAGTAGGTGCCGTTCAAGCGCACGATGTTGTAGTCCTGGTCTTCAACCCACACGCGGCCCAGGAAGCGGCCACGGCCGGAGCCCTTCTTCGGCGTCACGTCGAAGACGAGGCAGCGCACATCGCCCATGAATTCGCGGCGGATGTAGTGGAAATCGTAGTGCTCGCGATCGAAGTCGGTGCGATCGGCGTAGACCATCCAGGAAAAGCCCAGCGGCTGGTACTGGACCTTATAGAGCTTGGCGAATCCGCCGAGCAGGCGGGACTGCATGCCCTTCTGCTCTTCTTTCAAGTAGTCCTTGCGGTCGACCGTCTCGCCCATGTCCATGCGGCCGAGGAAATAGTGGTCCTCGCTGGGGATGGGGCCGAGCTGGGGATCGTTGGCCAGATTCTGCAGATAGGTCTCGACGACCGGAGTACGGTTCGAGAGCATCTTGATGAGACCATGCTCGCGCTCAATGAAAAGGTTGACGACCTGATCCATCGTGGTCGGAGCGGGAGTGGTCGGAGGCGCGGGAATCGCAACCGCTGCCGGCGTCGGTGCCGCGACTGCAGGCGTGGATGGCTGAGCCTGCGAGACTGCGGGATCGGTTGGCGCCGGGGATGTGGCTGCGGGCTGAGACGGCGGCACTTGCGACGTCGCATCAGGCGCAGGCTGTTGTGCCGCCTGCTGTGGCTGTGAATTCGCGGCCTGCTGTGCGGATGCGATCGTTGCTCCGATGAAAGCCGATGCGAGCAGCACCGCGCTGATGAACCGATTGCAAATACTCATGACTCTCTCTCCAAGTTCTGCAAACGCAGTTTCTTAAACCGAATTCGTTACCGAACTTTTAGTACGCCAACTGAAAGACCACGTGAACGACCGCGGTTGAGTCCACCGGCTGCCCGTTCCGCAGCGCCGGCTTGAAGCGAATCTTGTTGGCCGCGGCCACGGCGGCGTCGTCCAGACCATGACCCAATCCCTTGACCACGCGATTGACGTGCAGCGTGCCGTTGGACGAGAAGCTCATTTCCAGGAGAACCTCGCCTTCAAGGCGCAGACTGCGAGCCTCGTCGGTGTAGACCGGATTTGGCTTGAACGTGATTTCCACTGGAGTGGTGGGCGCGCCTGTATCGGCGATCACCTTCGGCCCCCCGTGTACGACTTGTTCCGCTCCGAAGCTGCCGGTAGAGACTCCCTGTCCACTCGCGCGACCGTTTC
>Ga0075017_100000480_pt1 | contig 22325 bp, 25 predicted proteins | sample AleBraG_ABR_2012_FD_71475 | JGI IMG/M metagenome (GOLD analysis project Ga0075017, IMG submission 71475) | Freshwater sediment microbial communities in response to fracking from Pennsylvania, USA - Alex Branch Run_MetaG_ABR_2012 | ecosystem: Environmental > Aquatic > Freshwater > Creek >... | reverse complement strand
CGCCCACGCCCACGCCCACGCCCACGTCCGTTGTGGCCGATACCGTTAACACGAAGCCAGCACTATGAAATTGCAAGCCAGAAAAGTCACGTCAATCAGCGAGCTGCGCAAGAATCAGCGCCAGACCGATCGTGACCGCTCGCCCCCCATGCGCAGCCTGTATCCACAAATTGAACAGCTGCGAATTGAATTCAACTTCGCCGATCGCACTTCGCGCGCCCCTTCACCGCAAGCGCACATCCTGTTTCCGTCGGCTCGCGCATTTTTCCGCTTTGCCTGCCCCTGTTCGGAATGCGATGGTGAGTTTGACCTGAGCACTGCCGTGTCGACGTTGGTCGGCGAGACGGGCGCAAAGCGCAGCAGCAGTCGTTCGGTGTCCGACAACCTGAGTTGTGAGGGCATCCGGCTCCGCAACCACGTCAGCAGCCGTCCCTGCCCGATCGCCGTCAAGGTGCGGCTCGTGGCCAGCGCCGAAAAAGCTTCGTGAGCCTATCCCAACTTGACGCCGGACCTGACGGGTGGCGCCAGGTGGCTGCCCAATTTCGCCAGCCCTCCAATTGGCGCGCCCTCTGGCAGTTGGCCAACACGCTGGTGCCCTATGCATTGCTGTGGTGCTTGATGCCACTGTGCCTGTCCGCTTCGTACTGGTTGATGCTGCCGCTAGCCGTTTTGGCAGCCGGACTATTGGTACGCATCTTCATCATCTTTCACGACTGCACCCACTCCTCTTTTTTCAAGTCGCAGCGCGCCAATGATTGGGTGGGCTTCGTTACCGGATTATTGACCTTCACGCCCTATTACTTCTGGCGTTGGCAGCACGGCGTGCACCACAGCAGCTCGGGGAATTTGGACCGGCGCGGCCATGGAGACGTGTGGACGTTGACCGTGCAGGAGTATGTGGAGAGCTCCCGCTGGCGGCGACTGGCCTACCGCTTGAGCCGCAATCCTCTGATACTCTTTGTCATCGCGCCCGTATTCCTGTTCGTCGTGATCCTGCGTTTCCCCTCGGCGGACGCACCGCGCCGCGAGCGCCGCTCGGTATACTGGACCAATCTAGCCTTGGCGCTGTGGGCGCTGGTCATGTCGGCAATCTTTGGCGTGCGCGCTTACCTGGCCATGCAGCTGACCGTCATGGTCTTTTCCGGTGCCGCCGGCGTTTGGTTGTTCTACGTGCAGCACCAATTCGATGGCGCTTACTGGGAGCGCGGCCCCAAGTGGGACGCTACCGCTGCGGCCATGCAGGGCAGCTCGTTCTATCAGCTGCCGCGCATACTGCAATGGTTCTCCGGAAACATCGGCTTCCACCACATCCATCACCTGAGTCCCAGGATCCCAAACTACAACTTGCAGAAATGTCACGACGCCGTGGCTTACTTTCGGCGCGTGAAACCTCTGACATTGCTGGCCAGCTTGAAATCCTTGTCATTGCGCTTGTGGGATGACCAGCGCAAACAGCTCGTGGGCTTCCGCCACGCGAAACTATTTCGCCAGACCAGTAGCCTGCGGCGCAGCGGTTAGCCCCCTAGCGATGCGTTAGCGGCGCGGCTCGAAATACAAGACGCCCGCCGAGATCACCAGGTACAAAAGCGCCAAGCCCGCCAGCAGGTCGAAGTAGCGGCCCGCGAAGTGCCCGATGATATCGCCGCGGTGAAAGCGCTTGAGCACCTGGTGCCAGTCTGCGTAGTAGCCGTTGCCTGCTTGCGTTCCCGTTGTGGCCCAGTCCGCAACAGGTGCACCGCTCGTGGCATCGAAGGCCAGGACGCGCGGGTTGGCGCCAGCCAAAGTCACCAGCCCCTTTACCAGACCATCGCGATTGATGAGCGTAAGGGCGGCTATGGCCGCACCGGGTGCAGCCGCTTGGGCCGCCCGGTAGCTGGTGTCCAGCATGGCGCGAAGATCACCCGTCAGCGGCCCAGAGGAAACGGCCGGCATCGGGGTGGGACGCGGATAGGGCGGAGTGCCAATGTGATGCACCAGGAAGAGGTTCAGTTGAATCTCGCCCACTGCGAGTATCACTCCGGAGACCGCGATATTCAGCACGAACACGGCGGCCACGATTGCCACCCAGCGATGCAGGCGACGCCACAGACTTTCCCGGCCTGACCAGAACAGCGCGCCCTTGTGAGCCCGGCGACGGGGTTGCCACAGCTGCAAATAGGTCAGCACCCCGGTGACTGCCAACCCGATCAGCGCCAGTCCTGTGGTCAAGCCGACCAACTGTCCGGGAATGCCGAGGATGTTGCCGCGATGCCATTTCTTGATGGTATTACGCAGGGTGACATTGGGCGGCGGCGGCGCGCCCGAGTCGCCGTCTGCCACTCTATCGCTCATCGGCGCCGTGGTGTCGGCGTAGAACCGCCGCATCCTCGTCCTGGCGCCGCTGGCGTCCGCGAATTGCAGGCGCGTTGCCGTCCCCACCTGACGCAGGTCGACGCTGGCGATGGCCATCCCGCCCACGGCCACGCGCGCTGCATCTATGCCCGCCTGCAATGCGTTTGGCGCGGGGATGGCCTGCGCATTCATTGCGAAATCAGTCACCCGTGCGCCAGGACCACCACCCTCAATGGCCCAGACCTGGGTGCGGTCGGTAGCGTCGTACAGCGCCATGATCAGCCCGGAAATCACCCAATAGGTGAGAGTGAAAATGAAAACTGTCATGATCTGCCGATGCCACTTGCGCATGTACGAACCCCCTTCGCGTTAATCGCTCGCGATTGTTACACATCCTCCCTGCGCCGCCATCGCAGCGCGTGGCGGCAGATCAAATCAATTGGGGCATCCGTTGTACTGATAGTTGCCATGGGCGCCGCGCATTCCGCGCCACCCGCCTCCTCCCAGCCCGTGCTGGTCTTCGCGGCAGCTTCCTTGACCAATGCCCTGGATCAACTCAGTGCGGACTATCAAGCCACCAGCGGGCAACGCGTTACGCTTTCCTATGCGTCCAGCGCCACATTGGCCCGCCAGATCGCCGCTGGAGCGAACGCCGCAGTGTTTATCTCGGCCGACGAGGAGTGGATGAACTACTTGCAGTCACGTGCCCTCATCGCCAGCTCCAGCCGCGTCAACCTGTTGGGCAATACCTTGGTGCTGATCGCGCCGGCGTCGAGTGCGGTCCAACTGTCGATTCACTCGCATTTTGATTTGCTGGCAGCGCTGGGCACCGGTCGCCTGGCGCTGGCGGACCCCGAGTCGGTGCCTGCGGGCCGGTATGCCCGCGCCGCGCTGTCGACGCTGGGCGTCTGGGACACCGTCGCCGGCCGACTGGTCACGGCTGACAGTGTCCGCACGGCATTGGCTTTTGTAGCGCAGGGCGAAGCGCCGGTAGGTGTGGTCTATCGCACCGACGCATTGGTCGAGCCGCGGGTGCGCATACTCGACACGTTCCCCGCCGGCACTCATGCGCCCATCGTCTACCCCGCCGCTCTGTGCGTTGGCGCCAGCGCCACGGCTGGACAGTTTCTGGCTTACCTGCAGGGCACCAACGCCAGGCGCGTGTTTCAACGCTATGGCTTTGAGATGCCAGAGCCCAGCCAGGTTACCGCGCCTTAGTCACGGCTGTCGCTACTCACGGCTGGGCGACTGCAAGGCGAAGCGCAGATCGCCGCCCGGTACTGCGCTATTTCAAGTGTAATGGACTCAATCAGCTCGCCTCCTCCACCGCGTCGGGTGCAAACTTTCCCTGTTGGGCCAGTTCTGCGAACAGGCCGCCACGACCCACCAGCTCATCAAAGCGTCCCCGTTCCACCACCTCGCCCTTGTCCAGTACCAGAATCAGCTGCGCCCCCCGAACAGTCGAGAGGCGGTGAGCAATGACGAAGGTGGTACGTCCCTGGGTAAGCGTGCGCAGGGCTTTCTGAATGCGCGCCTCAGTAGCGTTGTCGAGCGCACTGGTGGCCTCGTCCAGGATCAGTATGGGCGCATCCTTGAGCATGGCGCGCGCTATGGCCAGCCGCTGCCGCTCACCGCCCGAGAGCGAGCGCCCGCGTTCAGCCACCAAAGTGCCGTAACCCTCCGGTTTCACGATGATGAAGTCATGTGCCTCCGCGGCACGTGCTGTGGCCTCGAGATCCTGCTGGCTGGCCTGCGGGTTGCCGACGCGAATATTGTCAGCAATCGAGCGATATAGGAGTCCCGGATCCTGAAATACCACCGCGATGGCGCTGCGCAGTGAATTGAGACCCACCGAGCGAATATCAATGCCATCAATGGTGATTCGCCCACTGCTCGGATCGTACGCGCGGTAGAGCAGGCTCAGGGCCGTCGTTTTGCCCGCACCGGTCGGGCCCACCAGCGCGACAGTGCTGCCCGCGCGGACTTTGAAGCTTAAGGATTTCAAGGCGGGATGCGCTGCGGTGTAACCAAACGACACGTGATCGAATTCCACCTCGCCGCGTACCGTGGGCAGTGAGGGCGTCCCCGGCAGGTCCTTCAACGCCGAAGGCGTGTCGAGCACGCCGAAAAAGTCCTTGAGTGCAGGAGTCTGGAAAAACAAACCGGATATGAACCCCGCGAATTGCTCCAGCCTGCCGATCAAGTTCATGGCAAATCCGGTGAAGGTGACAATGTTTCCCACCGTCACCTCACCCTTCCCGTTCAGCGTTACCCCCAGCAGGAATATCGCCACGATGGTCAATGTACTGGCCGCCCGATTGGCCACCGACAACCATGCCCAACCACGCAGTACCGGGTACTGCGCCGCCAGCACCCGTTGTGTGAGGGCGCGAATATCGGCGACTTCGGCTTCGTGTCGCGTAAAGCTCTGCACCACCAGCGCGTTGCTTAACACGTCACCCGCTCGCTCGGCGATCTCATGATGCAATTGCTCGACGTGGTGCTGCGCATGCTCGGTCCGGCGCATTGCCAGGGTGTTGAAGATCGCGAAGCTGATCATCAGGCCGAACATCAGCATGGCCAGCTTCCAGTTCATGCTCAGCGCCAGCGGCAGCATGACCAGAATCGAGAGCAGCGTGGCCAGATGATCGCGCAAGAATCCCAGCCAGATGCTGAACAAATTCCCACTGCCCGAGTGCATGATGCGCAGCAGCCGCCCCGTGTGGTGCTCGCCGTGAAAGGATAGCGGCAGTGCAACGGCGTGCTCAAAGAATTGAGTGATTACCCCCATGCGGCGTCGATGCGCCAGCCGATCGGCCTGCAATGACACCCACACGCCCGCCACGATGCCCACCAGGCCAAAGATTGCCCACCAGGCGATGTAGCGCCAGGCCTCGCGATGTGTTTGCGCTACCAGCGCATCGATGACGTGGCCAAACAACCAGGGCTCAAGCAGCAGGATCCCAGCCAGCGCCAGATTGGCCAGCACCAACAAACTGGCCAGCGCCTTCTCCGGCGCCAGCAGGGCAATCACCCGCAGGTAGACTTGCCACATCGGCGGCGCCGTACCGAATCGAAGTGGATTCAACCCATGAACGTCACATGATCCGCCGCAATCTTGTACAGCACCCGCTTCTCGCTGGCCTGGCGATAGGGGTAGGCCTTGCCCAGGTACTTTTGTGACAGTTTATCGATGTGGGCATCCGCGCCGCTCTCGGTGCGCTCGGCCACCCGACCTCGGACTTCCAGGTAACGGTAGGGATTCTCCGGATCGGTGAGCGAGAGCGCCACGCGCCCATCGCGCAGCAGGTTCTTGTCCTTTTGACGGCCCACCGCGGTATTGATCAGTACATGGCGCCCGTCGAAATCGATCCACACGGGCGTCACTTGGGGCTGCCCGTCGGGCATGAGGGTCGCCAAGTGCGCAAACACGCGCTTATCGAACAGATCGCGCATGTTGTTTGGGATGACGTCGGTCATAACCGCCCCTTCAAATGGTTTTTTGGTGTGGCCAGTATACTCCCGATGGCGCCCACGGCGCCTTGAGCCGCAACTGACTGGGTCGCAGTGGACCTACGGCGCCAGCGGTTTGAGCACCTCCGCCTTCAAATGGTAGCTGGCCATCGTAATCTGATGCGGTGTACAGGTGGCTTTGAAATCCGCGCTACGCAAGCTGAAACCCTTGCGCAGCACATCGCGCATTTGCTCGATCAGTTCGCAATCGCCGTCGCCCATGTAGAACGGCCGATTCGGCGCAATATCCACGGTTGCCCATTTGCCCTGGACCGTACTCGCGCCCGGCAACGCTCCGGCGGCGGCCGCAACGCCCCCGCTTGCGCCCGCGCCCGCGACACTGGGAGTCAGCGCACTGTATTCGGCATTGACCCAGGCAAATCGACTTGGGCGGTTATCCCCCATGGCGCATCCCGTCGCACGCACCTTCACATCGCTCTTGCGCGCGCCAAATGCCAATAAAATGTCCCGAACCTTCTCCTCCAGCCCATCGCAGGTGTATAGGGTGGTGAAGCCACTGTAGGAAAATTCGAGTTTCTGGGTGTGCCATTGGCCGTCAATGGACCCGCCAACGGACCCATCCACGGCACTGTCCTTCGGCTCACTGGCCGCCAGCGCCGTAGCGACAAATGCGGCCACCGACCAGACCCCCACCACCGTCGCTCCAGCCCCAATGCGTCGCAGCATGACCCACCTCCACATTCAGTACCTACCGCTTCGACCGGGAAACCCGCATTTCGTTCTCCTCGGCCCGCACCCAACCGCGAGAATCAGGTCTCGATAACCACCGGATTGGTGAGCGTGCCCAGCCCCGTGATGCTCACGCTGATGGGGCCGCCCAGAGTATTGAGGTCGACCGTCTGCACCGCCTGCCCACCGCCCGCACTTTGCAGCGCCGTGCCCAGCGCAATGATATCGCCCGGCTCGAGCGTCATGTAGTGACTCACAAAGGCCAGTACCTGCGGCACTTTATAAAAGAGGTTACGGGTATTATCCTGGGTGATCAGTCGCTCTCCGTGCAGGCACCGCACCGTCAAATCATGGGGGTCGGGCACCTCTGCGCGCGTCGCCACCCACGGCCCGATGGGCCCGAAGGTATCCGTCCCCTTGTAGCGCCCCGGATAGCTGACAAAAGTGTCCCGGTATTCAATGCCTTCGGAACCGTCCGCCTTGGGGTGAATGGCACGGTAGTGAAAGGTGTCATCTTCGCGCATCGTTGGCGAGGTCAAATCGTTAATGATGGTGTACCCAAAGACGTGCTCATAGGCGGCAGCTTCAGCGATATCGCGCCCACCCCGGCCAATGACCAAGGCCAATTCGGGCTCGGGATGCACGCGACCGTAGGCCTTGCGCAATCGAATGGCCTGCCCGTGGCCGATCAGCGAACTGGAGGGCTTAGTAAAAAATGCCGGGTGAGCCGGTCCCTTTAGAATGCGATCCTTGTTGGCACTGTTATTGAGCGCTATGCACAGGAGCTTGCCCGGACGCGCGAGGGGCGGCAACCAATTCAGGTCTGCCACCGCCTGTGGCCGTCCGCCGGCCGCCGCAGCCTGCAGGCGCGCCTGTACGACCTCGCTTGCCGCGATGACACCGGCCACGTCGTTGGCACAGACCTCGCTGACACCGGCCTCCAGCACCACCGCCGTGTCCATGCTCACGGCTACCGCCAGCCTTGGCGATCCGGTCACGCTCACCCGTCCGATTCTCATTGCGCCGCTCCCATAGCCCTTATTGCCGCTAGAATTGTGCTCACTATGCCCACCGTACCCTACGTCCGCGCCGATATTCGCGAACCCACTGATATTGTCGGCGCCATCCGCGCGCGACGCGCCGGGGCGCTGCTGAACCTGGACCGCATGCTGTTGCACAGTCCGCACTTTGCGCGTGGTTGGAACAGTCTGCTCGGCGCCACCCGCAGCGAACTGTCACTCGAGCCCCGTCTGCGCGAACTGTGTATCTGCGCGGTGGGTATGCTCAACGGCGCCGAATACGAAGTGCACCAACACAAGGGGCCATTGCTGGCCGCGGGCGGCAGCGTGGCGCAGCTGGAGGCGATGCGCCTCGCTCTGGCCAACGCACCCGGGGACGACGCGCCGCTGGGCGCAGCAACGCTGGACAACGCCCTGTTCTCCGCCGGCGAGCGGGCCGCCTTGCGCGTCGCCTGCGCCATGACTCGTAACGTGCAGGTCGATGCCCCCTTGCTGGAGCAGGCGCGCGCACTGCTGGGCAGTGACGCGCTGCTGGTGGAACTGGTGGGACTCATCGCGACCTACAATATGGTGTCGCGCTTCCTGGTGGCGTTGGACGTCGGCATCGAATAGGCCATTCCATAGCCAATGCCATACTCCAAGGTGGGCGAGTAAATGGACTCGGTGGGCAATGTCCCGCCGCCCGCCCGCTGCGCCGCCAGCGCCGCAATCCACGTATGCAGCTCCAATGAGCCGATACCCGCTGTGGTGAATGCCGCATCGGCGTCCATGGCGGCCAGTGCATCGAGATTGCCCGTCACCACGCGCCGCATGAAAGCGCGATCAAATTCGGGATTGAGCTTGATGTCCTGCTCGGTGCGCTGACCTGATATGAGCATATCGGCTCCCTCCACGTGATCTTCGTAGAGCTTGGTAAGCCACTGTCGCTCGGAAAGACTGCCGCCCTGCGGCCCCGCCATCTGCCACGCGGCCACCGCCGGACTGGCCTCGCCTACCAATGGATAGTAGCGCGTAGGATGATGCGACAAGCCCCCCGACCCGATGAACAGCACCCGCTTACCCTGTGCGGCAAAGAACTGGCCTATGGCCGTGCCCATCGCCCGCGAACGCGCGAAACCCATGAACGGTGGAGCCAGCGCACCGATGAACAGCGGAAGGGTAGGGTACCGATCAAGCGCTCCCGTGAGTCGCCGCAGCGGCTGGGAAAAAGCGTGGTCCACCTTCATCTGATAGGACACAGATGGGTCGAAGCCGGCAGAGCGCAGGTGCACCAAGAGTTTGCGCGCCAATCCCGCCGGCACCTGCAACTTGCCGGCAAATCCACCAACGTCGTCCACCGCCTCGGCCGCCAACCCCAGGCAATAGGCCGGCATATTGGCCAGGAAGAAACCGGCAAAATGGTCCGACCCAAAAATCACGATACATTCAGGCGCAAAGTGCTCGATAGCGGACACGCAGCGCGCATAGAGGGCGAGTATGGCCGGCTCATCGGCCGGCGCTTTGGCCCGAATCATGATGATGGGCGAATGCGACACACAGACCAGCATTGAACTCATGCGCCAGTCTAGCCGCCCCCCGGCGCTTTCGTCGATACTGGCTGCTTAACGAGAGGTAACCTGCGTATGACCTTCCAGGAACGCTTGCAGATCCGCCTGAACATCGAGGATTTAAACACCGCGTTTACCAGCTACCTGGACCACAATCGGGTACCTGAGCTGGTAGACCTGTTCACCGAGGATGCCCTCTACACGCACGGCACGCGCGTTTCCAACGGCCGAGTTGCCATCGCCGCGCTTTTTGGCGCTCGCGGCGCCAAGGTGCGCACCGCCCGCCATTTGTACAGTGGCCTGAGCATCGAAATCGAAGATACCAGCCATGCGCGCGGCAACAGTGTGTGCATGACTTTTGCGTTTGACGGCCCTCCGCCGGTGCGCAATGCCACACCGCATTTGGTCGCCGACTTTGAGGACCGCTACCGGCTGTGCGACGACGGCCGCTGGCGCTTTGCCGAACGTCGCATCCATCGCATCTTCGAAGCTCCCGATAATCCCGGACCCGTGCAAGCCCTAGCATAGAACTTGAGGACGCTGCTATGGCCAATCAATCTCTCATGCCTGCGCTGGGCACACCGGCCCCTGAGTTCAGGCTGGCCGATCCGGCTGGCCGCAGCACGCGGCTTTGGGTTTCCGTACCTTTATGACTGCACCCAGCAGACCGCAAACCACCCATTCACGGGCAACGGCCGTTGCCGTTACCGGCGCCGACCTGCGCCAAGCCTGCGACGCATTAATCGCCGGAGCGGCGGCCCCTGCCCAGCAAGTGCCCAGCGTGGGTTGCAGCATAAAATGGAGCGCCGGCCAACAGACCACGGGGCACAACGGGTGAGGCTCTGCCTGTAGTATGATTGCGGCTTAAGCTGGGACGTCGCAGGCGGCGGCGAGCTCGAATAACTGCTCCACGGAGATCTGACATGAATAAGTTTGTGCTGGTAACTGTAATGATCGCGACTGGCTTCAGTTTAGCCCAAGCGCAGGAGCCTGCGGCCACTGCACCCGAGCGCTCGACCTCCCCTGCAGGTGCCGAGGTGTACATCATTTCGCCGGCCAATGGTGCCAAGGTCACGAGCCCGGTGGTTGTGCGCTTTGGTCTCAAGGGTATGGGCATCGCCCCGGCCGGTATCAAGATGGACAACACCGGTCATCACCACTTGTTCATCGACACGGAGCTGCCCACGGAACTGGATAAGCCCATACCGGCGGCGGTTGAAGGCAAGATCATGCATTTTGGCAAGGGACAGACCGAGGCCTCGCTGACCCTTACTCCGGGCAAACACACCCTGCAGTTGCTGCTGGGCGATTACTTGCACATACCGCAAAATCCGGCCCTGGTATCGAAGAAGGTCACAATTACGGTCAAGCCGTAGATCAGGGAACTGTCTCGGAACCTAGCACGCCTCTCAGCAACTGCACGGTTTCCTGCACGAGTAGGGACCTGAACTTCTCCTTGAGTAAGGTTCGCGCCTGGACATCCACGGGAATGAATCGTGACATCTGGTCCCGAAATTCCTTGCCATGGATAATCGCAGGCAATCGTCCGATCAGGTCGTCGCCTTTCGCTCGGTAGTCCACGGAGCCGTAATCATTGCGCTTGCGTAGCACTAGCTCCAGGTCGGGTTTTGCCCCTTGCTGTTGCAACCAGTGTAAGTCCCAAATGTCACGGTAGCGAATGTAAGCGCTGCAGTCGACTAGCGCGACGAGTTTGTCGGCCATGATTTCATTGAGCGACTCGACCAATACCACCAGATCGCCATACCCGTCCGGCAGGAAATCGTAATTCTGCCGCAGCAATAGCGGCACACGTGTATAGGCCGGTATATTGGCGATCTCGATCTTGATCATCTGCTTGGGTAGATCGCGCCGGGCGGGAGCGGTGGTAACCCTGATTTGCCATTTTTTGACCTGCACGTGCCTGAAGTTTGGGTCATGCGCCAATTTGCTTGGCTCTTTGACTTGCACTTCCAACCCGTAACGGCCGCCAACATAGCGCTCAATACTGGATTTGATGCGCTTGAGGTGCGTGGAGCCAAATTCCCTGCCCCCGGCAAAATCGAGATCTTCACTTAGGCGCAGCGACCCATAGCACAATCGTAGCGACGTACCGCCCTGGAACGTGAGCAAATCCAGCAAACCGTCGGCGTCGAGCGCAAAGAGAATGTCGTAATGCAGCAGCTCTTTTTCAATCACCGCTCGCATCTGCGAACTGGCACCCGCACGCATCGCACGCTCAACCAGGGCATTGAAATCTGCGCTACTCATTGCCCTGGGTTTCCACGTTCACCATCGACGTATTGCGTCCCACTCGCTTTAGATCGCGCCAGGCGGCAGCCTTACTCGCGAGGCGCAAGGGTCGGCCATCCGCGCGGTGGATATGGTTGAGTATGTCGAGCACCGTGCGGTTCGTGTGCGTGAATTCGATCACTCCAAAGGGCGTTTTATGCACGCCCTTGCGGCCGGTGGTCATTAGCGTCAGACGATCGATCGGAATCTGCGAGATCTCACCGTACTCGGACAACATCGACTCCAGGCTAACGTAAGTGTACTCACCGGGCCGTAACGCCTGGGCAATGCGCTCGACGACACGGCTGTCGAGTGAGTGCGCGTGCGGATTCACATAGATCCCGCGGCAGGCGCGCACTAACAGACCGGCCTTTACCAGTCGTTGCAGAGCTTCCGTGAATGTCTTGGCACTGTCCTGCGGAAAGAACTTGGCGAGCGCCTTGCGCGTGAACACGTACCGCCCAACTCTATCCCAGCGCCGAAGCACCTCCGAAGCCTTGAGCGTATTCATAAGCAGCAAGTGCCATAAGTGAAAATAAGTAGACTGTAATTCTATAAGTAGATAGAATTAATGTCTACTTAAATCCCGAAAGAGCGTCTGCCACCGCAAGCACCGCGCCTGCCAATCGGACTCGATCCGCCCTGTCGGTCATCAGCGTGGGCGCACGCACCACACTCATCGCAAGCCCTCCTCGGGCGACGGCATCGACAGGCGTTCGCGCGTCGCCCTCGTCGACGACAAAAGCGTCAATAAGCCCCGCGTAGCGCCGAGCTACCGATTCGCCATTCACCTCCAATCCCAATTCGCGCATCATCTTCGCCACCGGCCCCTTGACGGCCTTGCCGCCAATGATGGGCGTCACCGCCACCACCGGCGCAGCGCATCGCTCCATCACCTCACGCATCCCAGGCACCGCCAGTATTGGCTCCACACTCACAAACGGGTTGGACGGACAGATGACCACCGCGCGCAAGTCCGGGCGCCGCAATGCCGCCAGCACTTCAGGCTGCGCACGCGCCTGCGCCGCCCCCGCGAACTCGAACTCGCGCACGGCCGGCCGGCATTGCCGTCGCACGAAATAATCCTGAAAGTCCAGCCATCCCTCATCGGTGAGCACCCGCGTGCGCACAGTATCGTCACTCATGGGCAAGACCTGCACCTGCAAACCCAGCGCACGGCAGATGTGCCCGGTGGCTTCCGTCAACGTGCACCCCTGGATCAAGAGGCGAGTGCGTTGCACATGCATGGCCAGATCGCCGTCGCCAAGCTGAAACCAGTCCTCACCGCCGACGGACTTGAGCGCCGCCATGAACGTCCAGGTTTCACTCGCACGACCCCAGCCCCGCACCGGGTCCGATAGCCCCGCGAGGGCATACACCACTGAATCAATGTCAGGGCAGACGGCCAGCCCCAGGTGGCGAAAGTCATCGCCCGTGTTCACCACCGCGGTCAGCTCGCCCGGTGCCAACGCCAGACTCAGGCCATGCACCAGCTTGGCGCCGCCCACCCCTCCGGAGAGGGCCAACACGTGACCGCTCATTTCTCGTACTGGCCCATTATCCGTGCCGACCCACTACCTAAAGAGATCTTCAGCGCTCGGCCGCAACAGAGCCGCAGCCGTTTGCGCCTCCGCGCGGCGCGCCCGCGCGGGTTCGGAATAGGTCGGGAGGCCGCGAACCATCACCACCGGACGGCCCTCACTCCCTTGCCCCATCAACAGCGACGCCGCCGCGGCAATCTCGTCGGCGTGTCCAACGACGGTCACGCGCAGTTTTCGGCCGTAGAGGTCGCTCGAACCGCGCAAATCGAGCGTCGCGGCCACGCCGGCACATCCGATGGCCACCCCCACTGTACCCACGCGCCATGGACGACCGAAACTGTCACTGATGATGATGCCCGGCTCGCACCCGGTGCGGGCATGCAGTGCGGCTCGCAGCGTCGCCGCGCTGCTATCCGGATCCCGCGGCAACAACAGCGCGAGCTCGCCTGCGTTCGCATCGTCCACATTGGACTGATCTATGCCGGCATTGGCCATGATCAGGCCCAGTCGATGCTCGACGATCAGCACATCCTTGGCACGGCGCACCACGCGCCGCGACTCGCGCAGAATCAGCTCCACCAGCCGCGGGTCCTTCTGCACCTCCGCCGCGAGCGCCAAGGCCTCCGGCCCCGCTGTGACCGTGCGCAGGTCCACGCGCCGTCCCTCCGCCTTGGAAACAATCTTTTGCGCGTAAACCAGCACATCGCCGGGTTCCAGCCTTAGGGCCGCGCGCTCCAGAGCCGCCACGGTCATTACGGCAAGGTCATCGCCAGCGACCACCTGCGGCCATTGCGGCAGCGCAATGAGCTGAAGTGCGTCAGCCGAATGCGGCACGAAGCTTGGGCAGCACCTGCTGCGCATAGAGTTTCAGAAAGCGCGCCTGATCCGGTCCGGGTGCATGGAACACCAGGTGATTGAACCCTTGCTCCACATAGGGGCGAATACGCTCGACTTGCTCATCGGCATCATTGGAGACTATCCAACGCTGCGCCGCGCGCTCAGCGCTCAAAGCATCGGCCAGCCGCTCCATCTCCAGAGGATCTTCCACCGACATCTTCTCCTCCGGTGTCAGCGACAGCGCCGCCCAGTAGCGGGTGTCCTCCACAGCGCGCTGCCGGTCGGTATCGAACGAGACTTTCATCTCGATCATCAATTCAACCGCCCCAGCGGCGCGCCCCGCAGTCGCCATGCCCGCAGTCACGTTAGGTAGGAGGGTGTCCCGGTACAACACGGGCGCCTTGCCACTGGTACAGATGAATCCGTCAGCGCTGGCGCCGGCGTACTTTGCAATCAGGGGCCCAGCCCCGGCCACATAGATGGGAACCATGGTCTCGGGACGGTCATAAATGGTGGCCTGGAGAGTGCGGTAATACTGGCCCGTGAAGCTGACGCGCTCCTTGCTCCACAACTGACGAATCAAGGTCACCGCCTCCTTCAGTCGTGCGGTGCGCTCCTTGGGTTCCGGCCAGCTCATCCCCGTGGCGGGCACCTCGTTGAGCGATTCACCCGTGCCCACACCCAGAATAATCCGACCCGGAAACATCACGCCCAGCGTGCCGAAGGCCTGTGCCACCACCGACGGGTGGTAACGAAAGGTGGGGGTAAGTACGCTGGTACCCATTACGATGCGCGAGGTACGAGCGCCCAACGCACCCAGCCATGACAAGGCGTATGGCCCATGGCCACCCGTGTGCCGCCAGGGCTGGAAATGATCGCTGATGAACACCGAATCAAACCCTAGCGATTCCGCCAACACCGCAAACTCGAGCAGTTCGGTGGGTCCAAATTGTTCGGCCGATGCCTTGTAGCCGATTCGAAGCAAAGTCGTTCTCCCGCTGATGCGCACTCGCGCGTCAGTATAACGTCGCGCGCTGTCGCGCCGGCCGCCCAACGCGCCGCGCCAGTGCTTCGAGCTGCGCAGCATCCAACAGCTGACCGTGTACGCCGCCCGCGGCGCGAGTGATGGACTCGTTCATGAGCGTACCGCCCAGGTCATTGGCGCCCGCGTTCAGACACTGCGCGGCGCCGTCAGCGCCCATCTTCACCCACGAAGTCTGGATATTGGTGATCAGGGGGTGCAGGACCAGTCTCGGCACGGCGTGCATGAGCAGCGCCTCGCGAAAAGTCGGGCCGGAGCGAGTCCGTCCCTTGCGCCACAATGGCGCTTCCATATGCACGTAGCCCAGCGGCACGAACTCCGTGATCCCGCCAGTGCGCGCCTGGAGACGTCGTAAGTGCAGCAAATGGCGGGCCCAGTGCACCGGGGCTTCCACATGCCCATACATGATCGTAGACGTGGTGCGCAGGCCCACCTCATGCGCGGTGCCAATGACCTGCAGCCACTGTTCAGTGCGCAGTTTGTCGGGACAGATGATGTCGCGTATTTCGTCATCGAGAATTTCCGCGGCCGTGCCCGGCAGGGTGGACAGCCCGGCGTCGCGTAGCTTCTCCAGGTAACGGTGCAGCGGCAGACTCAGAGTACTGGCGCCGTGGTGAATCTCGAGGGGCGAGAAGGCGTGTACGTGCATCCCCGCTACCGCACTCTTTACTGCTCGCACGATGTTCAGATACGTGTCGCCCGTGAAGCTTGGATGTATACCCCCTTGCAGGCACACTTCGGTGGCGCCCGCGGCTGCGGCTTCTACCGTGCGTCGAGCAATCTCTTCCAAATCGAGGTTATAAGCGGGCCCCCGCAGGTCTGTGCTGCCGCGCCCCTTGGAGAAGGCACAGAAGCCGCAGTGATAGAGGCAAATGTTGGTGTAATTGATGTTGCGATTGACGACGTAGGTAACCGTCTCGCCCGAGGTTTCCACCCGCAACTGGTCCGCGGCCGCCATCACGGCTGTCAAATCACGGCCCTCCACCTCGAACAGGCGCACCACATCCGCCTCTTGAAGTTCATCACCGGCCCGTGCCGCACGCAGCAGCGCCTCAATACCCTGCGTGCCGCCTCTCGTGTCGCCTGCCGGCGTCACCGGCACCGCGCTCCCCGAGCCGGCATACCACCCATCGGGGCGTGCAAAGCCACGGCCGTCGCTCGCGCGTCGCACGCGCGGCGTGAGCGTTGGGTCGGTCCAGCGCTCGGGGTGGGTGGCAAAGCTGGGCACCAGCGCCAGGCGCTCGACCAGCTCCCGGCCGGCCGCCCGCGTTGAGCGTTCCAGTTCGAGCAGATGCGGCCAGGGCGCTTCCGGATTCACGTGATCGGGGGTCACCGGCGACACGCCGCCCCAATCGTTGACTCCTGCGCGCACCAAACTCGCCAGCGAATGAGGCTGCAGATTGGGCGGCGCCTGCAGGGACATGCGCGCACCAAATACCAGACGCGCCACGGAAATAGTCCAGAGCTGCTCCTCCAGATCCGGTTCCGGTGCGTGGGCCATCTTGGTGCCGGGCTTCGCCCGGAAATTCTGGATGATCAGCTCCTGCAGATTCCCATATCGGTCGTGGATTTCGCGCAGTGCCAGAAGCGATTCGATGCGCTCACGACGGGTTTCACCTATGCCGATGAGCAGCCCCGTCGTCATGGCAATACCCAGTTCACCGGCGGCCCGGAGCGTAGCCAGTCGCCGCTCCGGGAGCTTATCGGGCGAGCCAAAATGCGGCCCGCCCCGCTCGCACAATCTATCGGCAGCGCTTTCGAGCATCAGCCCCATCGAGGCGCTCACCGGCCGCAGCCGACGCAGCTCCTCGAGGCTCATCACGCCCGGATTCAAGTGCGGCAGCAGACCGGTCTGGTCAATCACCAGCCTCGCCATGCACTCCAGATACCCCAGCGTCGTGGCCACACCCGCCGTCTGCAAGGCCTCGCGAGCCACCGCGTAACGCTGCTCGGGTTTGTCCCCTAGCGTAAACAGGGCTTCCTTGCAGTGGGCAGCCGCGCCAGCGCGGGCAATGCTCAACACCTCGTCCGCACTGAGGTAAGGCGCTTTTAATCGGCGCGGCGCCTTTGCAAAGGTGCAGTAGTGACATACATCGCGGCACAGCTGCGTCAGGGGTATGAACACCTTGCGCGAGTAGCTGACCACTTCGCCAAAACCCACCAGCGTGAGCGTTTCAGCCACCGGCGCGAGCTGCGCGGCAGGGGCCCCTTCCAACCATGTCAGCGCATCAACCGCGGCCACCCGCTGCCCCGCCGCCGCGTCGCTCAGCAGTGCGCTCAGGCTTGGCGCTGTGTCAGCCATGGCGCCTTTCGAAGTCGGTGCAGGTGTGCCGGTGTGTCCACATCGAAAGCCAGTCCCGGCAACGTGACGATCCTTGAGCGCAGGCCGAGGCGTTGCGCTTCGAGCAGATGCAGTTGCTTGCTGTTTACGCCGAACTGAAACCGGAAGGACTGTCCGGTGACCAGGCACAGCGCATTGGTGCCAGTCTGCCCCTCGTCGGAGGCCAACGCGAATCCGCCGCGGCGGGCGACGCGCACCAGTTTATCGATCTCCTGGCCGGTGACCGCGGGTAAATCCGCTGGCAACACCAATAGCTCGCGACACCCCAACTCATGCAGCGCGCGCTGAGCCTGCAACAACGCCTCGTTGAGTCCCCAGCCCGCATCCGCCAGCACCGCTATGTCCGAAGGGACGGTGTCACGCTCCGGACTCACAACGATGACCTGCCCAATCGTGCTGGCCGATCGCGCCGCCGCGATTGCGCTGCCCAGCATGTCGCGTACTAGTTCAATTCGCGCCGCAGGCGTGAGCTCGCTTTCAAGACGGCTCTTGCAGCGCGCGCGCTCCTTGATGGCGATGAGCGCACAGCAACCGGGAATTCGACCTCGCCGGACTCGCCGATCTCGCCGGTCGCCTGAAACGCTGGAACTCACGCGCATTCTCCTTCAGGGCTTACCCGTGGTCTGCATGGGATGGCCGCCAAAAACGTTACGCAGACGTGACAGAAACTTCGCCGCATAGTCCCCACGTCCCTGGCTGGCCAGCCGGACATTCAAGGCCGCCGAGATGGCAGGCACCGGCACGCCCAGATCCAACCCTTCACGCACACTCCATCTCCCTTCGCCTGAGTCCGCCACCACCGGCGCCACACCCGCTAAAGTCCCATCCTGCTGCAATGCCGTCGCCGCCAGATCCAGCAACCAGGAACGCACTACCGTGCCACTCCGCCAGGCCTGCGCGATGGCGCCCAGGTCCAGCTTGAACTCCTGCTTGGCCTGGAGCAGTGCAAACCCTTCGGCATACGCCTGCATCAGGCCGTACTCGATGCCATTGTGAACCATCTTGGCGTAGTGCCCGCTGCCCACGGGCCCGCAATGTACCCAGCCCTTATCCGCCGCGGGCGCCAAGGCACGGAAGACGGGCATCAGCGCCTGCACCGCCTCGGGCGCGCCGCCGAACATCAATCCGTAGCCTTCTGCCAGTCCCCAGATGCCGCCCGAAACGCCCACGTCTACAAAATGCACCCCGCGCTGGGCGAGGGTTGCCGCATGGCGGACGCTGTCATGATAGTCGGCATTTCCGCCATCAATGATGATGTCGCCGGGCAACAACAACGCACCCAGTGCGGCGATCGTCTGTTCGGTGATCTCTCCCGCCGGCAGCATGATCCACACCGCTCGCGGGGCGCGCAGCGAGGCCACCAGCTGAGAAAGACTGGAGGCCACAGTGATACCATTCACGCCCGCCAAAGCAGCGCCCGCCGCGCTCGAGGCATCGTAGCCGGTTACCGCCAGGCCCGCGCCCGCCAGACGCCGCAGCATGTTGCCTCCCATGCGGCCCAAGCCCACCATGGCCAGTACGGGTAGTTGAGAATTGCCAGGCACAGTCACCTCCGGTTTACCCCTGGGGCATTTCAAACTCAGGAGCTATTCTACTCGCCCGATGCGATAGTTCGCCGCGAACCTTGACGCCAGCATGCAGAGGATTGCCATGGCCAGGAAACTACGAATTCTCATCATTGGTGGCGGCATTGGCGGCATGTCGGCCGCCATAGCGCTTAAGCGCCGCGGCTTCGACCCCGAGATTGTCGAAATCAACCGGGACTGGAAGGTATATCACGTGGGTATCGTCGTGCAGGGTAATTTCCTGCGTGCCATGGCCTCCCTCGGCATTGCCGAGCCCGCGGTGGCCGCAGGGTACAGCTACCGGGGTACGCGTCTGTGCAATCCGCCCGGCGATGTGCTGGTGCAGATCCCCGGAGCGGCGTTGGCCGCCGGGCTCCCCACTGACCTGGGACTGACGCGCCCAGCCCTGCACAAGGTACTGACCGACGCGGTGCGCGCCCATCAAATCCGCCTGCGCCTGGGCGTGACCTTTGCCGCCATCAGTCACGGTGCGGATGCCGTCTCCGTGCAGTTCACCGATGGCCTCATCGGCCAATACGACCTGGTGGTGGGCGCGGATGGCGTTTACTCCAAGGTACGCGCCAGCGTCTTCGGTCCGGAATTCGTGCCGCAATTCACCGGGCAGGGGGTATGGCGCTACAACATTCCGCGACCGCCGGAGCTCGACTGGGGCTACTTGTACAAGGGCAAGCCTGGCGGTACCGCCGGGATCATCCCCCTGACCCAGGACACCATGTACGTGTTCAAGGTTCAGGCCGAGCCGGGCAATCCCACGATGGCGCCGGCGACGCTGGCCGAGCAATTTCGTGAGCGCCTCGAGGGTTACGGGGGTTGGATCGCCAAGCTCAGTCCGCAGATTACCGACTCCGCTCTGGTGGTTTACAGGCCCCTCGAAGCCTTGATCATGCCCGCGCCTTGGTACCGCCAGCGGGTACTGCTCATCGGCGATGCCGCGCATTCCGCCACACCGCACCTCGGCCAGGGGGCCGCGATGGCCGTGGAAGATGCGGTGGTGCTGGGCGAAGAGCTCGACAACGATGCGCCCCTATCCGCTCAACTCGAAGCCTTCATGAAGCGCCGCTATCAGCGCGCCCGTGCGATTGGCGAGGCCTCCATCCAGCTGGGCGAATGGGAACAGCACCCGACTCCTGATGCCGATCCGGATGGACTGTTGAAGAGTATGTTCAGCTTGTTTCAGCAATCGATCTAGACGACGCGTGTTTAATATTCGCCGCCTGCAATTGATGACACGTTGCCGACCAGCTCGATGCCCAATTTTGGCGTGCCGTCACTTCACAAACCAATTGGCGATCCGTAATCCCGCGAAGGGTCGGAAGTCGGAAACATTGCGAGTAACCAGCGTAAGGTCATTGACACTTGCAATGGCAGCGATCTGACCATCGTAGAGCGGGGGCGTCCTTCCCAAAATCTCCAGCCGCGCACGCTCATTGCCGAGCCACAACGCGGCTTCGCGATCGAAGGGTAGCACCGGAAAGTCCTCAACCATTTGGCTTAGCCACGACTCAAGCAGATCCCGTCGTCGGCCGACCGCCATTCGAGCGATTCCGAATATCAGTTCATCGACCACCGGTGCTGGCAGCGCGCTGGCCGCCTGGTGTTGAGCCATGCGCGGTTCGACGCGGCGCGATGGTGGGTCCCGCAATAGCTCCGAGAGGACGTTCGCATCGAGCAGAAATCGCACTTAGTCCCCTATGCGTGGGGCAACACAGTAATGCGCCCGGGCCTTCGATCACGCAGACCAGCAAACTCATCTACTCCCAGCCGCGCCACACCCTCACTGCGCAACTGGGCACGCAGCGCACGCGAAAACACTACCGCCCCCTCCGACACCCCCCCAGTGGGCGATCCGCGCCGCTCGAACGCTGCCAGCGACAGCAATACCGCGACCGGCTTGCCACGTCGCGTGAGACGCACCGGCACACCGCGCTCGGCGACACGGATGAGCCCGGTGAGCGTATTCTTGGCTTCCTTCACCGACGCGTCGCGCATAGACCGATCTCCATCTATAGCTACCTAGGTGGCTACTATACCAAAATAGGGTCGGCAAGCCAATTGCCGCCAATACTGCGCGCTTCCCGCAAACAATCCGGCGTCGAACCGAGTAATCTGCCAGTGCGTACCGCCGCAGAACATCCTCGAGCCTGACCCCTACGCGCAGGCCACCGACATGATAAAAGTGTGTGCCAAACGTCAGCAGCGCCGCGCCGAGCCCAGGAATCGCGTCAGTTCGTCGCGATGCTTACCGTCTCGTGACCCCGCCGCAAATCCTGCCAACAACTCACCTAGCACCGTGACGCTAATGATGATTTCCACCGCGTGCTGCAGCACCGCCACGAGGGCGTCATCGCCACGCATAAACGCGTTGTAGGCATTGGTATCAATGGCGATGGCGCGCATAGCGGGTCATTTCCACAGACTCAGGTCCAACTCGGAAATGGCCGCCGTTTCAGCCGAGCCAACCCCTTGTCGTCCAAGCCGCGAATGCTCATGGTCGCAATGATGTCACCTGTAAATGCACAACGATGTCATTTTCATAAGACGCCTTCAGTGGAATACATCGAGTTCGGCCGTACTGAAATCCTCTTCTGATACGACTGATGTCAGAAGTGCGCTTCAGCGTATGCCGACACCCAGAAGCGACCGATTTGGCACTCGCGCCGACGCGCTCGAATTGTCAAGCGGTCGATAGGGACCCTCACAAGTAAGTTTCAATGTCCTGGCTCCCTTAACAACGATAGGAGCCTCACATGTGGTTACCCTTTACCTGTCCCTCCCGCCGCGAGCCTTGGAACAAGGGCAAGCTGGTTGGACAGAAAGCCCCGCTCAAGCTCAAAGATATTTGGGCTATCCGGGTGCGCCTTGAACTCGGTGAACGCAAGCGCGAGCTCGCCCTGTTCAACTTGGCGATCGATAGCAAACTGCGCGGCCGCGATTTGGTGCAGCTGCGCGTTCGAGATATTGCCCACGGTGATCGCATCGCCGCATGCGCCATCATCATGCAGCAGAAGACCCAGCGGCCGGTCCAGTTCGAAATCACCGAGCCGACCCGCAAGGCCATCTTGGTGTGGATTCGATGCGCGGCGCTCAAGAGCGAGGACTATCTGTTGCCGAGTTGGTTGCGGCGTTCCCCGCATCTCTCCACCCGGCAGTACGCCCGCATCGTCGAGGCCTGGGTCACCGAAATTGGGCTGGACGCCAGCGCTTATGGCACTCACACCATGCGCCGGACCAAGGCGTCGATGATCTACCGGCGGACGAAAAACTTGCGCGCCGTGCAGCTGCTGTTAGGCCACCGACAATTGGCAAGTACCGTGCGGTCCTTGGGCATCGAGGTCGATGACGCTCTGGAAATGGCCGAGCAAACCGAGGTGTAGAGCCTGAAACGGGTTGCGGCCCGGCTGGAATCGGCGCCGGCCGGCGCCGCTGCCCCCGTCAAATGGCGGCCAGTTCGCAGTTTCCGCTATCGGCAAGTCCACTGTTAAGGATTGTTCGACACCTACCCTGGGTGCACGAGGGTTCCCGAGCTCGTTGAGGATTGACGGGTAGGTGTTGGACAATCCTCAAGGGAGGAAACCGCGAAGGGGTACTG
>Ga0075017_100000479_pt1 | contig 22331 bp, 21 predicted proteins | sample AleBraG_ABR_2012_FD_71475 | JGI IMG/M metagenome (GOLD analysis project Ga0075017, IMG submission 71475) | Freshwater sediment microbial communities in response to fracking from Pennsylvania, USA - Alex Branch Run_MetaG_ABR_2012 | ecosystem: Environmental > Aquatic > Freshwater > Creek >... | reverse complement strand
GGCGTACCGTGCGTTGCACGCCGCGCACATTGGTCGAACTGTAGCCGCCGATCATGTTGCTGTTGGGTGCGACACGCATCCCGTTCCACAGCGCGACGCCGGTATTCAGGTCATAGGCCAGGAAATAGTAGCCGTCGTCCCAGGCGAAATCCGTGTTCGGCACATAACTCATGGGATAGGGGGTCGCGTGCACGGGATACTCGTCGTAGGGCGTCAGTATCATCTTCTCGAAATCCTGCTCGGCCATGCCAGTTCTCCATTCGATAGCGGCGCCCGGACCTGCTGCGAAGATATGCTAGAGTACTTCCGCCGTCCACCGTATCCACGCGTCCCCCGGTGGGGATCGATGCAGGCGCAGCCGTATGAGCAAATCGTTGCAGGGCAAGGTCGCGGTGGTGACCGGCGGATCGCGCGGCATCGGTCGCGCGCTCAGCGCCGCCCTGGCCGGCGCCGGCGGCAAGGCCGTGAGCGTCAGGGCCGATATCTCGCAGCCTGCCGGAGCGGAACACCTGCTCGCCGAGTCGGCCCGCCTGTGCGGACGCCCCGACATCCTGGTCTGCAATGCGGGTATCGCCGCCCTCACGCCGCTGGCCCAGATCAGCGCCGCGGATTTCGAGCGCATCTACGGCATCAACGTGCGCAGCCTGGTGTTCCTGCTCAAAGCGGCCGCCACCGTGCTGAATGACCAGGGCCGGATCATCACGCTGTCCTCGACGACCGCGCTCTACCCGCTGCCAGGCGCGGCCCTCTACGCGTCGAGCAAGGCGGCGATCCGGACGCTGACCGAGGTGGCCGCGCTGGAACTGGGGAGCCGCGGCATCACGGCCAACTGCATTCTGCCGGGGCTGACGGAAACGGATATGACGACCTTCCTGCCGCCGCAATTCAAGCAGGCCGCCGCGGCAAGCTCGCCGTTCAGGCGCATCGGCGTGCCCGACGACTTCACCGGCCTGGTCCTGTTTCTCGCCAGCGAGGAATCGAGGTGGATCACGGGCCAGTCGATCGCCGCCAATGGGGGCGCCCGCCGCTGATCAGGGCACGCCGCCGATCAGAGCACGCCGCGCCCGGTGAGCCCGCCCTGCGCCTCCTGCGCCTTGAACCCGTAGGGCGCATAGCGCCCATTCAGGAACACCTCGATCTCCGCCAGCCCGTCCGAGACCTTGCCTTGCGGGTCGGTGAGCCGGATGCGCACCACGTGCTCTACCCCGCAGACCGTCCGCGCCTGCGTCTGCCCGTAAAGGGTGTGCGCGGCAGGCTGCCGCGAGAAATCGAACTCGTCCCATTCCAGATAGGGGTCGGCGTGTCCGTGGTAGGTGGCGATCGTGCCCCCGTCGCGCCAGCTGCCCTGGTGATAGCCGGCCTGGATCACCGGCGCGGGCGGCCAGGCCAGTTCGAATGTGACGGTCCAGGCCCCGTTGGCTTCATCGACCATGCGCAGCGTGCCCCGCTGCAGCGAGCGCGTCCCGGGTACGAAAACCAGTTCATGACTGCATTTCTCCAGATGGATCCGCGGCGCGTCGAAACCCCGGTCGATGCCGCCTTCGAATGGGATGCCGAACGCGTCGTTCATCGGCACCTGGTTGCCATCCTCGTCCTCGTGCAGATGCAGGTGCCCGGCATAGGCGCCCGCGGCGAAGAACATCGAGAACCGCATGGCCCGTTTCGGGCCGCGCTGTTCCGGCGGCGGCAGCCATTTCGTATCCGGAACCAGCGGCGGACGCGCCTCGTAGATTCCCCAGGAATGATCCCGGCAGGCCCCCCAGGTCGAGGCATCGACCGCGAAGCGCTCACCGGCGACCTCGATCCAGCCGCGCGCGACCCCCACCTGGTTGTAGCGCGTCTGATCGGTCGTGCGGCGTCCGCGCACCGTCGCCAGATGATGCTGGGACAGGTGCGCGGGGCCGAGTCCGAGCCAGTGCACGTCGAAAGCGACACCCGCCTCGTTGGGCTCGAGGGACAGGCGGATGTCGCGATACGGTTCGATGACGTCGTAGCGCAGCGGGCCGATCGCGGTGTAACACTGCCTGCGCCAGGTGCGCGACAGGCGCACCGTGCGCTGGCGCCCCCGCACATTCACGCCGGCGTGCGCACCGACCACGTCCGCATTGGGATTGACGCGCATGCCGGTGATCAGGAACACCTGCGCCTCGGCGCTGTACACGCCGTAGAAATAGCCCTCGTCCCAGGCGTAATCCGTGGTCGGAATGTAGCTGACCGGGTACGGAGCCTGGTGCACCGGATATTCATCGTACGGCGTCAGCGGGTACTCTTCGTGGCGGCTCATGCGGCGACCTCTGCTGTGCAGCAATCAGTGGACGGAATGTGTCCGGATGTTGCGCATGCTTAGCTGTTGCCGGCTGGATTGGCAAGTCCGGGTGGATTGACCCTGCTCGCGTGCCGGGGCAGATGCCTGGTTGACCTGCGGCCCGTGGCGACGGACCATGGGGCTCGATTCACACCGGCGTGGAGGGGACGATGCTCAGGATCTACGGCTGGAAGCGCTCGCGGGCGGTGCGCTGCATGTGGGTGATGGAAGAACTCGGCCTCGAGTACGAACAGATCCCGCTCAATCCCCATGCCGGCGAGACGCGCAACCCCGAGTACCTGGCGCTCAATCCGACCGGCAAGATCCCGACGCTGGTCCACGATGGCTTCGTGCTCTCCGAGAGCGCGGCGATCAATATCTACCTGGCGAGCAATTTCCCGGGCACGCTCTGGCCGCGCACGCCGCACGCAGTCGCCAAACTGCAGCAGTGGACCTCGTGGGCACTGGCGGATCTGGAACCACCCATGATCGCCATCATGCGCGAGGGGCGCCGCCCGGCAGATAAAGTCGATGGGGAACGTATCGAGGATTGGCGCAAATCCGTCCACGCCATGGTCGACACGGTGCTCGAGCCTCTGTTGAGTCGTCAGGAGTACCTGCTGGCAGACCACGGATTCACGCTGGCCGACCTGAACGTGGCCGCGGTCGCCAGTTCGATGGCGGTCTTCGACATCCATCTGGCGGAACATCCGAAGACCGACCAGTGGATGCAGCGCTGCTACGGCCGCGAGGCCTGGCAGCGGGTCATGAACCGCCCTTGACCGGCGGCCCGGTGTACCGGGGAACGCCCGCCAGGTCGCAAAAGTAATGAAACAGCGTCATGGTGTCGCGCCCGGCCGGTCCGGACTCCGCTGCGCGGACGCCCAGCGCTGAAACGAATTCCGCCATCGGCGTCTCCGCATGCAGCCGACGCGCCTCGGCGAGGAAATACTTGACGTCCTTGACGCCGATTTCCACGGCGCCGGTGCCTGCGAATTTTCCGGGAATGATGTAGTTCGGAAAGATCTTCTGCGAATGGAAGTTGGCGCCACTGCCCTGATTGACGATGGCGACCAGCGTCTCGATGTCGATACCGGCCTTCATGCCAACGGCAATGGCTTCAAACGTGGCGTACAACGACGCATAGCTCACGGCATTGCTGACCACCTTGGCCACCTGGGCCATGCCGGGCTGCTCGCCGAGATAGAACACCCGGCCGGCAAAGGCATCCAGTGCCGGCTTGATGCGGTTGAACGCGGCCTGCGGGCCGGCGGTCAGCACGCCGAGCGTGCCCGCTTCGGCCGCCACCACGCCGCCAATGACCGGCGCATCGATATAGGCGATGCCATGCGCGGCCAGGCCTTCGCTAAGTTCCTTGGCCATCTCGCCGCCGAGCGTCGAGGTTTCCACATAGACCCTGACCTTGCGGCCTGCGGCGACGCCATCGGGTCCCAATGCGACCGCCTTGCAGATCGCGGCGGTCGGCAGGCAGGCGAACACGATCTCCACCTGGTCGACCACTTCGCGGACCGATCCGGCCGGTGTCGCTCCCTTGGCCGCGATTCTTGCCAGTGCCTGCGGATCGTTGTCACAGGCGAGTACCGGCACCCCATGGGCCATCATGCGGGCCGCGATGGCCGCGCCCATGGCGCCCACTCCAATGAATCCGACCTGTTCCATGCGAGACCCCCCGGTTGCGGCGGCTCGCGCTCGCGCGCCGCGGAATGGATCCGATCATACGCTGGCATCCGATCTGCCGGTAGCCGCGCGCCCGGCCCCAACCTGCCCGGAGCGCGTCAGATCGTAATGCCACCATCGACGGACAGCCCGGTGCCCGTGACATAGGCGCTGTCGCCGCTGGCCAGCCACAGTACGGCCGCCGCCACTTCCGCCGGCTCTCCCGTGCGCGCCATCGGAATGCGGCTGCACAGCAGTTTCAGCTTTTCCGGATTGCTCGCGAATCCACGCGCCACCAGGTCGGTCATGACCATGCCGGGCAGCACGGCATTGACGCGGATGTTGCGCGTCGCGCACTCCACGGCAATGTTGCGCGTCATGCCCATGACCGCATGCTTGCTGGCGTAGTAGGCGCCCGCCATGCCGGACCCGCCGCGGATCGCGGCGCCGGAGCCGCAATTGATGATCGACCCGCCGCCGCGCTTCAGCATGGCGGGAATCTCATACTTCATCGACAGCCAGGTGCCCTTGACGTTGACGGCCATGACCTGGTCGAACAGCGCTTCATCGGCCTCCTCGATCCGGGAGGCCGTGCTGCCGGTGATACCGGCGTTGTTGAACGCGATATCGAGGCCGCCATAGCGCGCGACGCAGGCGTCGACCAGGTGGCTCACCGATCCGGCGCTGGTCACGTCCGTCTCGACGAAGGTCGCCTCGCCGCCGGCGGCGCGGATCTGCGCCACGGCGGCATCGCCTTCGGTCCGGCGGCGTGCGGCGATGACCACCTGCGCGCCCTCCATGGCAAAACACAGGGCGGTGGCCAGGCCGATGCCGGCGTTGCCGCCGGTGACCAGTGCCACCTTGCCCTTGAATCGAGTGCCCTGAGCCGTAGTCATGTCTTTCCCCTTCTGATGGTGTACGACGGCCTTAAGGTCCGCCGGGCTCGCCGCGAGCCGCCGCATCGCGGGCGAGATACTCTTCCCTGATCTGCCGGGTGTAGATCTTGCCGGTGTCGTGCCGCGGAAGCAGCGCGCGGAAATCGATGCTGCGGGGCGCCTTGTAGCGGGCCAGGTGCGTCCGGCAGTAATCGATGAGCTCACGCTCCAGCGCCGGTCCGGCCATGGACATGTCCCGCGGCTGCACGACTGCCTGGATGATCTCGCCCATTTCGACGTCCGGCAGCCCGAACACCGCGACGTCGAGGACCTGCGGATGCATGATCAGGACGTTCTCGATCTCCTGCGGAAACACATTGACGCCGCCCGTGATGATCAGGTGATTGCGGCGGTCGGTCAGGTACAGGTAGCCCTCCACATCCAGATAGCCGATGTCACCGAGCGTGCTGCGCCCCTGCGCGTCGTAGGCTTCGCGTGTCTTGTCCGGGTTGCCGTGGTATTCGAACTGCGGTCCGCCGGAGAAATACACCAGGCCACGCTCTCCCACCGGCAGTTCGTTGCCCTGTTCGTCGAGAATCTGGATCGAACCGACGAACGGGCGGCCCACCGAACCCGGGTGCGCCAGCCATTCGATGGAATTGATCATCGTCAGTCCGTTGCCTTCGGTACCGCCGTAGCTTTCCTCGAGGATCGGGCCGAGCCAGTCGATCATCGCGCGCTTGACCTCCGGGGCACACGGTCCGGCGCCGTGAATCACGCGGACCAGGTGCGAGTGGTCGAACGCCGCCCGCTCGGCGGCGGGCAGTTTCAGGATGCGCACCAGCATGGTCGGCACCCAGTGCGCATCGGTCACCCGGTAGCGCTCGCACAGCACCAGCGCCTCATGGGCATCGAATCGTTCCATGACGATCAGCGTGGCGCCGACGTGCTGCATGGTCATCGAAAAGCGCAGCGGGCCCGAGTGGTAGAGGGGCGCCGGCATCAGATAGACGGTGTCGGGGCCCCAGCCGTAGCGTTGCGCGTAGACGGAGAACAGCTTGCCGGGCCGGTCGATGCCGCCATCGGGCAGCTTCTGCTTGACGCCCTTGGGGCGGCCCGTCGATCCGGACGAATAGACCATGTCGGAGCCGCGCGCCTCATCGTCCACCGGCACCGCCGGGCAGCGCGCGATCTCGGCCTGGTAATCGAGGCAGTCCCGGCCGTCGCCATCGATCAGTATGTACTGCAGGCCCGGGACGCGCTCGCGCAGCGCGCCGATCATCGCCGCCTGCTGCACCGACAGAAAGAGAACCCGGGCGCCGCAGTCACCGAGAATGAACGCGATCTCATCGATGTGGAATCGCCAGCTGATCGGCGTGAAATACAGTCCGGTATTGTGAGCGGCCCAGGCAATCTCGAGAAACCGCGGGTGATTCTCGATCAGCAGCGCGACGTGGGCCCCGCGCGACAGGCCGAGCTTGCGCAGCAGCTGCGCGCAGCGGTCCGAACGCTCACTGAGCTGGGCGTAGGTGATGATCTCGCCCGACCCGCCGAAGACGACCGCCGCGCGCGCCGGGGCCACGTTCGCCCAATGGCGCGGGTGCTGGGTCAGCGCTGCAGCGTTCATGACCGAGCCCCCCGATTCCCGCCGACTGCCCCTCAGGCTGGCCGCGTCACGCCAGCAGGTCCTTGGCGATGGCCACCCTTTGCAGCTCCGACGTACCCGCATACACGCGCTGGATACGCGCCGCGGTCCACATCTGCGCTATCGGCGTCTCCTGCATCAGGCCGGCACCCCCGAACAGCTGCACGCACTTGTCGAGCACGCGGCCTTCCATCTCCGTCGTCCACAGCTTCAGCATCGCGCCCTCCTGGAAGGTCATCGTGCCGGCGCGCAGCTTGACCATCGACTGATCCAGATAGCTGCGGCCCACCTCCAGGTCGGTCTTGATATCGGCGAGCACGAACTGGCTGTTCTGAAAATCCGCCACGCGCTGCCCGAACACCTTGCGCGTCTTGACGTAGTCCAGCGTCAGGCGCAGCGCCAGATCGGCCGCTCCGACGCAGCGCCCGGCGATCTGCAGGCGGTCCTCGAGGAAGGTGCCGATGAGTATCTTCATGGCCTGGCCTTCCTTGCCAAGCAGGTTCGTGGCCGGCACGCGCACGTTGTCGAAATGCAGCGCGCCGGTGTCACCGGCGGGCCAGCCCACCATCGGGATCTTGTGGCGCGTGACACCCTGCGTGCTGGCGTCGACGATGATGACGCTCATGCCGGCGCCGCGCTTGCTCGGGTCGGTCTTGGCGACCACATACAGCACATCGGCCGATGTCCCGTTCGAAATGAAATACTTGTCCCCGTTGATGACCCAGTCGTTGCCCTCACGCACGGCGCTGGTCTTGATGGCCGTGGCGTCGCTGCCGGCGTCGGGCTCGGTCAGCGGCATGGCCTGGCTGATCTCGCCGGACAGGATGCCGGGCGCATACCTGGCCTTCTGCTCAGGGGTGCCGTGGCCCATCAGGATGTAGGTCGCCAGGTCCGCCATCAGCGAGCTGCCGGTCAGCGCCGAGCCCACCGAGCCGCCCAGCTCTTCGGCCAGAATCACGTTGTAGGTGAAATCCGCGCCGGGTCCGCCGTATTCCTCCGGCACTCCGGATCCGAGCAGCCCGGCGCTGCCGGCCTTACGCCAGAATGCCTTGTCGAGACCGCCCTTGGCCGCGTAGGTCTTGTAGTGAGGCTCGAGCTCCTTGTCGAGAAAGGCGCGCGCCGTACGCCGGAACTGCTCGTGCTCCTCGCTATAGCCGGATCTGCTCATGAACCTGGGCTCCCCGTGTGTGTGGACCCGTGCCGCCGGAATTCAGCGGCGCCGTGAATGGTGCGCTAGCTTAACAGTTCGGGGCTCAAGGGCACAGCCGGAACGAGGAATCCTGCGCGACCCGCCTCTTGCACCGCATTATTCGCCGCGCGGGATCAGCCCGGGCGTGCGCGGCAGCGTCGAGCTGGGCAGCGCCGCACGGCGCAGCGCCGCACAGCGCCGCGACCACGGCGGCAAGGCCGGCAGCGAACCGATATGATCGCTGTGCGGACAGTCTAGTTCCAATGCCAAGGCACCACCAGATTGAGGACACACGCGAATGAGCAAGTATCGTGCGGTAGCCCGGTTCAAGATTCATCCCGGCAAGAGCGAGGAATTCAAGCGCATTGCGGCCGAAAGCCTGGCCGTCGTACGCGCCAAGGATCCGGGCACGTCGACCTACGAATGGTTCATCAACGAGGCTCAGAACGAGTGCATCGTCCTCGAGACCTACGAGAGCGCCGAGGACCTGCTGGCGCATGGGCGCAACGTCGGCCGGCTCGTGGGCACGCTGCTGCAGATCTCCGACTGCACGGTCGACATGCTGGCCGATCCCACGCCGGAAGTCCGCAGCCTGCTGCAGCGCATGCCCATGACGCTGTTTGGCCGCCTCCAGGGCCTGGAATAGCCTCCAGGGCCTGGCATAGCCTCCAGGGCCTGGAATTGACGGGACCAGGGCCCGATCGCGCCGGCGTACGGGCCCTATTCGAATGCGCCCCCATGGATGGCCATGATCTGACCGGTCATCGTGCGCGATTCATCAGCCGCCAGAAAGACCGCAGCCGCGGCGATCTCCCGCGGTTCAATCAGGCCGAGAATCTGGCTGGCCACGACCGCCCGCGCGCCCGGTACCGTCTCGATCAGCCGAGCAATGCGTTCCGTGCGCACCGCCGCCGGCGCCAGCGCGTTGACCCGGATCCGCTGTGCGGCCAGGGCGCGGGCCATGGACCGGGTGAGCGCCACCACGCCGCCTTTCGCGGAGGTATAGGCATCGCGGCCGCCGGTGCCGCTGACCGCCACCATGGAGGCCATGTTGATGACCGAGCCCCCGCCGGCACGCACCAGCTCGGGTACGCCGTAGCGGCAGCAGGCCCAGGTCCCGAACAGATCCAGCTTGATGGCGCGCCAGAACTCCTCGAAGGGCGCCTGCGTGACGCTGCCGTCGCGCGGCGTCGAGCCGCCGGCATTGTTGAACAGGATATCCAGCCGGCCAAAGGCTGCCACGGTGGCCGCAATGGAGCGCTCCACATTGTCGGCATCGGTGACGTCCGTCTGCACAAACAGCGCCTCCCCGCCGCGCGCGCGGATGCCGGCCGCGACCGCCTCGCCTTCGGGAATGCGCCGACCCGCGATTGCCACCCGGGCGCCTTCCGCCGCAAACATCTCGGCGGTGGCCTGCCCGATGCCCGAGGTTGCCCCGGATAGAAATGCCACCTTGCCCGCCAGACGACCTGCCATGGCCTGCTCCTTAAAGGTAATCACCAAAGATTCAAGAGACCGCTGGGCACGCCCCGGCTAGAGTTTCCCGGCAAAGCGGGTCGCGTAGAACTCGCTCGGCCGCGATGTGGTGCGCCCGCCAAACCGCTCGGTGGGATCTGCACCGTAGATTTCGAGGAACCGGTCCGAAATCGTCATGAGCTGCCGCATCAGCGGCGCGATGTGCTCGACGTGCAGCATGACCGCGTCCAGATCGGCGTAGCCGTCGATCGCGACGCATTCGGTCTCGGCGTCGTTGAGGAACCACTCGTAGAACAGGGTACCGGGTTCCTGCTCACGCACGATGTCGACGCACTGACGCGCCAGGGCCTTGAATTCCGCGGCCTTGCCGGGATGGATCGCGAACTTGGCATAGGTGAACATTCTTTCCATCGTGCCCTCCTCCCTGGTTTCAGGGCAGATCCGTCAGCAAGGCGGCAAGGCGCAGCAGCGATCTGTTCGTATACAGCGCGCCGGCCATGCCGAACTTCAATTCATCGAAGCGGCCGGCCCGGAACCCGTATTCGGTCTGCAGCGTCATGACGGCCAGACGCGTCTGCCCGAGCAGGATGAAGAAGGGCAGGCTGTCGGGCTCCATGCGGCATCCGCCCTCTTCCGCATAGTAGCCGAGGAATTCCTGCCATCCGCAGATCCCTTGCGCACCATAATGGAACCAGCCCAGGTCCGCGGCCGGGTTTCCGGCGTGCACGAACTCCCAGTCGACGATCGCCGACACGCGGTCGCCCTCGATCAGCAGGTTGTTGAAGTTGAAGTCGCCGTGCACGACCGCGCGATCGCCCGCGGCCCGGTGCAGGTTCGCGTACAGCCACTCGAAGGCCGCCGCCAGCAGCGGCTCCGGGCAGCCCATTGCCGACCAGTCGGCCTGCGACTTGTCCAGGTCCTGCCGCACCTGTGCTTCGGGCGTAAGATCCGCCGCCGCGATTCCGTCCACGGCGGCAATCGATGTCCGGTGCAGCTGCGCCAGGCAGTGCGCCACGTCCCGCGCAATCGCGGGATTTCGCGCCGGCGCCTGGAAATTATTGCCGATCAGCCCACCGGCTTTCTGCTCGAAGATGATGAACGGACCATCGAGCACCTTGCCCGTGGCCTCGAGCGCATAAGGCCTGGGCAGGCGCACGCCGGCCGCGTGCAGCGCCACCAGGGGCGCGAATTCCTGATTCACGGTCGTGCCCAGGAAATTGAATGGCCGATCAACGCGCAGCGCTATCTGTCCGGGAAGCACGCGGCTGTTGCGCAGTCCCACCAGGATGGTCTTCTTGGAGAAGCCGCGCGAGGCCAGCCTGACATCAGCGATTTCCAGCGCAGGATCCTCGCCCAGCCGGTCGATCAGATAATGGTGAAAGGCCGCCACGTCCAGGACTTCACCCGCCGCTGCGCCGCCGGTCGCCAGCCCTTCACCACGACGGATTTCGTCGCGGATGGCCCGATCACGGTCGTGGGCAAAGGCCCCCTCGAGCTGCGCGAGCCATCGCCTCGCCGCAGGGTCCAGGGCGGTTCCGGGTCGGTAGCCGCCCGGGTGGCCTTGCGATCGGTACTCCTCCGCCAGGCGGCTGCGCAGCGCCGGAAGGTCGCGTTCCTCCACGATCAGCCGCGCGAGCAGTGTCGTCATGGCCTCCAATTGAGCCCGAACGTCGCCGGACACGTCGGATTTCAGCTGCACGCAAGTCCTGCGCAGCGCCAGCAGCGTTTGCCGCAGGGCTTCGCTCATGGGCTCACGCGCAGGTCACCCGCAAGGGCAGCGCTTCGAGCGTGCGCAGCATGTTCACCGCGCGCCACCGCACCGGCCCATCGAGCTCCAGCGCGGCGACCCGTCGCACGAAGGCACCGAGCAAGCAATCCGCCTCGAGCCGCGCAATACGCTGCCCCAGACAATGGTGCGGGCCACCGCCGAAGATCAGGGCATTGCGTGCCCGGCGCGCCGGCTCGAATCGGTCGGCATCGGGCCAGCGCCGCGGATCACGGTTCGCGGCCCCGATGAACAGTTGAACTTTCACATCCGCCGCCAGCGGCAAGCCGCCAATCTGTGCGCCTGCGGTGGTCGTTCGATACAGCGCGGGCGTCGGACTTTCCAGCCGCAGCGCCTCCTCGAAGGCGCCCTGGATGAGCGTTGGGTCCTGCCGGACCGCCAGCCACTGCTCGCGATGGGCGGCCAGCAGGTGCAGCGTGCTGGCGATGCCGCTGATGGTCGTGTCCAGGCCGCCCCGCAGCAGCGTGCGCAGCACCGGCCCGGCCACACCGGCCGGCAGGCGCCCGGCAGCCTCGGCATCGAACACCCGTTCGCCAAAGCCACCGGCCAGCATCGCCTCCCGCGTCTGGTGCCTCAGGTACCAGTCCTTGATCGATTCCAGCGCCGCCAGGGACCGCTCGTACAGCCGGTTGCGCGGACCGGCGGCGTTGGCGCTGTGGTGACCGACGATGAGCAGGTTGCCGGGATTCGATTCGATCCCGAGCGCCGCCGGGAACACCGTATGCACATAGCGGGCGGCCAGTTCGACGACGCCGTCGAGCCGGCCTGCAGCGGGCAGCGCCGCGCAGATCCGTTCCGCTTCCGCCGCAAATCCGTCGCGCCAGCCGCGAATCACGCTGGGCGAGAGGATTTCATCCATGGCGCGCCGGATCTGCGTATGCGCAGGCGGATCGCTCTCGACCAGCGGGCTGGGCTCGCGCCAGGCGCCGGGCCGTCGCAGGTGCGCCAGCCCGACCCCGGCGGCGGAACTGAAGTGCACGGGATCCTGCAGCACCTGGCTCACTTCCGTATGCCGGGCCACCGCGTAAGTCTCATATCGGTTCAGCCAGACGACCGGCCCGGCATCGCGGAGCGCCGTATGCAGCGCATAGGGGTCGCGCAGCTGCCGCTCATCGAAGGGATCCAGATCGAGCCGCGGAACCCCGCTGCCCGGATCGGTGCCGCCGGTCACCATCGGCGGCGTCCCTGGTACTGCGCTATCCGTGCCGCCCTTTCGACCGCCCGTTGTGCCGCATCGACCGTCGGCGTGTCGGCGGGCAGATGGCGGCGCAGCTCCGGCCGCCGGACACGCTTCACGGTCGGCATGGGCGCCGCAGTCGCCGAATGCCAGCGCCAGAACATCCCACCGCGCTGCCAGCCGTCCGTATCCAGCCAGTTCGGAACGCCCGGATCATGCGCGGCCACGACGAAGCGGACACGGCCATCGCCGCTGAGCCGCGTTTGGGACCCGTTGTAGGCCGCACTGTGAAAGATGAAATCAATGGCGCTGTGGAAGGGATCCACGAGCTGGACACTCCAGTAGTGCACGCGTTCCGGCAGGTCGCATTCGATGATCAGCGCCTCGTCGGCATTGAACTCGAACAGCCCCTGGAAATACATCTGCGCGGCGATCCCGCCGAATCCCTGAAAGCGATCGGCGACGAAGGCATTGCGGTAACCGCCGTCGCGCAGCTTCTTGACGAGACGCAGCAGCATCTCATTCAACCGTGCTGCGAAGCGGGCCATCGTTGCCGCTCTTGCCATTACCGTCTCGGGACTGTCCGGCAGCGTGGCAGGCACCGGGTCGAGTCTCTGCAGTGACCAGACACCGTCGTGCTGGTCCGGCGCTTCGGTCACATGGCGCGCGATCAACCCGGTCGTTTCCGGGGGCAGCGCGAACCAGTCCCCGGTATATCCGTCGGGCCGGTCGGCGCTGAACAGCAGCGAGAACCTCCGGTCGGTGCCTGTGGCGATGCCCTGCACGTCGATCTCACCCAGTGTGGCGCCGTGCACTTCTCCGGTATTGGCCCCGCCCTTGCGGAACATCAGCGAAGCGATGGACTCGGTTCCCTGGGTACCGGCGACGCGGTAAACGCCCCGGGGGTCCACAGGCGCGAAGCCGTAGATCGTGTCGTGATTGGGTGCGCCCCACGGAAACAGCGGGCCGGTGTGCGGAACCCAGTCCGGGTTCTCGACGCGCGTGCCGAACACCTGCACATAGGCCTGCGACAGTAGCATCAGCACCTGACGGTGATAAGCCGGCCGCAAGGCGGCATCCGGATAGCCGATTTCATCGGCGACCGCGTCGGCGGCTGCAAGCAGCTCGATGACCGGTGCCAGGTTCGGGTTCACGGCAGCGTGTAGCCCCCGTCAACCGGCAGGACCGCTCCGGTGACGTAGGAGGCATCGTCCGAAGCGAGCCACGCGATCGCCGCGGCCACTTCCTCTGGGTCGGCAATACGGCGCATCGGCGTCAGCGCCTCGACCCGCGCCCTGCCTTCTGGCGTCGAGGCCGAACCGGCCAGCAGCATCTCGGTGAGCACCGCCCCGGGCGCCACCGCGTTCACGCGGATATGCTGCGCCGCATATTCAAGGGCCGCCGCCTTGGTGATGCCCGCCACGGCATGCTTGCTGGCGACATAGGCGCCCATGTTGGGAAAGGCGACCAGACTGGCCGCGGAGGCCGTGTTGATGATGTTGCCGCCGCCCGTGGCCAGCATGGCCCGAATCTCGTATTTCATCGCCAGGAACACGCCGCGCAGGTTCGTCGCCAGCACCGCATCGAACATGTCATCGCTGATGTCATGCAGCGCGACCCGCACATTGTTCGCGGCCGCATTATTGACCGCGATATCGAGCCTGCCGAATTCCCTCGTGCACAGCTCGACCGCGGCGGCGATGGCGGCGCCTTCGGTCACGTCGACCCGGATCACACGCACTTCGCCGCCCCTGGCGCGCAAGCGCGCGGCGGTCTGCTCCATCGGTTCGACGCTGCGCGCGGCCAGCACCACGTGGGCGCCCTGCGCGGACAATGCGGCCGCGGTGGCCGCGCCGATTCCACGACTGGCCCCGACGATCAGCGCTGCGCGGCCCTCGAGCTTGCGCACCGGCTGCTCGCGCGCCTGCGCCGCGCTCCGTGCCGCCTCCACCGCTGTTGCCACGATCACCCCCCTCGCGTATCGTTCGCATGCGCTCTTTTCATACCCGGTCCCCGCGGCCGTGTCAACGAACAGCACCACAGTGAGACAGCGCCCCGATGCACGCTCTCCCCGCGGCCACGGAACTGCTCGAGGCGGCCCGCCTGGACACGGGCCTGCATGAGCTCGGCGATCCCCGGTTCCTCGTTGCACTCGACATCTTGATCCGCTCGATCAACGGCGAATCCACGCTGACCGCGGACGGTGCGCTGGCCGCGCGCCAGCGATTCATGCGCCTGCTGGTGAACCGGCTGCGCTTCGCCGCGGACCTGCGCCGCGCGCCGCAGATCCTTGCGGAACAGCTGGCACCGCCCCTGGTGATCTGCGGTCTGCCGCGCGTCGGATCGACCAAGCTGCATCGCCTGCTCGCCGAGGGCGGCGATTTCCAGTCATTGCTGTTCTGGCAGGGATTCAATCCCGCCCCGATTCCAGGCACGCCCGCCGGCGGTCCCGATCCGCGCATCGCCGAGGCCGAGAAGTTCCTGGCCTGGCGTTCCCGGCTCAATCCGGCCACGGATGCGGCGCATCACATGGCGGCCCTCGAGCCCGAGGAGGACACTTACCTGCTCGAATACACGCTGCACACGTACTGGCCCACGAGCTATTTCCACGTGCCCAGCTTCCTGAAATGGCTCGGCTCGCAGGACCGTGACGCGGCGTTTGCCTACGTCGGGCAGCTGCTGCAGTACCTGCAATGGCAATTTCATCGCGATAGCGCGCGCCCCTGGCTGCTCAAATCGCCGCCCAACCTGGGTTTCGAACGCGAGCTGGCCCATCACCTGCCCGGTGCCCGGTTCGTCGTCCTGCACCGCGATCCCGTCGATGTCATGCCGTCCACGGTCGCCATCGTCCGCGAGGTCAGGCGGCTCTACTGCGGGAGCGCAGGTGACCTGAAGCTCGTCGGCGACTGGGCGCTGCAGGAGTACCCTGCCGCGATGCGGCGGCACATGGCGTGGCGCGAACAGGCACCGCCCGACCGCTTCCTCGACATCGGTTATGCCGATGTCGTGGCCGATGAGCGCAGCGTCATCGAGCGGATTTACGCGCATTGCGGCATGCCTCTGTCGGCGGATGCCCTGACACGCATGCAGCAATGGTCCGCGGGCAACACGCAGCACCGCTATGGCGAGCACGTCTATGCGCTGGAGGAGTCGGGACTGACTCGCGCACGCATCGACAGCGCTTTTGCCGCGTATATCGAGGCCTTCGCGCGCTGCCTCCGGCGCTGAGCGTACGGGCAGCGCCCCGGGCATTCAGCGCAAGGTGTGGGCGCTTGCGCGCCGCGCCCACACCCCGCTTTCAACCCGTCAGAAGTGCGCCGATGCGGTCAGCCCGTAGGTACGCGGCGGAGCCGGCGTATTCTTGGTGATCGTTCCGGTTTCATTCGCAAACGACCAGTAGCGCGTGTCACCCAGGTTCTTGCCCCAGACGCGCAAACCCCATCTTTCGCTCAACGAGGTCCAGGCGATGGAGGCATTGACGATATCCAGCACCGCCTGCCGGTCGTTGTTGGCGCTGCTGGGGGCGATCTGACCCAGGCCGTTGTCCGCATCGGCATAGTAGTTACCGCTGTGATACAGGTTCACGGTGTAATTGAAGCTGCCGAACGGTACCTTTTGCAGGTAGGCGACCGTCAGGTTGCCGGAAAACGGCGGCGTCTGGATGGTCTTGTTGCCGCGCAGATTCCATTGATGCAGCGGATCGAGCGGATTCGGATTGTAGTTGGGCGGGGTGACCCCGGTGCAGCCGGCGGCGTTGTTCACGGCCCAGGTGCAGTTGCCGCCGACGGCGGGACGGTACACGTTGAACTGGCCATTGGGAAAGTCATCGTACTTTCCGTCCATGACCTCCAGACCCACGGTGACGGTCAGGTGCTTGACGGGTTCCGCGGTGATATCGATATCGACACCCTTCATGGTCGCGGCCGCGGCGTTGGTCAGCAGGGTTGCAGTGCCCCCGCCCGGAATTGAATAGACCGACTGCAGCTGCAGGTTCTTGTACTTGTAGTAGAACGCGTCGACATTGACCCGCAGGCGGTTGTCCAGAAACTGCGTCTTGACGCCGGCGCTGAACGCGTCGATCTTCTCCGGCTCCACGGGCGGGTCCAAGGTCGGAACCGGGGGAGCGGCGGGCGGTGCCGGCGGGCCGAAGCTCGGCGCCAGAATCGTGTTGAACAGGCCGCTCTTGAAACCACGGTTCCACGCCACATAGCCCATGACGCTGTCCGTGAAGCGGTGGTCGAGGGACAGCCGTCCCGAGACGCTCGACCAGGTCTTGCTGACGCCCGAATTCTTCGCATAGGAGATGGGCGAAGTGATGCCGGCCGCCGACGTATTCTGGCGTCCGCCCACGAGGCTGCGGTCGTCGGAGGTATAGCGCACGCCGGCCGTCAGGTTTGACGTGGCATTCAGCGGCACGGTGGTCTGGAAGAAACCCGAATACGACTTCGTATCCTGAGTAGCCACAGCGCCGCGGGAAGCGAGCCCACCCCCGGCCAGCAGGCCGTGAAACTGGAAGGGATCGACCGTGGTCGTATCCTTCAGGAAGAACAGGCCCGCCACCCAGGCGATCTTCGACGCGGCCGGCGACAGCACCTGGAACTCCTGGGTCCAGGTCTTCGTTGCGTAGACCAGCGTGGGGTTGAGGCGGAAAATGCTGCTGCCGTCCTGGGCAAATACCTGCGTTGCCAGCGAATGGCGGTACGCGGAGATGCTGACAAAATTGACCGCTGAAAACTCCTGATTGATCTTGATGCTGCCGCCATACTGCTTGTCCGCCGCCGTCGGGTCGAGATTCTCGAACGTGTCATAGACGCCTGGCGGCGGAATCGACGAGGCGCCCGCACTGCTCTTGGTGCCCGGTGCGGGCCGGAAATAGACCGCCTGCTGGTTGAAGAAGTCGTCGTAGTCGACATTGAGCAGTACGCTGGTCCTGTCGCCGGGTGTCCACAGCAGCTTGGCTCTGCCGCCATAATCGTGCAGCAGATAGGTCGGATGCCCGGTGGTGAAATTCCGGCCCCAGCCGCCCGTCTCCTTTTCCCCATACGCGGCGATATTGCCGATGAGCGTATCGGTCAGTCGGCCGGTCGCGTAGATGTCGCCCGACTTCGTATCGTAGTTCGCGACGCCCACATTGACGTCAACATGCGGATCTGCGGTCGGGTTCTTGGTGAAGATCTGGATGACGCCGCCGGTCGCATTGCGGCCGAACAGCGTGCCCTGCGGGCCCTTGAGCACTTCGATGCGCTCGATCGTGTTGTAGTTGGTCAGGGCCACGGCGCTCGAACCGTAATACACATCGTCCACGTACATGGCCACGCCCGGCTCAGTACCCGCCTGGGTCGACGGATTGCCGACCCCGCGGATGAACGGCGTAGTGCCGTTGGTCTGGCGGTTGAGCTGCAGTCCCGGAACCATTTGCGCCAGTGTCTGACCGTTGACGACGCCCGCTGCCGTCGCTTCGTCGGCGGTGATGGCCGTCACCGCGATTGGAATCTTCTGCAGGTCTTCAGCGCGCTTGTTGGCCGTGACGACGATGACTTCCAGACCCTCGTCAGCGGGCTGGCTGGCGGCGTCGGCAACAGCCGGGCCCGCCGCGCCGGCGGCCGCGCCCGCCGCACTGCACAGGCCCAGCGTCAGGCACAGGCCGGCACCGCGCGCAATCCGTGTAAAGGTATGCATGAACTCCCTCCCGTTATCTCAGTGTTTCTTCCGCTTCGGCCAGTTGCCCCGCTGGTCCGTGAGCTTAATTATCGTAAGCCTACGTGACCATCCTATGCCATGCCCTCGGGCTTGAGCAAGCGCACCGATGGCTGCGCCTACGTCAATGGCCCGAATCGAGCCATGTACGCCTTGAACTCGCGCGCGATCGCGCTTTCCGTCAGACCGGCCGCGGCCAGGCTGTAGGCGTGCCGGCCGTGCTTGTGCTGCGCGTTGTCGCGCTCCCAGGCCGCCATCGCCTCCCGCGCCTGTGGTGTCAGCTCCAGGCCCGCCGCCGCGTAGCAGCGCGCCACCGAGTCCAGGCCCTGCCCCAGGATGTCGCGGTAGGACAGGTCGACGAATGCATGCGCGCCTTCGTAAAGGGCCCGGTCGCGCAGATACCGGTTCGTGAGATCCGACCAGAAGCTCAGACCGTACTGCCCTACCTCCGCGGCATCCGCCTCGTTGCTCACCGACTGGCGTGCCGACGTGATCATCGCTGCATAGGAGGCCACGGTCACCTCGGGGGAGCGATGGCAGTGCACGATCGTCGCCTGCGGGAAATGCCGGAAGAGGTCGGGCAGGAACCCCAGGTGCTGCGGCGCCTTCAGCACCCAGGGCCGGCCACGGGCCCCATCCTGGAATTGCCAGACCTGCAGAAACAGCCGCAACCAGCGGTACACACCATCAAAAGACTGGGCGTCGAGCCATTTGCGGTAGGTGGGCGCGCGCACCGCGGAACAGTTGATGTACACCCGGCCGGTGATTTCCAGCGCGAACACATCCTCATCGGGCTCACAGGCCGCCATCGGATGGGCCGCATAGACGCCCGGCTGCTGCTCCCGCAGCATCCGGGCGAAGCTCTCGCCGACCGCGATCCTCGGATCCAGCGCCCCGGAAGGCGGCGGCGCCCCGGAAGGCGCCGCCGCGGGCACCGGACTCAGGATCTTCCACAGCAGCAGCTTCTGCATGAGCGGATCCGCGGCGATCATGCGGTGCAGTTTCGTGGTGCCCGAACGCGGCAAGCCCACGATCACCACGGGACCCGCAATGGGTTCATCGCGGATCTGCGGATGCTGCAGCAGATAGCGCTGCAGGCGCAGCCGGTTCGACAGCGCGCGTACCATGCCGGCATGGCGGCCGGCCACCCCTGCCGGCGTGAGCGCCGCTTCGGCGTTCAATGACGGCACCAGCACCCGGAACGCCTCGAGCAGGTCATCGCCGCCGAAATCACTGCAGCCGGTCTGCGCGATGCTCTCGCGGATCATGGCGTCGAGATCGAGTGCGGCGCTCATGGTCAACTCATCAGCTCGGTCTGCTGGCGCGACTTGGTCAGCACGCCGCCCTCCACGTTGATGTGGGAGCCGGTCACGAAGTCGGATTCGTCCGAAGCCAGGTAGATGGCCGCATTGGCGATGTCGTCGGGACAACCCAGGCGCGTCAGGTGCGTGGCGCGCCGTGCGGCCACCTTCTCCGGCGTGTCGACCATCATGGCCGAGCCTTCATGGATGATCAGGCCCGTGATGATGCCGTTGGCGCGGATGTTGTAGCGCCCATAATCGAACGCCAGGGACCTCGTCATCGCGGACAGGCCGCCCTTGCCCGCCGTATAGGCCGGCAGCCCGGGCAGTCCCGACACGGCCGCGACCGACGAGATATTCACGATCGACCCCTTGTTGGCCTGCATCATGTACGGCAGCGCGTACTTGCAGCACCAGAACGGACCGTAGAGCGTGACCTTCATGACCTTGTCGAAGCCGTCCGTATCGAGCAGGTGCGCCATCCTGTCGACGCCGGCCGTGACCAGGTCCACGGGGCCGGCGTTGTTCACCAGGATGTCGAGGCCGCCAAAGTGCTCGGCGGCGCGCGTGATGCTCGCCCTGACGCTTTGCTCATCGGCAATGTCCATGCGCAGGAAGAGCGCCTGGCCGCCGGCCTTCCGGATCTTCTCGGCCACCGCCTGGCCCAGCGCCTCGCGCCGTGCTGCGATGGTCACCATGGCACCCTGTTCGGCGAAGCGCTCGGCCATCACGGCACCGATGCCGCTGGTCGCGCCGGTGATGAACGCCCGCTTGCCCTTGAGTCTCATGGTCCTGCTCCTGAATCTGATCCTGCCGCTGAATCCGGAACCTGTGCCCTACTGTGCGGTCACGCCGCCATCCACGGTGTACTCGCCGCCCGTGCAGTAGGCCGACTCATCCGAGGCGAGGAACAGCACCATTGCCGCCAGTTCATCCAGCTCTCCCATGCGCTTGAGCGGCACGGAGGCGATCATGGCGGTCTTCTTTTCCGGTGTGGCCAGCTTCATGGCATCGGTCTCGAAGAAGCCCGGGAATACGACGTTGACGCGGATCCGCTGTGCGGCCAGCTCCACCGCGGCGGTCCTGCTCATGCCCCGAATGGCCCACTTGGTACCGCCGTAGGCGATCGATGCCAGGCTCGAGCGCAATCCGGCCACGGACGAGATGTTCACGATGGATCCGCCCCCGGCGCGGCGCATCGACGGGATGACCGCCTGGATGCCCAGAAACGTGCCCAGCTGATTGACTTCGAAGGTTTCGCGAAACTCGGCCTCGGTCTGCTGCTCCACGGCGGCCGGTATGACGATGCCCGCATTGTTGACCAGTACGCTGACCGGGCCGAAACGGCGTTCGGCCTCGCCCACGACGCGCGCCCAGCCTTCCGCGTCGCGCACGTCGTGCCGGATGAAGCAGGCGGACGGGCCAATGACGGCTGCCGCCGCTTCTCCCGCCGCCACCGAGCGCCCGGAAGTCATGACCACGCGGGCACCCTGCGCCGCGAGCAGCCGCGCCTGGGCCACGCCCAGGCCGCGGCTGGCGCCGGTCACGATCGCCACCTTGCCGGCTACGCGGCCATTCGCATGTGTCGTGAGCATGACGTTACCTGAGACGGTCACTCTTTGGTCGGAATTCCGATCATTTTCTCGAGGCCCGCTCAGGAGCGGGCATAGCCGCGGCCGAGCATGGCCTTCTGCAGCTCCGTCGCTCCCGCGTAGATGCGCTGCGCGCGTGCCGCCGTGTACATGCGCGCGATCACGGATTCATCCGTGACCCCGGTCCCGCCCCAGAACTGCAGGCAGCCGTCGATGACGCGCTGTTCCATCTCGGGCAGCCAGATCTTCAGCATCGAGGCATCACGCGGAGTCATCTCGCCCGCCCGGTACTTGCGCACCAGTTCGTTCATGAACGCGCGGCCCACCGCGATGTCGGTCTCCATCTCCGCGAGCTTGAACTGCGTGTTCTGGAAATCGACCAGGCGCTGGCCGAAGATCTTCCGCTGACGCACGTAGTCGAGCGTCAGGGCGAACGCGGCCTCGGCGGCTCCCTGCGAGCGGCCGCAGATCTGCAGGCGATCGAGATTGATGACCGGCTGGAACATCTTCAGCCCCTGCCCTTCCCGCCCCAGCAGGTTGCCGCAGGGCACACGCACGTCGTCGAAGTAGAGCTCGGCGGTGTCACCGCCTCGAAAACCCATCGTCTTGATGTAGCGCCGCGTGATGCCCGCCGTCGTGGCCGGGACAAGGATGATGCTCGCCCCCCCCGGTCCGCGTTCGTCCGCGGCGATCCGGGCGTGCACATAGATCAGGTGGGCCTGGTTGCCGTTGGAAATGAACAGTTTCGACCCGTTGATGACCAGCACGTCGCCGTCACGCACCGCCGTCGTGCGCATGGCCGCGGCATCGCTCCCGGAACCGGCCTCGGACAGCGCGGTTGCCTGGAGCACCTCTCCGGTGACGATCCGCGGCAGCCACTCCCGCTTCTGGGCGTCGCTCCCGTACAGCAGCATGAACATCGTCGTCATGTCGGAATTCAGGCAGGAGCCGAGCACGGCGCCGGCCGGGGAACGGCCCAGTTCCTCGGATATGATGACCATGGCGAGCGGGTCCGCGCCCGGCCCGCCGTATTCCTCCGGCACCACGACGCCGAGCAGGCCGGCGCCGGCCGCGTCCTGCCAGAACCGCGCGTCGGCGCCGGTTTCCAGCGCCGCCAGTCGCGGCTCGACGTCGCGGCGAAAGAACTCGCGCACGCTGCCGCGAAACATCTCCAGCTCTTCGCCGTAGGCGGACTGCATGGCTACCGCCTCCTATTCCCGAAAGCGCCGCCCGGTGGCCCGCATGCGCGAGCGCAGCGCGGCGCTGCATTGCGCAGCGCTCATGACGGCGGTCTCCGCAGGTGAGTCGTAGTAGCCGATCACGCCGCTGGCAAGGTAGCGGTACCCGCTGGGAATCCAGCCGATGATCCGCTCGACCGCGGCCGCTGCAGGCTTGCTGCTGGACATGCTGGCCCCCCCGAGCCTTCGTTCTTGGAAAATAATAGATCAGTTGATTTATATAGTCAACGATGCCCCGGCTGACGATCGCCGCGCTGGGCTCGATCGCGCCGCCGGCGGCGACTGCGGTACTATCGATGGGGTCCAGCAACGAGAGGCATGGAATCCAGGATGCGCCAGGGCACGGAAGCGGGTCGAAACCAGGCCCGGACAA
>Ga0075017_100000478_pt1 | contig 22343 bp, 21 predicted proteins | sample AleBraG_ABR_2012_FD_71475 | JGI IMG/M metagenome (GOLD analysis project Ga0075017, IMG submission 71475) | Freshwater sediment microbial communities in response to fracking from Pennsylvania, USA - Alex Branch Run_MetaG_ABR_2012 | ecosystem: Environmental > Aquatic > Freshwater > Creek >... | reverse complement strand
ATTGTTCTCTTCCCTGCCCGAATTCCAGCGGCCTTCTTCGGCGTCGATGTAGTAAAAGCCGTACTGCTCGCGCTGATCGAAGCGCACGTTGTCGAAGATGAAAAACTCGGCTTCGGCGCCGAAGCAGGCAGTGTCGGCGATTCCGGTCGACGTCAGATAACGTTCGGCCTTGCGCGCGATGTAACGCGGATCGCGGTCGTAGGGCTGTTTGGTTACGGGGTCGACCACATCGCACACCATCGTCAGAGTGGCGACTTCGGTGAACGGGTCGAGCATGTGCGTTTTGGGGTCGGGCATGAGCAGCATGTCGCTCTCGTGGATCGCAGCCCAGCCTCGAATCGATGAGCCGTCGATGCCGAATCCCTCTTCAAATGAGGATTCAGTCAGCTGGTTAATGGGATAGGAGACGTGATGCCACAGGCCGGGAATATCGGTGAAGCGGAGGTCGAGAATTTTGGCGTCTTGCTCTTTGGCGAATTCGAGAACTGTCTTGGCGCTGGGCATAGAGGACTCCGTGCTGGAACGAAGCGACGTTAGGATAGAGGCACCCGGCTGCTACAATCGGTCGCGTTGTGCAGGACGGAAGAGTCTAAAGCTTGGATTTGTCGCAGGCAATGCGATTGTTGTTATGGGCCGGATAACACAACTTTATACTTCAGGGGTAAGGGATTAGGGGTCGGCGGTCAGCGTCCCGCCCGCTGCTGAGAACTGAACCCTGCCCCCTAGGCCCTGCTCCTATGGACTTCGATCAGTTGGAGACTTTTTTCGAAGTGGCGCGGCACGCCTCGTTCTCGCGGGCGGCGGAGAAGCGTTTCCGCACCCAGCCGGCAATCTCTTCCCAGATCCGAGGGCTGGAGGAGGAAGTCGGTGCCCGGTTGTTCGACCGCTCCGGCGGCAAGGTTTCTTTAACCGCAGCGGGCAAGGCCTTCCTCAAATACGTAGAAGAAACGCTCGATAGCCGCAAAACCATGCTGGTCGCCATCGCCGAGATGGAGCGGGTACCGCGCGGCGAGATCATCGTCGGAGCCAACGAAGGCACGTGCCTGCACATCCTGCCGCACGTGTTTGCCGACTTCAAACGGCAGTACCCCGACGTCTCGGTCAACATCAAGCGCGCCGACTACGCCAAGATCCTCGAGTCGGTAATCGACAACTCCGTGGACTTTGGCTTCGTTTCCCTGCCCGTCACGGACAACCGCCTGACCGTGGTACTCATCCATCGAGATGAGTTGATTCTGATCGTGCCGCCGCATCACCCCCTAGGCAAGCTGAAATCGGCGACCATGGCCGATGTGGCCAAGTATCCGCTGGTCGTGCCGAAGGCGGGGCACACGCGCGACGCCATCGAACAGCTCTTTCACGAACGGCGGCTGAAGCCGAACTTCTCCATGGAACTGGATTCCAGCGAACTACTGAAAAGATTTGTGGCCGCAGAAGTCGGCGTAGGATTCATTGCGCGATCGAACGTGGAGGAGGATGTTCGCGCGAAAGTTCTGGCGGCCGTGCCGGTGGCGGAAGCCCAGGTACGCCGCGATTTGGCCCTGGTCTTCCGCAAAGACAAGGCGCTCAGCCGTGCGGCTCTGGCGTTCATTGACATCGCCGTAAAACACAAGTCCACCGAGGAATTAGTGCAGGCCCGGGAACGATGATGAAGGCTGGTTTTAAACTTCTCCTCTTTCTCGCACTGATCTGGATCGCACACGCGCCGCTCTGGGGTCAAGGCAGCAAGTTCGACCAACTCCCGACAGCAGATCGAAAGCTGCTCGCCGTCAAGGTCGCCGGAACCAAGCGATATACGGAAGGTGACGTAATCGCTGCGTCAGGCTTGCCGATCGGCGCCACGGTGACCGAAGACGACTTCAAGAGGGCTGCACGCCATCTTGCCGATACCGGCGCGTTCACCGACATCGCCTACACCTACTCTTACTCGTCGCAGGGGACCAAGCTCGAATTGCATCTGAGCGATGCCACCGACTTCGTGCCCGCACGCTTCGAAGATTTCGTCTGGTTTCCCGACGCCGAGATGCGCCGCCGGATCAAAGAACATGTCCCCCTCTTCGATGGTCAATTGCCAACCTCAGGAAATTTGGCAGGCGAAGTGTCCGATGTGCTGCAGGCCATGCTCGTCGAAGGCGCCATTCCGGGCCACGTGGACCTGGTTCGCGTTGGCAAAGAAGACAGCCCGGTCGAGGCGATCAGCTATCGCATCTCGGATGTGCTGATCCGGGTGCGAAAGATCGAATTTACGGGCGTGGGCGCGGCCGAGTTGCCGGCAATCCAAGCGGCTGCGCAAAGCTTTTCCGGATCAGCTTATTCCCGCGGGCGGCTCGACAAGTTTGTGCAAACCGAACTTCTTCCCCTTTACCGCGCACGGGGATTTTTGAAGGCATCGTTCAGCCCGCCGCAACCGCGGGCCGTACAACTTCCTGCCGCGGAAGATATTGCGGAAGGCCCGCGCAATCAGTCCGTGGTCGATGTTCGATTCGAAGTCACGCCGGGCGTGCAGTACAGGCTAAAGAGCCTGGGCTGGTCGGGCAATCGGGAGTTTCCCACCGACAAGCTGCAGAAAATGGTGCATGCCGAAATTGGCCAGCCTGCCGACACCGTACGGCTGGAGCAAGACCTTAAGCAGATCCAGAAGCTTTATGGCTCCCGCGGCTTTCTTTTGTCGGTACTCAAGGCTAATGCCCAGTTCGATGATGCCGGAGAAACCGTGGCCATGATCATCGACGTGAAAGAGGGATACGAGTTTCACATGGGCGACCTGGAGTTTCGCGGCCTCGATAATGGGCTGACAGCGAAGCTGACCGAGGCCTGGAAGCTTCGGCGAGGCGAGGTCTACGATGCCGGCTATCTCGACGAGTACTTGCCCGTGGCATATAAGCTTCTTCCGCCGAATTTTGACTGGCAGGCCTCGCCTCATGTGACCCCGAATCTGCGCGACAAGACCGTGGACGTGGATCTGATCTACTCGGTGAAAGCCTCCAAATAGGCGACGCGGGGTAGTGGGTCAGTTGGAGAGTTGTCATTCCGAAGCGCGGTTTTATCGCACGAGAGCCTGCCCCTGAGCGGAGCCGAAGGGAATCTGCTGTTTGCCCGGTGAACAGCAGGTTCCTCACCGGGCTTTCAGCCCGGTTCGGAATGACAAAATGAAATTTGCTGAAACTGACCCAATACTCAGCGCCGAATTTACTTGTTGATTATGCCCGCCGGGATTAGTATGCGGGCTGTTTGTTTGGGTAGCCCGGGGCCCTCCCCCATCCATGAGTCCGGGCACAAGAGCGGGGATTCGCGCCAGCGCTTCCCCGTCTCTCTTTCTCCTCCCCTCTAACTTCCTCCGCTGCTTACGCATCCCCTTACTGAAGGTGTACATTTGGGGTAGATCGCGGTCCGACCTATATCAAGGAGAATGGGATGAAAGCTCGGGTACAAACTCTCGCATTCACGCTGTTGACGCTAGTTTTGGCCGCCGGCCTCACAGTATTGACGGTACACGCCGCCAAGGCGCAGACATTTACCGGCACGGTCAGCGACTCCATGTGCGGCGCCAAACACATGATGCCGGGCGACGACGCCTCCTGCACCCGGGCCTGCGTAGGAAAGGGATCGAAGTATGCGTTGGTGGTGGGCGATAAGGTTTACACGCTCGATACTGCCGACAAGGCCGCTCTCACCACGCTCGACAAGCAGGCTGGGGCAAAGGTCACCGTCACCGGAACCGAAAAAGACAACACCATCGCAATCAGCTCGGTGAAGGCTGCGAAGTAAAGCAACCTTCCGTCTCAACCAGTACTTGCGGGAGGTGGGGCTTCGGCTCCTCTCCCGCAATTTTCTGGTTCCTCTCCTGTAAATTCACATTTCCTTTACAAACCCTTGTGTTAGATTGTGCATTCTCAACACAAATTTTCTTTGCTGGAGGATCACGGAATTGGGCAAAGACATGGTTCCGAAGCGGATTTTCTTTACCAAGGGAGTCGGCAAGCACCGCGAGCGGCTGACCTCGTTTGAGCTCGCCCTGCGCGACGCCGGGATTGCCGCCCAGAACCTCGTGCGCGTCTCTTCGATCTTTCCGCCGAACTGCAAGCTGCTGGCCCGCAAGGAAGGCGTGAAATACCTGCATCCGGGGGAAGTTGTATTCGCCGTGGTGGCCGAAAACACGACCCGTGAGCCGCACCGCCTGTTAGCGTCGTCGATCGGCGTGGCCATCCCGGCCGACCGCAACACCTACGGATATCTCAGCGAGCATCACTCGTTCGGCGAGACTGAAGACGCCGCCGGCGAATATGCGGAAGAGCTTGCTGCCGAAATGCTGGCGACGACCCTAAATGTCGAATTCGATCCCGACCGCTCGTGGGACGAGAAGAAGCAGATCTACCGCATGTCGAACAAAATCGTGCGTACCGCCAACGTGACCCAGTCGGCCGTCGGCGACAAGCGCGGCCTGTGGACGACCGTAATCGCCTCGGCGGTCCTGATCTTCGACTAAAGCAGCCCCGCGTGGCGGCCGCTCTGCGGGATCTCTTGACCATCAACTTGTCAGACTCCTGCGGTTCTGACACTCTAGTTGCCATGCGCAACCGCTCTTGCAAGGTTTTTTCTGGACTGGCCCTATTGGCGAGCCTCAACTTTGTGAGCCTCGCTTCGGCCGCCGACGCATCCCGCACCTGCGCCAGCCTTCGGCAGCTGGCCCTGCCCAACGTCACCATCACGGTCGCTCAACCGGTCGCTGCGGGTATGTTTACACCTCCCAGTCTAAAGCCCGACGAAAAAGTTCCCCCGATCTTCAAAGTGGCTCCCGCGTTCTGTCGCGTAGCTGCGACGCTCGCACCCACGCCGGATTCAGATATCAAACTCGAAGTCTGGCTTCCGGCCAAGGGCTGGAATGGCAAATTTAAAGGCGCGGGCAATGGCGGCTTCGCCGGGTTCATTTCATACTCGTCGCTCGCCGCCGCCGTCGCGCAGGGATACGCCACTGCCAGTACCGACACCGGCCACTCAACCGGGGACGCTGACTGGGCTCTCGGACATCCCGAAAAAATCGTGGACTACGGGTACCGCGCCATTCACGAAATGACGGTCGACGCCAAGATCATCACAAGAGCTTTCTTCGGCGCGGATGCGAAGCCCTCGTACTTCGCATCCTGCTCCAACGGCGGGCGCCAGGCGCTCATGGAAGCCCAGCGTTTCCCCGACGACTATGACGGTATCCTGGCGGGTGCGCCTGCCAATGCCTGGGTACCTTTGCTTACTGCAGCGCTTAAATTCGTGCAGACGCTGGATCAGTCCGGTTACATTCCGCCCGCCAAGATTCCAGCTATCAGCCGGGCCGTGCTTGCCGCCTGCGACCAGCAGGACGGGGTCAAGGACGGGGTGATCAACGATCCTCGGCAGTGCAAGTTTGATCCCGCCACGATTACATGCAAGGCCGGGGACAAGGATAAAGAAAGAGAGTCTGACTCTTGCCTGACCCCGCGCCAGGCGGATTCATTGAAGCTGCTTTACTCCGGCCTGCACGACGCCTCTGGCAACCTGATTTTTCCCGGCCTGCTGCCCGGCGCCGAAGACGGCGATGGCGGATGGAAGACCTGGATTACGGGCGAGGAAGAGGGAAAGAGCGCGGGCGTTTTCTTCGCCCACGGATATTTCGCCAACATGGTCTACGGCAACAAAGACTGGGATTTCAAAACCGCCAACATCGATGCCGCCCTGAAACTCGCTTATGAGAAGACTGGTGATGCCATGGATTCGATGAATCCCGATCTCAAACCATTTTTCGCGCACGGCGGCAAGTTGATCCTCTATCACGGCTGGAACGACGCGGCGATTTCTCCGATCAACTCAATCAATTATTACAACAGCGTAGTCGCCACCGACGGCAACGAGATCGCTGCCAAATCTCTGCGCCTGTACATGGTTCCCGGCATGCAGCATTGCGACGGCGGTCCGGGAGCAACTTCTTTCGGGCAAAGCGGCACCTCACCACGGGGCAATGCCGACCACGACATCTTCACTTCGCTGGTGCAGTGGGTGGAGAATGGGAGAGCTCCCGACACGCTCGTCTCAGCCAAGTATCGTGAGGACAATCCTGCAAAGGGCGTCGAGATGACACGCCCGCTGTGCCCCTACCCGCAGGCCTCTCGATACAAGGGTACGGGCGACCCGAATCTGGCGTCGTCGTTCGTTTGCGAGCCTGTTAAGTAGGCCCTCAGCCTACCTGCTAAATAATCGAAAACACTATCTGGCGCCTCGCGAGCCCCCCTGCCTGAGCAAGTCAGGCGTGCTAGACTTTGTCTCCACATGCGAGCGATGGCGGTTAGGGACGAAGTCATTTTCTGGTCATACTTAATCGTCCTAGGCCTCGCTTCCTTCCACCTTTACCGCGCGCCGGTCTACGCCATGGATGCGGTCCAGTACATGGGAAACGCATTACTCATGGAAGACCGGGATATTGTCAGCGTGCATCATCGCGTATACGCAGAGCTGAGGCTCAGGGTTCCGGACACCGCGCTGCGCGAACTTCTAGGGCACGAAGCGGGTGCGCCGAAAGATCAGAACGACTCACGGCAGGAGCGGGCCCGAAGCCCGCTGCGGTTTGCCCAGTTCCTGCCGTTGTTTTCCATTCGTCCCCTCTACAATCAGACGCTTTGGCTGGTCAGCGAGACTGGGTTGGGCCTCGTGAGGGCTGGGATCCTCATTTCCGTTGCCTCTTACTTCGGGATCGGGGTCCTTCTGTTTTTCTGGCTGAAGCCATACACGGGGGCGGCGTTCGGCGCGCCCATGGCGTTCTTGCTGATGATCAGTCCGCCGCTGACGGAGTTGGGGCGAGAATTTACCTCTGATGCGCTGGCCACGCTGGTGGCGTTTGCAGCTTTGTACTTCATCTTCGGAGAGCGCAGGCTCGTGCCGGGACTCACCCTGCTGCTGGCATCCCTTTACTTCCGAACCGACTTTGTGGTCCTGGCAGGACCAGTGCTGCTGGCCTGCTGGCTGGAGAAGCGCATCGATCTGTGGAAGGCGGGTGTCTTGGCTCTAGTCGCGGTGGGTTCAGTCCTGGCGATCAATCATTTTGGCGGCGATTATGGCATTCAGATGCTCTACTACCGCAACTTTGTAGGCGTCCCAGTCGCGCCTGCGGAGGTGGCAGTTCAATTCACATTTCACGACTACCTGTCCGCATTCCGGTCTGGGCTGACGTTAGCTGCGAACAGCTTTCTGATTCCGTTTCTCTTGCTGGGGATGATGGGATTGGCCGCCAGTCGGACGCGAACGCTGTTCTGGGTAAGCGGCGTTTATGTCGTGTTGCATTTCGTGGTCCTGCCAAACTGGCAGGAGCGTTGGGTAGGAATCTTTTATCTGTGCTGCGGAATCTGCGCTGCGGCTGCCGCGGGGGCCTCGACTCGCCAGGGCTCCTCTCATGAGGAGGGGACGTAATTCATTGCTGGGATTAGACTTACAGGTAGCGGATCAGTCCGTAATGGAACATAATCTCCCCTTGTGGTATGATTGAACTTCAGTAACCCCCCCCACCCATTTAGATGTAACCTTCCGTTAACAGTCCCCTAGTATGATGGGTGTGTGGGAAAATCGTTATTGTAGATAGAGGAGTTGCAGGTGAACATCGAAACACGCAGAAAGAAGCAGCGCGCCCTGATGGTGCGGCTGGTAGAGCGCAAGGTACGATCACGCGCCCAGCAGCTTTATGACTCACGCGGGCAAAACGAAGGCGCCGAGCTGCAGGATTGGTTTCAAGCTGAATCAGAAGTGCTTGGAACAAGTATACTTGCGCCGCTGTATCGGCGCATGAGGACTACTGATCAGGAAATCGGCCTCGATCATTCCACCGCAGAAGTTGCGGTCCAGGATTCATCCGTCTGCGAAAATCCCGTTTAGTTCGAACGCGCCCAAATTCTGAACGCGGCCTTGCCCTATCGTGAGACCCCAGCAGTCGGCGTCAGCAGAAACGCGTGCTCCTGCCCGTTGATCGATCCTCTTCCCGTGATCTGACCGCTGTCGTTAATGGCGAAGGCGAACTCGATCGTCCAGCCGGAATTGCTTGGGATCAGCGCGTTGAGGTCCTGCATGCCCGCCGTTTTTGTCCACACAAACGCGTGATACGCGAAATTCTGGAAGACAGCAAAGCCCACGACCTGGCCTGACTTGTTGATGCCGTTCGCGTTACTGCCAATCGCATTTGCCAGCGTGCCGAGATCTTGAATCTTGCCGGCCGGTGTCCACAGAACTGCATGCGAGTACGAAGCTTCGGAATCGGAGAGGCCCACGATTTGGCCAAGATCGTTGACATCGTAAGCAAGGCTATTGGCGCCGCCGGGTAGGGTGCCCAGGTCTCTTATTCCGCGAGCTTTGGTCCAGACGAAGCCGTGCGTTTGCCCGCCGGGACCGACAGTGGACTGGCCCACAACTTCACCGTAGCGGTTGAGGGCTTGGGCCACGCTGTAGCCTCCGGAACCGATGAGAGTTCCGAGATCCTGCATGCCCGTAGCCTTGCTCCAGAGAATCGCATGAGTATCGGTGCCCGCGCTGTCGGAGCCGCCGGCGACTTGTGCTGCATCGTTAATCGCGTTGGCTATACTTACGCTGCCGCCGGACAGAGTGCCCAGATCGCGAATCTTGCCATTGATCCACAGCACGGCCTGATCGTTCCCACGGCTGTTGGTTGCGGTTCCGGCCACAATGCTTCCCGCATTGATCCCCGCCGCGACGCTGAAGTTGCCGCCGTGGAGCGGAGGCAGCGCCAACAGTCCCTGGCTGGTGCTCCAAAAGAACCCCTGCGACGCGGTTGTTCCGGCGGCGCCGGCGACTTGACCCGAAGCATTGATGGCGGAGCCCACGCTGTAGCTGTCTCCAGCAAGAATGCCCAGATCGGTGACGGTGTAAGACTGCGCGGTAGCAATGGAGGCGAAGAGAAGGAGACACCAAAAAACGCAGAGCAGTTTACTCATAACCGACCTCCTCACTTCTGCGCCCTTCGACTCCGAAGGACGCTACTGCTGAGCCGAATAGTTGCTGCCTTCCGCCGGCGCCAGCGACGTGGCAGCAATGGGCGTGAGCAGGAAGCCGCGCTCCTGGCCATTGAGGTCGCCAAAGCCCGAAATCTGCCCCTTATCATTGATGGCAAAGGCGTCTTGCAGCGACCAGCCAGTGTTCTGCGGGATCAGGTTGTTCAGGTCCTGCATACCTCCGGTTGAGGTCCAGACGAAGGCGTGGTCTGCGCTGTATCCGGATGAGCCGACAACTGCGCCGTGATTATTGATGCCGTAGGCGCTGCTGTAGCTCGCCCCCGGGAGCACGCCGAGGTCGAGGATGCTTCCCTTCCCGCTACTCCACAGCACGGCGTGCTGGCATGCCGGGCCGCAGTCGGAACCGCCCGCCACTTGCCCGGAATCATTGATGGCGCTGGCACTGCTGCCTCCGCCGCCCGGCAGGGTGCCCAGGTCTTGCATGCCCGTGACCTTCGACCAGATAAAACCGTGGTAGCCTCCTCCGGGGAGGTCGGAAAAGCCCACAACCTGGCCAACACGATTGATCCCGAACGCATCGCTGTAACCGCCTCCCGGCAAGAAACCGAGCCCCTTCGGCCCCGCACTCGACCAGAGCACCGCCTCGGGTCCAACGTTGGTTCCGTCGGCCGCTCCCACGATGAGCCCAGAGGCATTGACGGCATTGGCCCAACTCAGCACTCCTCCCGGCAGTGTGCCCAGATCGGTCGGCTTGCCGCTCGTCCACGAGACGGCATGATAGCCGACTGAGAAATAGGACTCGCCCACCACAAGACCGTGACTGTTGATGCCCAGCGCTGTAGTTTCGGTGCCTCCCGGAAGCGGGGCCAGCACAAGGTAGTGATGCGACGGCGTCCACACAAACGAGATGCCTCCGTTGTCCACGACAACATTGCCCAGGCTGTTGATCGCGCGCCCGCCCCCGCTCCCGCCGCCGGGACCGAGATCGGTGACCGTATAGGACTGGGCCGCAGCAAACGACGTGAGAAGGGCAAGAAGGCAAGCGCAATACAGAGTTCGCTTCATGGCGAGCACCTCGAACCGCAGATCGGAAAAATCAGACGATGACAGGGGAGAACGGAAAACAGACGCAAGACTCCGCGCCGGAGCTCCGAGCAGAGGCATTCTATCCCATGTTTGGCAGGCCGGACGACCTCAGTTTGTTAAAAGATTTGCGTCGCACGAGAGCGTTACTTCTTCGATACGAGTCTTTTGCCTTTCTTCTCGGACTGCCCCTTCTTGCCCTTGCCCAGCCGCTCCAGCACGGCCGCCACGATGATCGGCAAACCAACGGTGGCGTCGACGAAGACTTCGCCGAACATGCCACCTTCCGACGGCGGCACGAATTTGCCCCAGGAGATCGCTTCGCTGTAGGGGCTGCCTGACAGGCCTCCCCAATAAACCGGCTCGGGACAAATGCGCAGCCCGTAGTGGTAGCGCTTCAGAGGAATATTCTCGCCGAGGCGGCGATGCCGCAGCTCACAGAATGGGCCGAACTGCTGCGACCAGTTGCGCGGCACTCCGCCGCCGATGGTAAAGATGCCCAGCTTTTTCTGCCGCAGTAGCGTGGCCGCGAAGTGTTCCAGATCTTCGAAAGGATCGAAGCGGGTGCGATACCGACCGGTCGACTCGCGCAGGCGATTGTTCAAAGCCGTGTCGAGGCCAAGTTCGGAGTCGCTGAATGCGGGTACGAAGACGGGCACGCCCTTCTCGTACGCCGATTTCAAAATCCCGCGCTGTCCCGTTGCATGCTTCGCCAGATACGCGCCGATCGCGTGATTCAGCTTGTAGGAGCACATGATCTCGTTGTGGTCCCAGGCTTCGAGCACGGCCGACATGATCTCTTCGACGTCGTCTAGATTTTGCTCCGGCTCGAGCGTGTCGTAGACGCGGTTGTAACCCTGCTCGTAGAGTTCTTCGTCCGAAACCTCCGGATTGGCGCGGAAGTGGGAGCGGCCGCTAGCCTCGACGAGGCCGTGAGCCATGAGCGCGCCGGTGGAGACGATGGCATTGACGATGCCGCGGTCAATCAACTCGGTAATAATCAGCCCCTGCTTGGCGACCGTCATGGCGCCGGCGAGGGTCATTACGATGAAGGCGTCTTCATCGCGAGCCATGGCTTCGAGCACGTCGGCGGCCTCGCCCAGTTGACGGCCAGTGAAGGCCGTCTTCGACATGGCGCGGACCAGGCCATCGATCGACGTGATCTTGCCCAGGTCCAGCGGCTCCAGCGGAATCAGGCGGTCTTCGATGGGGTTATGCAGGTGGCGATCAACACCTTCGCCGGTGGTGCCATTGTGCCCGGCGGCGGGCGCTTGCGGTTTCGAATTGCCATGATTGCCGTGCTTCACAGAGACCCTCCCAAAGCGGATACGATTTTCAATGAAAGGATACTTTACAGGAAGCGCGGTTGCGCCGAAAGCGGAGCCTGCTTGTAGATGAAGAACCGGTCGGAGAAAGATTTGTATCAGGGCATCGCTTCAGCGATGCCGCACAGCCAGTGAAAGTGAAATCGGTCTAGCCGCTGGGCTCCCCGCGTTTTGCAGCCGCTAAAGCGGACAAGAATCGCGGCCCGACGTGGCATGCCTGAAGGCATGCCCTGATACGAATCATTTGAACGGACTTCGGCGGGATGGTGTCAGTCGGCTACACTTTCTGCATGGCGGGCAAGCGCGGCTTTGAAGAGCAGGTTGCGGCACTGGATCGTTTGCGGCAGGAGCCTCCGGCATCGCGCGTTGAACCGCTGCGCAAGGCGCTGGGGGCGAAGAATAACTTCTTAGCCGCAAAGGCGGCGGATTTGGTGCGCGAATTTGCGCTGGCGGACTTGATCCCCGAGCTGCTGACTGCCTTCGATCGATGCCTGGAAAATGCCGAGAAAACGGACCCACAATGCTGGGCGAAAAATGCGATCAGCCGCACGCTGGCCGCGCTGGAGTATCAGGAGCCGGAAGTGTTTCTGCGTGGCATGAAACACATTCAGTTGGAACCAGTATGGGGCGGCCGCTCGGATACCGCCGGAACTTTGCGCGCCACTTGTGCGCTGGCGCTCGTGCAATGCCGTAGCGTGCGCGAGCCAGAATTGCTGGCGCACCTCGTCGATCTTTGGGCGGACAAGGACAAGACGGTCCGGGTCGAGGTGGCGCGAGCCATCGAGCAGGTGGGATCGAATGCGGCGGCCCTCCTACTGCGGCTGCGAGCGACTCTGGGCGGCGACGAGCCGGAACTGCTGGGAGCGTGCTACGCGGGAGTCTTGCGGATTGAAGGCATGCGCACAATTGCGTGGGTGCGGAAATTCCTGGCGGCGGGTGATGACTCAGCCGCGGAAGCAGCCCTCGCTATTGCCGGCACGCATTCGCCGGAGGGCTTTGAAGCGCTTCGCGACTGCCTTGAAGAAGCGAAGGACCCGTGGTTTCGGTCTGTTCTGCTTTCTGCGATTGCCCTGACGCGGCAGGACGAAGCATTGAAGTTTCTTCTGGAGCGCATTCGTCAGGATTCTCTGGATGCAGAGCCTGCTCTGGAGGCACTGCTTCGGTCGATGCCTTCGGAGGAATTTGTGGGAAAGATCGAAAAGCTAATCGCTGGCAATTTCCGCTTGCTTCATATGTTCAACGAGCAAAGACGCGCGTCGAAGCGATGACGCTCCGCATCGAAGTAGCTGACAACTAAAGACCGACGAACCGAAGACCGACAGCCGTTTGCCGAATGCTATATTGATCGCGGAGGTCGAAGACTCGTGCCCATGGAGAAATTTCGCGTAGCGCTAGTGCAGATGTCGTGCGGCCCCGATCCGGGTCAGAACCTGGAGAAGGCTCTGAGCCGTATCGCCGACGCCGCCGGACGTGGGGCGAAGGTTGTGTGCCTGCCGGAACTTTTTCAAACGCAATATTTCTGCCAGCGCGAGGATCATGCGCTGTTCGACCTGGCGGAGCCGATCCCTGGGCCAAGTTCTGAAAAGATCTCAGCCGCGGCGCGCAGCAACGGCGTGGTGGTGATTGCGTCTCTGTTTGAGAAGCGGGCGGCCGGCGTTTATCACAATACGGCTGTGGTCTTCGACAATGACGGCACGCAACGCGGACTTTACCGCAAGATGCACATCCCGGACGATCCGCTGTACTACGAGAAGTTCTACTTCACGCCCGGCGATCTCGGGTTCAAAGCGATCGACACCAGCGCCGGAAAGCTGGGCACTCTGGTCTGCTGGGATCAGTGGTATCCGGAGGGGGCGCGGCTGACTGCGCTGCAAGGGGCACACATCTTGTTTTATCCCACGGCGATCGGATGGCATCCGGCGGAGAAGGCTGAGTTCGGCGTGGCACAGCACGATGCCTGGCGTACGATTCAACGCGCACACGCGATTGCGAATGGCGTTTATGTTGCCGTGGTAAATCGCGTCGGTTTCGAAACCGGCAACATTCGCGGCAAGTCGGCTCCTGGGCAGGGGCTGGAATTCTGGGGTGGGTCGTTTTTCTGCGATCCGTTTGGCCGGGTGCTGGCGGAAGGCTCGCACGATAAAGAAGAAATTCTGGTCGGCGATGTGGACCTCAAGGCTCTCGAAGAGATTCGGCGCAACTGGCCGTTTCTGCGCGACCGGCGCATTGACGCCTACGCGCCCATCAGCAACCGGTTGATTGATTGACCCAAGCCGACTGACGCGAGATCTATACGTGAACATCCCCAAGAAGCGGACTTCAGACAATGCGGATGAACTTCTGCCGGCAGGGCTCGGGTACTGCATGCCTGCGGAATGGGAGCCGCACTCCGCCACATGGCTGGCTTGGCCTCATAACAAGAACGACTGGCCGGGGAGGTTCGAGCCGATCCCGTGGGTTTTCGCCGAGATCATCCGCAATTTGGCGAGGCATGAACGCGTGGAGTTGATCGTCAACGACGCGGCGGGCGCGCATCAGGCGCGGAAGATTCTGCAGCGGGCCGATGCATGGTCGGAGAACATTCGACTGCATCGCTGGCCCACTGATCGTATCTGGCTGCGCGATTCAGGATGCATTTTCTTGACGCAACAGCCGAGCCTTGCTCGGCCGGACAGCCGGGGGCGGCTGTCCCTACATGCGCCTCTGGCGATCAAGTTCCGCTTTAACGCCTGGGCGAAATATTCGAACTGGCGGCGCGATGAGAAGATCGGGAGCCTTATGGCGAAGGTCAAAGTCCCCACTCGAGCCGCAAAGAACGCGGCTAGAATGGGGCACCCAGTTCATAACCAGGAAATCCGCCCGGTTTCCGCTGGGGCGCGCATCGTGCTTGAAGGTGGATCGATCGATGTCAACGGGCTGGGCACGATTCTGACTACCGAGGAATGCCTGCTGAGCAAGGTGCAGCAACGCAATCCGCAGATGACGCGGGTGCATTACGAAAAGGCCTTCGCCGACTACCTGGGCGCGCCGCATACGATCTGGCTGGGGCGCGGCATTTTCGGCGACGACACTCACGGCCATGTGGACGACCTTACGCGGTTCGTCTCCAAGGACACCGTCATCACGATGGTCGAGCCGAATTCCAAAGACGTCAACCATGCCCCTTTGCAGGCCAATCTACGGCGCCTGCAAGCTGCCCGCGATCAGGACGGCAAGCAACTAACCGTTGTGGAAATGCCGATGCCGCAGCCAGTAGTCTTCGAGGGCAAGCGACTCCCGGCTAGTTATGCAAATTTTTATATCGCGAATGGGGTCGTGCTGGCGCCGGTGTTCAATCGTCCGAACGACCGCATTGCCCTCAATACTTTGGCCGAGCTCTTCCCTACGCGCGAGATCGTGCCCATTTATTCGGGAGACTTCATCTGGGGATTCGGCGCCATGCATTGCATGACGCAGCAACAGCCTGCCTGACGAATCGTATGGCTCAAGAAATGACCACCGGCCGTCTGGAAGCATTCAGTGATGGCGTCATCGCCATCATTGTAACGATCATGGTGCTGGAGTTGCGCGCGCCAGCGCAGCCGACGTTCGCCGCTCTGGCCAAGGTCGCTCCCGTATTTTTGAGCTACGGGCTCAGCTTTCTTGTTGTCGCAATCATGTGGGTGAACCATCACCACATGATTCACGCAGTGCGGCAAGTCACAGCGCGGCTGCTGTGGTCGAATCTGAATCTTCTGTTCTGGATGTCGCTGGTTCCCTTCGTCACCGATTTTCTGGGGAAGAATTACCGCGAGCCGATGGCGGTCGCGCTGTATGGATTGGACTTAGGAATGTGTGGCAGCGCATTTTATTTTCTGCGCATCGAGTTGGTGCGCCAGGACCATGGCGATGAGAATCTATCGATGTATCACGCGGGCATGCAGCGCAAGAACATGTTTTCCTGCCTGCTTTACTTCTCGTCGGTACCGCTGGCCTATGTATCGATCTACGCTTCGTTCTTTATCTTTGCATTAATTCCAACCACGTATTTCTTGCCGGAGAAAAAGTTGGCTGCGGGTCAGGACTAGGGGAAAGAAAGCCGCGGGCTTCGTTCTGGGCCGTACCCTCATCGTTGTAGCGATTGTCTATCGCAGAACGACCGACCCTCGTCCCAGAAAGGTGATGGTGTGCGGCACGTCGGGTTGGACGGACTTCCCCTCGGGCTTCGAAGCCACGTTCCATGCTTTGGAGAAGGATTCTCCCGCGGAAAGCTTGGTCAGCAGATTGTCGATGAACAGCGAGCAATTCGGCCCCAGGCGGCGCTCGGTGAGCACTACATTCAGCTTCATTCCCTTGGGCTGGAAGCCGGCATTGTATTGCTCGGCAAAATTGTCGGTGGCGATCCAGAGCAACTTCACGCCGGAGTCAACGCATATCTTCAGCAGTTCCGCTCCCGGCAGGCGTGCACCGGTAGGGTCCGAAAGTGCGCCTTGCGAGTCGACATCGCAGAGCAGATGCACGATGTCATAGCCTTTCGTCAGCACGTTGCGCAATTCGGCAATCGTGGTGGCGACAAACGAGTCGGTTGCCGGATAAAAGCGCTTGTAGATGCGCTCGTCGTTCTTGCCCAAATCTTCATGTTTCGCGCCCAGGGCGCAGACCAGCGCCTTGGTTCCGACTACTTCATCTTTGCGGAAAGCATCGAGAAGGCCCATTTGTTTCCAGTCCTGAGGTTGGTTTCTAGCGGCGATACTGCGTGGGTTGCGGGCCCTTTTCCAGCGTCTCACGGTCCCAGATGTTCCCGTCGCGGTTATAGCTGGCCAGTTCGAAATCCTGGGTCAATTCCAGCGCATCGGTCGGGCAGGCGTCTTCACACAGGCCGCAGAACATGCACCGGCTCAGATCATAGGTGAAATTTGTGAGTTCCTTGCGGCGGGTCTTTTCGTTGCGCTCGCTGGAGACCACGATCAGGTGCTCAGGGCAGGCCAGCGCGCAAAGATCGCAGGCGATGCACATGGTCTCGTCGGTGTCAGGATTTACATTCAGGCGCGGCGCGCCACGATAGCGCTCGGCGATCTGCGGCCGCTCGAGCGGATACTGCTCGGTATAGATCTCTCGGGGATCCTGATAGCGGAACGTGATCCGTAACCCCTGGATCAGGTCCACCAGAAACACTTTGCGCAGCAGGCTGGGCACGCCCATATCGCCGTTAGGATACCACTGAACCGGCCCATCCAAAAATGCCGAGTTTTGGGAACTTCTTTCGCGGCCGCTCCGTACTTACCTCTAAGAGCGTGATATGAAAGCGTATCTATCCAATTTGTCGGCGGGAACGTTGTTACTGCTGGTGCTTTCTGCCATGATCGTGGCCTATCCAATCGTCGAGATTGTGGTGCCGGCTGTGGTCCATGCGGTCGTGCCCGAAGTAGTGCGGACTGTGCTGAACGTTCTGTGATCTCGCACGGCGAGCCAAACGATGCATCGATCTGCTAACCTCGGAGTCCGGTTCCGCTATGGCAGAAGAACGAGATGCAGTGGCTCGGGCCGAACATTTATCTGACGAATTGTGGATGGAGGAGGCCCTGCGCTCAGCCCAGCGAGCACTCGAAGCCGGAGAGGTGCCGGTGGGCGCTGTCGTGGTCCGCGAGGGAGTCATCGTGGGCCGGGGGTGGAACCGGAATATTTCCGACCGCGATCCTGCAGCCCATGCCGAGATAATCGCCCTGCGTGAAGCCGGGACGGCTGTGGCGAATCACCGCCTGGGAGACTGCGAGATGTTTTGCACGATTGAGCCGTGTGCCATGTGCGCTGGAGCGCTGGTGCATGCGCGCATCAAGCGCCTGGTGTATGGCGCCGAGGACCCCAAGGCGGGCGCGGTCCGGTCCGTAATGCAGATCCTGAATCATCCGCAACTGAACCATAAGATCGAGGTTCAAAGCGGAGTTCTGGCGGGCCGCAGCGCGGAACTTCTGCAGGAATTCTTCCGGACCCGTCGTTGAGTTCTATGCCGCCTTTTGCGATCTCGCCCGCTGCAAAATTCTATAAAGCAGGAGCCAGCGCTTCACGTTCGTGGTCATCAGAAAATTTTCTTTTACATGCTCGCGGCCGTTAATTCCTATTTGCCTGGCAAATTCCGGATGGGTCAACAGGTAGCGGATCTGGAAAGCACATCCTTCGACCGTGTGAACCAGAACCCCGGTGAGTTTGTGGATGATCTGGTTGGGAATGCCGCCGACCGCTCCCGCGATGGTGGGCTTCCCTTTCCACAATGCTTCGGTGACGGTGAGGCCGAATCCTTCGCGCAGCGACTTCTGCACGACTAGCGTTGAAGCTCGCTGGATGGCGTTGATTTCAAGGGCGCACCATGGCGGCAGATCGAGAATGATAATGTCCGGATCATCCCCGGCCGCCTCTTTGACTTCCTGCAGCACTACGGCGCCCTCAGGGTCGTCGCTGGCGCCACCGCCCGCCAGGACCAACTGGCAGTCCACATATTTCTTGGCGAGTTTATAGGCGTGAACTACTCCCAGCGGATCTTTTAACCGGTCAAAGCGAGATACCTGCGTGACGATTGGCCGCGAACGATCGATGCCGAACTCGTCGCAAATCCTCTGCACCTGCTCGTCGCTCAAATCTTTATTCTTTTCCGAGAGCGGATCGATGCAAGGGTAAAAAAGATATTGCGGAATCGGCAATTGCCGGGCGAACGACTGGGAAGAAAAAATCGCCGCATCGTATTGCTCAATGAACGGACGAAGAAACTCCCAGACCCTGGCATCAGGATTGGACAAATCAATGTGGCAGCGCCAGACCCAATCGCTCTTCGCTTTGTCGCGCGACCGGATCAGCGCTGCAGGCTGCGGGTCGTGAATGACAACCAGCTCTTCATCGAAGCGCATCCGCTCGCGATTCTGTTCGTTGTACATCAGGAATATCTCTTGAGCCGCCTTCGTCAGCTCATAAAGGCTGCCGTGAAGGGCGTTGTGAAACGCCTTGGTGACCTCGAAGAAATCGTTGCCTCCGGTGATCACATCCCAGTGGGTGGGCACTTCCAACTCTGAAAGCAGGGGCACTAGACGATTCAGCATCTCGGCCACGCCACCGCCGACTGCGGTGGAGTTGACCATCTTGATGGACTTCCCCTTAAGTTCGCGAGCCAGAAAATGCAAAGCGTCCACGGGGCCTTCGCCGATGATCTTCTTGTAATCATCCAGGTGCGGCGGTGGCGGCGGGGCTGGTGGCGTCAAAACACTTGCGGGAAGCGTCCTCGGGGCGCGCCTGCGTTCGGGAGTGGCGATCTTCTCCACTCTAGGCTCAGATCCGTTTTGCGGACCGGGAGAAGTGGCGACGGTAACGGTCTGGTCTTTTGAATTCATAGATGTCAGTTTGCTTCGTTCAGAAATTAGCCGGGAACTTGTTCCACTAAACGGGCGATCTGCTGGCGCACGCCATCCAAAGTGTTGGTATAGATGTCAATGCGCTCAATCGAATCGGCGACCTCGGGCAGTCCGGCCTCTTCCTCCAGCCATTGTGAGAAATCATTCGACATTAGATGGAGGCGAAGCCGAGCTTCGATGAAGTGGTGGTGGATGGAGTGCAAACTCACGGCGCGCAAGCTCTCCACAAAGCCAGGCAGCGAGTCAGCGACGCAAGAGGTAGGCAAGATCAGCAGGTCGGAGGCGCAAAAATAGAACGGCTCCAGCGCCGGCTGTGAGCCCAAGCGTGGATGCTGTTTCAAAAAACCGTCCACGATCTCTACCATCCGCGCCCGCAATCCGCTGATTGAAGTGAACTCGCGCACGTCCACGCTGGCCAGCTGTTCGGCCAACACTGGTTCGTGACAAGCGAAGAGACTCCAGTGGGCGAAATCGTTGGAGAACCCCTGCCGGATGAAGTGATGCTCCTGCAGTGTGCGGAACGTGTGCTGGAAGATCGAGTCATCGGGACATGTCTGCAACGCCTCCAGTAGCTCCGCAAATGTCGAGGCCTTTTGCCGTCCAATGCGCAGCAGATGTTCCGACGTGTTGAAGTAAAACGGCTTCCTGGGTTTACGCGGTGAAAGCTTCTCGGGAGCGGAGATCGATGTGGCAGACATAATGAAGTCGATTCTGAAGGCACCTACTGCAAGTAGGTAGCTCTCCGGGCGAACTGGGTTGCTTTGGTTCGTTCGTCAAGATCGGAAGACGGAATTTCCTGTCTGCCGGTCAATGCAGCACTTCGCAGGTTCTGGGACGAAACTGTGGCCGGGTCGAGACGAATTTCGCAAAGCTGTCCAATGAGTTCCGCGGCCCAGCGATAGACATTGTGCTCGCGCACCAGTTTTCGCATGCGATGCATGCGCGCCTGCATCTCTGGCGCTGGCATCTCCAGCGCGGTGCGAATCGCCTCGGCCGTCTGGTCGATGTCATAGGGATTCACTTGCAGCGCGTCCTGCAGTTCACGGGCGGCGCCGGTGAAGCAACTTAAAATCAGAACTCCGCGGTCGTCACTGCGCGTAGCGACGAATTCTTTCGCGACCAGGTTCATACCATCGTGCAAGGACGTCACAAGGCACAGGTCGGCCGCGTGATAGTAAGGCTCAATTTCTTTGTGACTCTGCTGTCCTAACAAGACGATCGGCCTCCACCGGTCGGTCTGAAATCGCCAGTTGATGCGCTCGGCCTCGGCTTCCACTTCCGCCTGCAGATCGTGATAACGCTTGATGTGAGTCCGGCTGGGAGCGCCGATCTGCACAAAGGTGAACGCCTTCTGGTAGCGCGGATACTTGTCGAGGAAACGCTCGATGGCGTGGAATCTTTCGAGAATTCCCTTGGTGTAATCGAGGCGATCGACGCCCACGCCGAGGCTGGTGGCATCCAGTCCCAGACCCTTGAGCAAGGCTACGCGCTGCTCGTACAAAGTGACGGACGCGACCTCGCTGCCGTCATTGCTGAACTCCACGCTGATGGGAAATGGCCGCACTGTGGTTTGATGATCTCGCCGTTGTACCGTGGAATGCTCCCATGTAATGCGGGATTCGACCGTCCGGTCCACCGTCTGCAGAAAGTTCGTGCAGTGAGCCTGAATGTGAAAGCCGATCAGGTCGGCGCCGAGCAACCCGTCCACCAGTTCCCGCTGCCACGGGCAAATCCGGAATGCCTCGGGATTGGGCCATGGAATATGCCAGAAGATGGCAACCCGCGCGTCTGGCCGGCTCTGCTTGATCATTCGTGGCAGGAGGGCAAAATGGTAATCCTGGACGAGGACGACAGGCCGTGGGACGCCCTCCATCTCTTCCAGCAGCGCGTCGGCAAACTTGCGATTCACTTCCTGGTAATGCTTCCAGTCACTGGCTCGAAACAGAGGCCGCGTGTGGGCGATGTGGCACAGCGGCCACAGTCCCTCATTCGCGAAGCCATAGTAGTAGCCCGCTTCTTGTTCTTTCGTGAGCCATACCCGCCGCAGCGTGTAGTGGGGATCATCCGGCGGCACCAGCACGCGGTCGTGTCGATCCACAGACTCCAGATCGCCGTCCCCCGACCCGTGAGCCACCCAGGTTCCGTCGCACGCGCGCAGTACGGGTTCAAGCGCCGTGACTAGCCCGCTGGGAGGAACCTTCACTTCGACGGTCTTTCCATGCCGCACATGGGAGTAAGGCTCGCGGTTGGAAACGACAAAGAGCCTGCCCTCTTCCAACCGGTCACGGACATGAACAGCAAGGCGTTCAGCGGTCCATATTGACTCACCCATCTCTCGCAGACGGGCTTCGAGTTGAGCCGCCGTGCGCGCCGTGTTGAGACTCTCGGCCATGGTCGCGACTTCGCGAGCCAGAGGGCGAAACAATTCCAAGTCAGGTACCTTGATGAGAGGCGAAGCGACGCGACCGGTACGCAGAGCTTTCATCCAATTCGCGGTGCGCGCGATGGGTCCGGCGATGCTCCAACGAACGATTAACAGTGTGATGCCGGCAATGAGGATTACGTGCGCCAGCCCGCTCAGGAAGGTCTCCCGCCAAATGCTGACGCTTTGCGCGTGGATGTACTGGGCGTCGTGCACGATCGCCAGACTCCCGATGAGAGCATCGCCATGATGCAGCGGGACGGCGTGGATGTTCACGGATTCGCCGCCCAATTTCATAAAAGAATCCGAACCCTGATCGGCTTTCATGGCTTGCGAAACGACAGCCGGGGCGCTGGTCAGCAATGGCGCAAGACTCTTGGTAACGGCGATCGGCTGACCGCTGCGATCGTAGACTGCGAGGCCAATGAGATGTTCCCGGTTGGCGAAGTGCTGGACGGTCCGCTCTAATGCAGCTTTTTCATCGCGGTCTAAATCGCGCTCCACAGTTCCCGCCAGACTTTCGGCGAGAACTTCGGCGCGACGTTGCAGATCGCGACGCAGGGCGCTCTTGGAGCGGAGCACCTGGTAGTACGACGAACTGAGCGAAACCAAGGTCACGCCAATAATGAGCGAGACAATGAGCCGGGCGCTTAACAGTCGCATACGATAGTTCTCTGAAGCTCTTTCCTTTGGAGGCTCGACAACTGGCGTCGGCTGTCATGCGTGCGCTTTCCTGGAATGTCCCTTTCGATCAACTAGGCATACAGTCACCGTCTCGGAAGCGCGCAGTAATACAAATTTGGTTACCACCAAATTGTTGCCTGCCTGGCTCCTCGATCCAATACCTACCTAACCGTAACTCTCCAGAGTCAGCACGGGAGTTGCCACTGGCGAGCACCCATTTCGAAGGGCTTGAGAAGGAGATTGTCCACTGGATGAGTAATTTATTCCTTGGCGGCAGATTTCCGAGAAGAAAATGCGCAAAGAGTGAATGGGTAGTTGTAAGACGATCGTGAGGATAGGAATGTTGACAACATAACAACCATTGAACATTGAGCCAGGATTTGGTGGAGCTAGTCGGGCTCGAACCGACGACCTCCTCGTTGCGAACGAGGCGCTCTCCCAGACTGAGCTATAGCCCCATGATGGGTTGGTTAAC